>OLQU01001814.1_pt1 | contig 13369 bp, 13 predicted proteins | sample 1672271 | NCBI WGS metagenome assembly OLQU01 (sample SAMEA3136666, study PRJEB25190) | human gut metagenome | biome: human gut; feature: human-associated habitat; material: faeces | place: Austria | collected 2013 | reverse complement strand
ATGAAAAAATAACTTGAATTCAAATTCAAACAGAGTTAACATCACCACAACCTAAAACGAAAGGTGGTGAGGATATGAAAGAGATGACCGAACTTAAAATGGTATATGAGCTTGTGATTTCGAGAGCGAACCCTCTTGACAACTGTGCATTGGATTCGATAACATCTAAAACTGCCGTCTTTGTTATACATTTCATACATAATTTTACCGAAATTCAAAATACCACAAATGGTTTTCAATATTCAGATAATAATATTTTTTGCTTGTTTCTAACGATTTATAGTTGTTTAACAATGCGTCTTATTGGTGCTTTTCAAAAGTTTATATTGCGTATTGTTAGTGATTCGTTTGATTCTATATCGAGTTTTGTTAAATATCTATATGTAAAATAATAATACTTTGTTGTACTTTGAATTGAAATATGATATAATAATATATGAAATATAGTTCATGAGCATAGTAGCAATAATTCTATCAAGTGTATCATTTACCATTTCTAAAGAATTCAGAGACAATACTAAGATTGAATTTGAGTTTAATTTCATGGGAGATGATTTAATGAAATTTATTTCGTTAGTTTTTACTGGGGTTTATACAGGTGTATGTGGGGTGGTATCAGTAATCATTTGATAGAGCTATTATGATTTATGAGATATACACCGAGGGTTCAACTCCCTCCGCCCTACCACAAAACCGAAGGCTTACCTTCGGTTTTTTCTTTACTGAAGACCAATCGGAATTTTAAACTGGTCAAATTCGACCAGTTTAAACCATAAGATGATTCAAATTCTTTTGTTTTGATGCCTCTGTGTAATGTTCATAATTTAAGTATGTGGACTTTTTGAAGAATAATGATTGTTGTGTGTAATGCATGATAATAAAAGACTGCATACAGCGGCTACAAATGCGTCAAATATGCAGAAACATCAGCAGTTCGTCTGTTTATCTGATTCGCTTAGAAAATAGTCAACAATCGGCACACAAGGTGATATTAAACAGCAAAATGCTATTATTTATAATTTTGTATAAAGAACATAATCATATCATAAAATCAGGAACTATGTTCAATAATATTGACATTATCTCATTTTGCGTTTATAATATTAAACATAGGAAGTGATGTTATGGGAAAGAAATCCATTGAATTATTACCTCAAACTATGGAAATATTAGAAACGATGGGCGAACAAATTAAAATGGCTCGCTTGAGAAGAGATATATCGGCTGAGTTAGTTGCCGAAAGAGCAAATATCAGCAGAGCAACTCTTTGGAATATTGAAAAAGGCAGTCCGTCTGTTGCAATAGGAAATTATGCTGCCGTTCTTCACGCACTTAATAATATGGACAGAGATTTACTAAAAGTTGCAAAAGATGATGAGTTTGGCAGAAAACTTCAAGATTTGAATATTTCAACTAAAAAAAGGGCTTCAAACAAGGAGAAATAAATTATGGAAATTTATGTTTATGAATGTTTCAGTTCTTCCGAGTCAAGATTTATGGGCACTTTGTTTGTTGACACCGCAAAAAGAAATGAGCATTATTCATTTGAATATTCTGATGAATGGTTGAAAGAAACGAAGTTCTCTTATCAACTTGACCCCGATATTTTCTTTTATTCAGGCAGACAATTTCCGTCAAAGAATGAGTTTGGTGTTTTCGCCGATTCTTGTCCTGACAGATGGGGCAGAGCTTTGATAAATAGGCGTGAGAGAATTCAAGCCGACAGAGAAAAAAGAAAGCCACGAGAACTTCACACAAGCGATTATTTACTTGGTGTTTATGACGAAACACGAATGGGAGCTTTGCGATTTAAAACTGATAAAGACGGGGAGTTTTTATCTAATGACTCTGATGTAGCGGCACCGCCATGGACAACACTGAGAACGCTTGAAGAAGCTTCACGAAATTATGAAATTGATGAAGATTTTTTGAATGATAAATGGTTGAAACAACTGATAAAACCCGGTTCATCACTTGGTGGTGCAAGACCAAAGGCAAATATTGAAGCACCCGACGGCAGTCTTTGGATAGCCAAGTTTCCGTCAAAAAATGATGAGTGTAATATTGGTGCTTGGGAAAAAGTCACTCATGATTTAGCAAAATTGTGCGGTCTTAATGTACCTGAGTCAAAACTTGAAACATTTTCTAAATTAGGCAGTACTTTTTTAGTAAAACGCTTTGACAGAGACGGTAAAAAAAGAATTCATTTTTCTTCTGCAATGACTATGCTCGGCAAAACAGACGGAGCAAGTGCAGATGACGGAAGCAGCTATTTAGACATTGTTTCATTTCTTAAGTCATATGGAGCAAATCCTAAACACGATATTGTTGAATTATGGAAACGAATTGTATTTAATATGGCAGTTAACAATACTGACGACCATTTAAGAAATCATGGATTTATTCTAACGAAATCCGGATGGGTGTTGTCACCGTTTTATGATGTAAATCCTGTTCCGTTCGGAGATGAATTATCATTAAATGTTGATGCAAATGATAATAGAGTTTCTGCTGATTTAGCTATTAAATCTGCATCATATTATAATCTTAAAGAACAGGAAGCGATAGAATACGCTAATGAGATTATCGGCATTGTAAACTCCAATTGGGAAAAAATTGCCACACAATACGGTCTAAGCAGAAGTTCAATAGAATATATGAGACCTGCATTCAGTTTGAATCCGATTGAATAAGCTTTTATATTCTTTGTCACTAAACGGTGCAGTACCCTACTGTAAATAATAATGCGGATTTAGAGTTTCTTTATACACCTCAGTGTAAGGTCCGCTTGTATGTTGAACTGCTGACTTCCAGCAAGCTGAGCGATTACCATACAGACCTTAACAAGCAGGCAGAAACAATGTTTTCTCGGACGGTTTACCCGCTAAATAGAAAAGTCGCTGTCACAGACGGCGGCTTTTCCTTTTCGGGAAGTATTCAAGAAGTCATACAGTTCCGTGAGTAATGGAAGAAGGCAATGATTTGAGAAAAAGAGAAGTGTAATATTCTGAAAATTTCTTGAAATTTCTGGAAAAATATGCTACAATACTTTTGTATAATTATATAGTGGGGAATTTATATCCTTTTTGCCGAAATTATGGAAGGCGGACTTGTCTATGACAAACGGAAATGCGACAATCATTGTCGGCTCGGCTCGGCTGGGCAGGAGCATAGCGCCGTTTTTTCAGCGTGTCAAGTCTTATTTCACACAATTTATAACGAACCAATTGCCGGAGACAGGGCGCATTATGCCTTGGCTTCGGCTTTTTGCGTTTGCCGGAAGGATGGTGGTTTGATATTGAAGTCCTAACCACGACCGGCAAATCGATCTTTTCCGGTTAAACCTTCTGTCTTCTCCGGCGTGTCCGCTACCGGAGAAAGTAAATAGCGGATAGAATTATTTTGGAGGAAGAAAAATGAAGAAGAAAATTCTAAGCTTTCTGCTTGCGTTGTGCTTTGTGATGGCACTTGTTCCGATGACAGCGTTTGCTGAAGGAACTTCAGTAGATAAATGGGACGGTACGGCAGATACAAGTTGGTACACCGACCATAAGACGGATACTGAATACCATTTCACCACTGCCGAACAGTTGGCTGGTTTAGCGCAGTTAGTCAATGACAAAACTGCATCTGTATCATTTGAAGGAAAAACGATTTACTTAGATAATGACCTCGACTTATCCGGCTCCCAGTGGACTCCCATTGGAGATGGCAGTAACTTTAGAAGATTTTTTGCTGGTACTTTTAATGGACAGCATCATAAAATCATGAATCTGAACCATCACTATACTGGGGACGAAGTTGTTCGAAATGGACTTTTCGGAGTTGTTTCTGACGGTGGTACATTAAAGAATTTACTTGTTATAGACGCTGATATTGACTCAAATGATGGTTCATTAATTGCCGGCATTTTGGCGGATTGGGTCAATGGCGGCACCGTTGAAAACTGCTATACAAGCGGAAAAATAGAAAACAATGTTGGCAGCAAGTTCGTTGGTGGGCTGATTGGTCAATGCACTTGGAGTACACAGGTAAAAGGCTGTGGCTCAGACGCCACGGTTATCAGTACAGAGTCCAATGAAGATGATGTTGATACCGTTGGCGGGCTGATTGGTCAGTGGGAAAATTCTGCGGACAGCTCGTCGATTACCGATTGTTGGTTTGGCGGTTCTGTTTCCTGCAATAATGTCTATTCAGCTGTAGGTGGTATTCTCGGTGCAAACTTTGAAAACTTCTCTGGGAACAAGCCTGGCGTAATAATCAAAAATTGCATAGTTGCAACAAAAAACATCACTTGCGCTGAGCCTGGCAATATCACTTGGATTACAGCTGTTGTAAAGACCCATGTTACCGACTGCATTTGGCCGGATACTCCTCCTGATGGTGTAACGCTTGATGAAGAAAAATATCCTGATAATAAAGGCAATTACTTTGCCGTTGCTAAACTGGTGGTAGATTGGGATGCAGGTACTGCGAGTGCCGACCCGACCTTTGATCAGTCATCGTGCGGCACTGCTGTCTCCAACTTCACCTCCGCAGATGTCCTTGCTGGCTTGCAAACCAATGCCGGTGCGGGCGTTGAATGGGTTGCCGGAATCGGTCATCCAACTTTTGTGTGGGATGACAATAACATCCCCGCTGATTACACAGCTGTCGATGCAGCCATCGCAAGGGCAACGGCTCTTGATAGCAGCCTTTATACAAATTATTCTGCGGTAAAAGATTCCATTAACTCTGTTGACCGAGCAAAAAGCAAAGCCCAGCAAACAGAGGTTGATGCAATGGCGAAGGCTATTGAAGATGCCATTGCTGCCCTGCAATACAAGGATGCTGATTACACAAAGGTTGATGCAGCCATTGCCAAAGCAAACGCTTTGAAGAAGGATGACTACAAGGATTTCTCCGGTGTGGAAACCGCTGTCAAAGCTGTTGTCCGTGGTAAAAATATTACGGAGCAATCTGAAGTAGACAAGATGGCAAAGGCTATCGAAGATGCCATTGCTGCCCTGCAATACAAGGACGCTGATTATACTAAGGTAGATGCAGCCATTGCCAAAGCAAACGCTTTGAAGAAGGATGACTACAAGGATTTCTCCGGTGTGGAAACCGCTGTCAAAGCTGTTGTCCGTGGTAAAAATATTACGGAGCAATCTGAAGTAGACAAGATGGCAAAGGCTATCGAAGATGCGATTGCTGCTCTTGAGAAAAAGCCTGCCAGTACCAAACCGGGAACATCCGATAAGAGTCCGCAGACCGGTGATACAAGCAACCTTGCACTGTGGATTTCCCTACTGTTAGCCAGCGGCGGCGCAACCCTTGCTACAACGGTTGCCAGCAGAAAGAAAAAGTACAACAGATAATTGAATAACATTCCCTTGCTCCATCTTCTGAGCAAGACAAAAGCGTCGTAGAAATACGGCGCTTTTTTGTTACCTAATTATTGAATAGAATATACGAGACTTGAGTTTGGATTAAATCTGATTGAATAATTAGCTTTTATATTCTTCGTCATTAAATTGCACAGTACCGCGCTGTAAAAGATAATGCGAATTTAGAGTTTCTTTCGACACCTCATTGTAAGGTTCGCAATTCCTCATACGAATTTGCGGTTCTAAGCAAAAATAAAATTCTGAGAGATTTTTGAGAGACGCAAAGTCTGTAAAACGGCTTAAATAGGCGGTTTTGAAAAAAGATTGCGAGCCTCTGACTCCGTCATTTAAGGTTCGAATCCTTAGACCTCTGCCAAGAGAAAACAGACATCCGCACGGGTGTCTGTTTTTTTCTTCGATAGATAGAAGAAGATAAGGATTCGAAGAATCGTTATTACGAGCAAAGCGAGTAACATCGTTCTGTCAAGTCTTTAAGGTGGAGATTTGCGAAGCAAATACGACCGTGACTTGACAGGTTGATATAATCTGCCAATACCTCGGAACATTCGTGTTCCGAGGCTTTTTTATGCCCGAATACTGCTTTTTACGGTGGTATTCGGGCATTTTTTCTTTGTCTTAAAATATCGTGAGAGCTTTTGAGAGATTCTAAGAGACGGCAAATTTCAAAAACCCAAAGTCATTTTAGTGCAATTTAGGGCATTTATGACTGAGACTTTTGAGAGACATCGCTCAAATCAAAATCGTAACACGAATTGAAATGAGCAAAAATTTGAGAGACATTCAAAAAATAAAGAGAGCTTAAAGTAATAAAACTTTAAACCCTCATTTTAAGTTTGTCCTTTTATATTGTTTATCCATCAAAAATGCAAAGGTAGCCATCAAAAAAACTAAAGCGTTCTGTAATAAACAGATCGCTTTTTTACTTGCAATTCATATTAGGTCAAGTTAACATAACTTTAATTGGTTTTTCGTAGAACTATTACATCTACACATACTTGTTTACAATAGTATAATATCACATTTTTATCTATAGGTCAACTAATATAAATGTTTAGTTTTTTCTATTCAAATACAGTTAATTTATCTCAAAACAATTATGTGAAATTTATTCTTATTTTAAAGTGAAAGGAGTAAATCAAATGTCCAAATATGGAAGCAGTATTTATAAACGAAAAGACGGCAGATGGGAAGGTCGTTATGTTGTTGGTTGCAAGCTGATTTCTGACCATAGCCCAGTTCTGAACCTTGCTGCCGTTCCATTTTTTTGTAAAGCTCCGTAATTCTGAGATAGAGCAATTTTAGCAATGCATTTTCATTTGGAAATGCACCTTTTTTGGTAACCTTTCTGAAGCTTGAATTGATGCTTTCAACAGCATTGGTGGTGTACATAACTTTTCTTACTGCACTGCCGTAAGCGAAAAGCTGCTCTACATCCTTGAAAATTGCTTTTGCACCTTCCTCAAGTCCTGATACACCATCCATACTGATAAACAGCACATCTTCTACGCCTCTTGTTTTCAGTTCGTCAAATATCTGCATCCACGTATGTTTACTTTCGCTTTCATTAAGCCATAAGCCTAAAATGTCCTTTTCTCCGTCTGTATCATAGCCTAATATCGTATATACTGCGTAATTCTTGCTTTCATACTCTTTTCTGATTGTGACATACATACAGTCAACGAACAAAAACGTGTAAATCCTTTTCAGAGGTCTGTTCTGCCAGTCACCCAGCTCATCTAAAACGCAATCCGTAATTTGTGATATCGTTTCGTGAGAGATTTCAAAGCCATAGATATCCTCTATCGTTTCGACAATATCCCGTTGGCTCATTCCTTTTTTGTTCTTTCTTTCATTGTAGCACACTCTTTTAAAAATTCAAAAAAGTGTGCAAGTTTTTTCTAACTTACACACTTTATTTTACAATCTCACAGAGTGAAACTTTCCGGACATGATGAGGCTCGCCTCATCATATCCGAATACATCAACTTCTACAACAATTACCGTATTCAAACTAAAACAAAACTGACTCCGCTTGAAAAACGAAATCAGTTTGTTGCTTAAAATTTAATTACTTTACCTTAGGCTTTCTTTTTTGTACTATCTGCACAATCTGGGGCAGTTCAGTTTTCTATCGAGCTTTTAGTAATTAGTATTTTTCAATTTGGATTTGATCTATTCTATAATCAATATAATCTTGAGCTATCTCCTCTCTTAATGACCATATTTTTTTATATAACTTTGAATTTTCCTTGCCTCCATCCTCCCATTCTTTATAAATCGACTTATATTTTTCATATTTTTCATTTATAGCTTTATTATCACTACTGAAACTTTGACGCATAATCTGTTTTTGTATATGGTATTGGTATTTGACAGAGGTAGTCATTTCTAAATGCTCTTTAATCAGAGCATCGCAAAAGGCATTGTTTTCTTCATTATCCGGCAAATTTAATTTTTCATATTGTGTAGTTATATATTCGATTTCCTTATTTTCTTCCGACTCGCTTAGTGAAAAGCTATCAGCCTCTGCCAATTGAACAATCGCCTTTTGCTCAATAGCCTTTTCAAGCGGTTTATTTGTATGGCTTGAATATTGAATTAAGCACAGTTCTTTGTTTGTAATATCAACATCATTAACGGCAGCAACAACTTTTCTGTCTGAATTCAAATACTCATAGCGAATACTTTCAAGCGTATACTTATCCGATGAATTATTGTGAACTATGAAATAAACGCCTAAAATAATACTAACAAAGCAAAGCAGAACAAGTACTACAATTATTATTTTTCTCTTCATTGATAAATGCCCTCCACGATCTAGTAAGAAACAACTGTTATGGTTGCCTGGTCAACACTTTGATTTTCGTTCCAAACAGTTTTTACAATATAATTATCGCCAATACTTTCAAAATTTTTTGCACGTCCACAATAATGCAAATCCTTCAAATCTTTTTCTTTATAAATAAAAATATAAAATTGTTTGTGATTTTTTTGTATAAAAATCCTTTATTATACTCCAATAGTAACATAAGCAATAGCCGTTGGTCAATATGAATAATGACAGCGTGCTATAAATATCGGTTTTGTTTATTTTATATTAAATAAAATGTTGAATTAGTTTATATACATAAGACAATATAAGCTGTTTCTTATTGATGATTAATCACAATAATAGAAGTATCAATTAATCAAATTAGATATCATCCGAGCAAATAAACAAAAGAACAGTTGCTCTTATGATTATGATATAGTGCTATGGCTCGCTTGAGAAGAGATATATCGGCCGAATTGGTTGCCGAAAGAGCGAATATTAGCAGAGCAACTCTTTGGAATATTGAAAAAGGCAGTCCGTCTGTTGCAATAGGAAATTATGCTGCCGTTCTTCACGCACTTAATAATATGGACAGAGATTTACTAAAAGTTGCAAAAGATGATGAGTTTGGCAGAAAACTTCAAGATTTGAATATTTCAACTAAAAAAAGGGCTTCAAACAAGGAGAAATAAATTATGGAAATTTATGTTTATGAATGTTTCAGTTCTTCCGAGTCAAGATTCATGGGCACTTTGTTTCAATAGAATATATGAGACCGGCATTCAGTTTGAATCCGATTGAATAATTACTTTTTATATTCTTCGTCACTAAATGATGCACTACCCTGCTGTAAAAGATAATGCAGATTTAGAGTTTCTTAATACACCTCATTGTAAGGTTCGCAATTCATCATACGAATTTGCGGTTCTAAGCAAAAATAAAATTCTGAGAGATTTTTGAGAGACGCAAAGTCTGAAAAATGGCTTAAATAGGCGGTTTCGAAAAAAGATTGCGAGGCTCTGACTCCGTCATTTAAGGTTCGAATTCTTATACCTCTGCCATCACCTCGGAACATTCGTGTTCCGAGGCTTTTTTATGCCCGAATACTGCTTTTTATGGCGGTATTCAGGCACTTTTTCTTTGCCTTAAAATATCGTGAGAGTCTTTGAGAGATTCTAAGAGACCGCAAATTTCAAAATTCCAAAGTCATTTTAGTGCGATTTAGGGCATTTATGACTGAGACTTTTGAGAGACATCGCTCAAATCAAAATCGTAACACGAATTGAAATGAGCAAAAAATTTGAGAGACATTTCAAAAAATAAAGAGGGCTTAAAGTAAAAAAACTTTAAACCCTTACTTTAAGTTTGCCCTTTTATATTGTTTATCCATCAAAAATGCAAAGGCAGATCCTTTTTGATGTTGTTATCGAATTTATGTTTGTAATAGTTCGCTTTTTGGGACAATTGCTCTTTATTTGTTGATATTATGCTTTTTCTACGATATAATTAAATTTGTAATATTATAAGGGTTATCATACTGTTACAGCAGAAATTGATGAATTTGTTGCATTTGTCAGAAAGGGTGCAGAGATTATAGAATGCTTTGCGTGAGAAAAAATTATGACAACTAAGGAATACTTACAGCAGATAGATGATGTAATCACAAACGGGAAATATAAAGATAGTTGGGAGTCTTTATCCAATCACAAAACACCGGACTGGTATTACAACGGCAAGCTCGGAATTTTTATTCACTGGGGAATTTACAGCGTACCTGCCTACGGCAGTGAGTGGTATTCAAGAGCAATGTATGATAAAAACTGCCGTGAGTTTGAATACCACAGGAAAACCTATGGTACGCAGGATAAATTCGGTTATAAGGATTTTATCCCTATGTTCAAGGCTGAAAAATTTAATGCAGATAAATGGGCAGCACTTTTCAAGGAAAGCGGTGCAAAATTCGTTATGCCCGTGTGTGAGCATCATGACGGATTTGCTATGTATGATACGCAATTTAACCGCTGGAATGCCACAAAAATGGGGCCGTGCCGAGATGTTATAGGCGAAATAAAAAGTGCCTGCGAAAAACAGGGTTTAACTTTTTGTGCATCAAGCCACAGGGCTGAACATTACTTTTTTATGAATATGGGAAAAACGATTGACAGTGATGTAAATGATGAAAAATATCAAGATTTTTACGGACCTGCTGTGCATTGCCCTGAATTTGACGGAAATACACTTCATAAAACAACTGCAAACACATATTCAATCGGTGCAAGCAAAGAATGGCTTGAAGATTGGCTTGTGCGAACCTGCGAACTTATAGATAAATATCAGCCGGCTGACCTTTATTTTGATTGGTGGATACACAATCACTCATTTAAACCGTATTTAAAAAAGCTGTGTGCATATTACTACAATCGTGCAGACGAATGGGGCAAAGAAGTTACTGTTAACTACAAGCACGAAGCGTTTGCACCTACTGTTGCTACATTTGATGTTGAGCGCGGCGCTTTAACAGATATATCCCCTATTCCTTGGCAAACCGATACTGCGATAGGCAAACGCTCGTGGGGATATACAAAAAACAACGAATTCAAATCAGCAAGGCACATTATTACTGATTTAATAGATATTGTAAGCAAAAATGGAATGTTACTTTTGAATGTAGGCCCAAAAGCCGACGGTACAATTACAGATGAAGAAACTGCTGTACTGAAACAATTAGGCGCTTGGCTTAAACTAAACGGTGAAGGAATTTACAACACAACATTTTGGAAAACCTTTGGCGAAGGAAAAGTCAATAACAAAGCGGGATTTTTCCAAGATTCAAGTGAAAAGAAATTTACAAATAAAGATTTTCGATTTACATATAAAAACGGGTATATCTACGCATTTCAAATGCGCCCTAACGGTAAGGACGCTGTAATAAAAACACTTAAAAAGAAAAACGGACCTGATTTTATAATTAAAAATATTACACTTCTTTCAACCGGCGAAAAGCTCGAATTTGAAAGAAGCGATACTAAATTAACAGTTAAAGCAAACAGCCGATTTAGCGATAACTACCCTATTTGTTTTAAAATCGAAATTGATTAGGAGCAATTTATGGAATATAGTTTTGATATAAATTCTGAAACCGAAAAATTTGAACTGTATTATTTAAAATGTATATGTGCAGGTAGAGCACACGAGGGCTTGCGTGCAAATTGGCAGAAACAGTTAGGACTGTTCAAAATGAAATCGGCTTTGAATATATCCGCTTTCACGGCATTTTCAACGATGAAATGGCAGTGTAGTTCAAATCAAAATCGTAACACGAATTGAAATGAGCAAAACTCCGAGCGAATACAGAAAATCATATTTATAACCGTTTTTATAACCGTTGACTTTATAAAAGCTCGGGTGTATAATCAAAAAAATAAAGCTGTCTCGGCTGATGAAGACTATAAATTTTGCTGTTTCTGAACACAACAGCAGAGTTTACAGTCTTATTTTTTTGCAGGTGATCATATGAAATTTAAAAAATATGCAACAAAAACGCTGCTGATCGTTATCGGATCAATAATATCCGCATACGGAATTACGCTTGCAATAGGCGCAGGTTTCGGCGGCGCAACACTTGCGATATTGTGGCAAGGGCTGACGAATGTGACAGGTATGTCAATCGGCACATCGTCGCTTGTTGTGGCTGTGGCAATGATAATTTTTGCCTTTTTCTATGACAGAAAGCAAATCAATGTCGGCACAATTCTTTACCAAATCATTTACAGTTTTTTCGTGGATGTATTCACAAAAATTCAGCATTATACAGATATTAAAGCGGTTAATTTTGTTATAATGCTGCTTGGCATTGCTATATTTTCGTTCGGAACGGGGCTTTACTCCGCCGCTGATTTCGGCAGGGGCTCATATGAAGCAGTCACATTTTCGCTTGCCGAAAAAAACGGTTGGAAAATCAAAATCGTACGAATGGTTCTTGATATTATAATGGTAATTATCGGCGTTTTGCTCGGCGGTAAATTCGGAATTTGCACAATTGCCACCGTTTTGCTCTCCGGTCCGATAATTCAGGCAACCGTAAGCACTGTTAAAAAATCAAAGATTTCAAAAATCATTTCTTAAAATTCTCATACAAGCCTAAAAGTGATAAGACATACAAAAAGGATGGAATTCGATTTGAACAAGTCCGTAAAAAATGGACAATAGAATAAACGGAGTTAAGATTATATCCGCTAACGAAAACATTAGCGAAGGCTCAAAAAGCATAATTCTTGAATATGTACTTGAAGGTATGGCTGAATATTATTCAGCAGACTTAAGACTTATCAGAGAAAGTTATTCGTGGATTAACATAAAATGCAAGTTTAACGGTGATCCGATTACATTCGGATTCAATTTTGAACCTGCTGCCATCCTCGGAACATTCGTGTTTCGAGGCTTTTTTTATGCCCGAATACTGCTTTTTACGGCGGTATTCGAGCAAAGTGTCTGCGTTCTTTGCAAAATTTCTTTTATATTTTTCAAGGTGTACTCGGTCGGAACTCCTATGCCGATGTCATTCGTTCCGATTAAAATCACAAGATTTTTCTGGTTTATGTTCAAGGCGTTACATTCGAGCCTTTCCAACAATCTGTCGCTGTCAACGGCAAACAATCCCGCACCGATTGCGCCGCAAAATTCAGGCTTATCGGATATGAAAATCTTTGTGTTCAACCGCTTTTGCAACACTTTTTTCAAAAACATGTTTTCGGGCAGATGAAATAGTCCCCCTTGGCTTGCAACTAAACCTAAAAATCGCATAATTTTTAAGGCTTCTGCCCTGTTTTGGGCAGAAGCCTTTTTGCATATTTGATAAGATTTTCTTCTTCGTATAATATTAAATGTACCGGCTGCAAAATTGACAAAGAATTAACAGAATTTTCGTTGACACACATTATTCCTTACGATATAATAAAAGCAAATATATCGCTTATAAAGGAAGTGACTTAATGACGAAAAAAATAACAGCAATATTGTTGGCATTGTGCATGGCAATCTCAATTTTGCCGATGAGCGTTCAGGCGGCATCAAAGCCGGATATTAAAGTCGGTGACTATGTTAAAATGGGCACGTATAACAATGCCTCAATTCTTTGGCGATGTGTAAGCATTGACAATAACGGACC
>OLQU01001809.1_pt1 | contig 13404 bp, 10 predicted proteins | sample 1672271 | NCBI WGS metagenome assembly OLQU01 (sample SAMEA3136666, study PRJEB25190) | human gut metagenome | biome: human gut; feature: human-associated habitat; material: faeces | place: Austria | collected 2013 | reverse complement strand
ACTGTACATTATTCAGAGCTTTGACACCGGGGAATATCTTCGTAATACCTTTTAATTCAAGAACATATTCTGACACGGCTCTTTCTCCTCCCTTTCCTTTAATCTGATTATATTCTATCATCCGGCCCACAGATTGATAATGGGAATATTTTTGGATAAGGGTAAAATATTCTTCTTTTCCCTGTAAAATATTACTCATAAACCATTGTCCCATTCTCGTATTTCTATATACTTTATGCTATAATGATAACGCTGACGTTACAGTTTTCTGGGAATATAAACAGAGCTGTAAACGTCCGATTTACGAAGCTATAAAGCTATGCTCGATTGGAGAATTGTATATGAAATTACTGATCGTCGATGACGAAGAACTTACGCGTACCGGACTGATCTCATCTATCGACTGGGATTCTCTGGGAATCACCGAGATCCTTCAGGCAGATGATGGTGTGAACGGACTGGAAATGGCCAGACTGTATAAACCTGAGATCATTCTCTGCGATGTACGGATGCCGCGGATGACAGGCATTGCCATGCTGGAGCGTCTGGAGAAATTCCTGCCGGACAGTATCCCTATCTTTATGAGCGGATATTCTGACAAAGAGTATCTGAAAGCTGCCATCAAACTAAAAGCCATCAATTACATCGAAAAGCCTCTGCATCCCGAGGAAGTACAGGCGGCAGTTCTGGAAGCGCAGACTCTTTACAAACAAAAGCTCCCATCGTGGCGAAGCGATCCATTCTCAGGAAATCGCTACCCGGCTGGCACAACAGCTGACTCTTCCACCTTCCGATAACAACAAAATTGCAGATCTCTGTCTGGAACTGGGGCAGCCGGAGCTTCTTGAGAACGGCATGAATTTTACCTCTGTGATCGTAAAGCTTAATGAATCTGTGGAGGCTTCCGGTATTTTCCTGGAAGATCTCCAGAACGACATTTCCTGTTTTCTGGAGCATTACCATCTGAAATGTCTTTTTGTGGAAAAAAGAGTTCAGTATCTGGTCCACCATATATATGGAAGGAATGCCCTTTCCCCGACTACCCTTTCCGCAGTGGGAAGCTATATTTCCAGACAATATGACACCTGCGGAAAGCATCTGATCGCTGCCGGAAATACCGTAACGGATATTTTCAGGGTTTATCAGTCCTACGCTTCTGCCGTGATCCTTCTGCAGAACTGTTTTTTCTTTCCGGAAAAAACATTTCTGACGGAAAATTCCATCCGCCTGCTTTCACCGAAGGGACCGGTTCCGGATTCCCTGCATTCACCGGAAAATACTTTTTCCAAATATCTCCTGGCCGGAGAAGAAGAACCCTGTTTTCAGTTTCTTGATGAGCTTTTCCGGTATTATAGCTGCAATCACACATTTATGCCTAACCAGATCCGTGATCTTTATTACCAGCTATTTAATACACTTTCGGCTTCCCGTAAAAAAAATCAGCTGGAAACCGAACTTCATGAAAAGCAGGATCTGATCGTAGATACGTTAAACAACGCCTTCACCTACGAAGAGCTTCACAAAGCTCTGAAAGAAAAAACCGCCCAGTATTTTGAAGATGCGAAAAATTCCCAGCCGGAAAATTTCACGATCTTTATGATCAAGGATTATATCAGCCGGAACTATATGAACGATACACTTTCCGTAAAAGATATCAGCGGCCATGTATACCTTTCCGCATCTTATGTATGCACTTTTTTCAAAAGCGAGACCGGACAGACTCTCAATCAATATCTGACAGAATACCGAATGGAAAAGGCCAAGCAGCTGCTTTCCGATCCCAAATACAAGATTTCCGAGATTTCTTCCAAGGTAGGCTATACGGATGGCAATTACTTCGGAAAAAGCTTCAAAAAATACTCCGGCTTTTCCCCGTCTGAATACCGGGAGAAAATGTCATGAGGGCCCTCTGGCGCCGTTTCAAAAACGGCTACCTGAATTTAAACCTGCAGACAAAATTCACCATTGCCCTGATCAGCATTGTGGTAATTCCTGCCTGTCTTACCGCCTTTCTTTTTTATGGACGACTTTATAGCATGGTGGTTTCCAATACCATCCGGCAGGAGCAGGACGCCTCCGCAAAAACTGCACCTCTGATCGAACGGACTATGGATACGATCCTCGCTACTACCCGGAATATTACAGGACAGAATTTTTTTCAGGAACTTTTTTATATGCCGGTCAGCGATTCAGCAGAACAGCTTGCAACATCTAACCATGCCACTGATTTTAAAAATGCCGTTCAGCGTCTGACCACAGATTCCATTGTTACCGATGTACAGATCTATGTGGATTTTCCTGATGATCTGAAGACACTGGATACTTATCCCAACACTAAGAATATCCTTGCTCCCTTAAGTCAGGCGAAAGGTACCTACTGGTACGGTATCTTTCAGGGAAACCGGAACACCCAGGAAATGTTCTGTCCTTCCTTCTATCTTGGTCCCAGGGAAAAAAAGAATTATGGTGATATGGCATATATCTGCCCTTTAAGCCTTTATTATCACTCCACTGCCTATAAGGCTTATCTGGCAGTGTATTATTCCGATGACAAGCTTACTTCCATTCTTTCCGACAATCTATCTCTGGAAGGAAGTGTTTCATATATTGTAAACGAACGTGATGCCATTGTTGCTACCTCAGATCTGTCATTATCCGGAATCTACCAACTGGATTACGACACCATCAAGGCTTCCTTTATGTCTTCCAATAACTTCATTGAGCGGAACATTCTGGACACAAAGGTTTATGCCGGTTTTTACAGCATTTCCAATACGGACTGGTTTATGGTGACGGTCCTTCCTTCCCCGCCGCTGATCCATGCGAGCAACCGACTGATGGTCCAGATCGTACTGATCTATGCAGTTTTTCTGGTTCTGGCTCTGATTTTTGCCAATGTACTGGCTCATTCCATTACCGGAAGACTTTCTTCTGTGATCCGGCAGATGCAGACCGTCCGCCACGGCCCGCCTACTCCTATGGAAAGTCCACAGGCACATGATGAGATCGGTAATCTTATCGATACCTACAACTATATGACTCGAAAAATGGAGGAACTGATGGAGAAGCAGGCTAAGGCTGCAGAAGATCTCCGGATTGCAGAATTCAATTCCCTCCAGGCACAGATCAATCCGCATTTTCTTTATAATGTACTGGATACGATCAACTGGATGGCGCGAAAGAAGGGCGAGGATAATATTTGTCATATGGTTACTTCTATCAGCAGTCTGATGCGTGCAAGTATCAGCAATAAAAGAAGTATGGTTTATATTCGTGAGGAAATAAAATATGTACAGGATTATCTTTACATACAGGAAACCAGATATGGAGATAAATTTACATCTTATATTGAAGTGGATGAGAGATTAAATGAATTAGAGATTCCGAAGATGACTATTCAGACACTGGTGGAAAATGCGGTAGTTCATGGTGTGGAAAATGCGACATGGGACTGTTTCCTTTATGTTTCAGGAGAAATTACAGATGGAATGGCAGTATTTACAGTAAAGGATGATGGAGTTGGAATGTCACAGGAGCAGTTGGAGAAACTGATGGGGACAGAGGAAGAGCCAGATCATGAAGCAGAGCGGACACATACTCATCTGGGAGTGTATGCGGTGAGAAAGAGACTGGATTATGTATATCAGAACAAGGCAAGGATGAGCATTACATCAGAACCGGGGAAGGGAACACAGGTAATACTGGAAATCCCGATGAACGGTAATGTCGGAGTTACCTACAGGAAATGTGATGAACCTGTTAATGAAAATAACAAAAAAAGGGGAGACGAGAGATAATGGAATTGCAGGTAATGATATTAGATGATGAATATATTATTCTGGATGGTTTATGTTCGTTTCCATGGAGCGATTATGGATACCGTATATCCGCAACTGCAAGGAACGGATTGGAAGGGCTGGAGAAACTGGAGCAGGCGAAACCGGATCTGATTCTTACAGATGTGAAGATGCCGGGAATGGATGGACTGGATTTTGCAGAAAAAGCACATGAGATTTATCCCAATGCGGTTATAGTGATACTGACAGGATATGACAGTTTTGCCTACGCTCAGAAAGCAATCAGCATTGGTGTGGAAGAATATCTTCTCAAACCGGTGGACTATGATGAGTTAAAGGCAATGGCTGCCCGGATTGCAGGGGAAATTCATGCAAGGAAGGAAAAACAGCAGGAAATCCGGGATCTGAAGAAATATTTCAACAGGTCAGTTCCGCAGCTGAGATCCAAATTTGCGGGAAATCTTCTGTATGGAAGAATCCAGGGAAAAGGAGTTGTAAAAGAGCAGGCAGAATCTCTGAATCTGACAATAGAGAAATATATTGTGTGTGTAGGGCGAAAAGTTGTTGGAGAAAATAAAATCCATACAGGAGATAAATGGATAGAGGAATTTGCATGCATCAATATTTTTGAGGAAATTTTTAATGATTTTGGAATTCATGTTTTGAGCGATTATAATACAGCAACTGCAGAATATAATTTTATTCTTTTGTTTGAAAAGGAAGAAGAAAACGCAGTATGTATGGAAAAAGCATTGCAGGCATGCAGTAAGATACAGGTAGAAGTAGAACGGTATCTGAAAGCACATATGAATTTTGGATTGAGCGATGTAGAAGTGGACGAATATCAGGCAAATGCACAGTACCGTAAGGCACAGACAGCATGCAGGCAATGTGTTTATCTGGGTACGAATATCATACTCAGATACGAAGATCTGCAATATGAAAAACAGACAGACTTTGTGATTACTTCCGGTGAAAAAACACATTTTATGATGACTTTGTTTCAGGACAGTTTTGAGAAAGCGGAGGATGAACTTCATCAGATGTTTCGAAACGCACCGGAAGATGTATCTCCGGTGAAATTTGCAGCAATGGATTTACTTTTGGGATGTATGAAATTTCCATATATCTGTGCAGTTGACAGTGAAATTCATAATAAAAACTGGAATCTTTCTGTGCTTCAGGATGGAATAAAAAGAATCTGTCAGTGCGAGAACACAGAAGAGGTGTTGAATTGTCTGCTGAATCTGTTTGGAACGCTGATTAAACAGAATACAGAAGGAACTGATGAACGGAACCGGAAACTGGTTCAGAGTGTTCTTTCTTACATTGAGAAGAATTATTCAGGAGATTTATCTATGGATGATCTGACTGAGAAATTCCATGTAAGCAGAACCTATATCAGCCGCCTTCTTAAGAAATATGCCGGAAAGAGTTTTCTGGAATATCTGACAGATGTCCGGTTCCAACAGGTGGAGAAACTGATTGCAGATAATAAATATAAACAATATGAAATCGCAGAAATGGTAGGATACAAAGACTTTGGATATTACATAAAAGTATTCAAAAAGCGTTACGGTATTACACCCAATGAATTCAGGAAATATATATAAACAGCGAGGTTAACTGTATCAGGTAAGTCATTTAATCGAATCAGGCAAGTAGCGAGGCGGATGATTTTATCTGCCTGACGATAGAACAGGAGATTTGTGCACAGTATAAAATTTGTGCACAAATCTCCTATTTTTACTTTTATTTCCAATTGTTTATAAAAGGCAAAAAGACTAAAATAAAATCATCAAGAACGAGGAAACACAAATTAAAAGGAGGAAACAAGTAAATGAGGAAAATGAAAAAAGTGTTATCACTTGCCATGACGGCAGCTATGACAGCCAGTCTTCTGACAGGCATGGGAGCAGTTACAGCTTCTGCGAAGAAATCGGATGATGGAAAAAGAACGAAGATTACTGCTTTATTAAACTCAACAGAATCGACAGAACAGTATCAGGTTTATGACTATTTGTTGAAAAATTTCTGTGATGAGAAAGGCATTGACTATGAAATAGAAATGGTTAATGATAAACAAGATTATTTTACGAAATTACAGATGTATATCAATAGTGATACATTACCAGATATCTTCGGATGCCCCAATGGAACACTTTCTAAAGCATGTAAAGACATTGATGCATTAGTGGATTTAGGTGCTGAGTTAGATCGAAATGGATATGCGGATAAGATGAATGGTGCGGTACGAGATTTCCTTACAGATGCAGATGATGGTAATTTGTATCTTTTCCCACAGGGATTATATTGTGAATTCTTTATGTATAGGAAGGATCTCTTTGAAAAAGCCGGTATTAAAGAAACTCCGACAACATGGAAAGAATTTGAAGAAGACTGTCAGAAACTTGCGGATATAGGAGAAATTCCGGTTATTATCGGTGGTTCAGATGTATGGCAGATTATGAGATATCTTTCATTCTCTCCATGGAGAGTAACAGGTCCGGAATTTATCACTGGATATCAGGCTGGAACAGACTCTTTTGCCAAAAATGAAGCTGCCAAATATGGTGTAAATCTGGTTTATGATCTTGGAACAAAAGGATATTTTGAACCAGGATTTGCAAGTGTAGATTACACTTCAGCCACAAACTTATTCTATGGTGGCACTGGTGGAATTTTCTACAGTGGTTCAGGTCAGATCAATCTTGCTGAGGATATGTATGATGCAGGTCAGATAGGATTTTTCCCTGTGCCTGACACAGAAGAAATGGATAATATGGAGACAAATATTCCAATTCACGCAGGATTTGGTATTGGATATAATAAGGCTACATATGACGACACTATGCAGGAATTCTTTGATTATGCATGTGAACATTATTCAGAGGCTTGTTACAACAAAGGAAATATTTTCTCACCGTTTAACGATGATATTCCAGAAGGACTTCCACAGCTTTTCTATGATCTTCAGCCGTTATTTGAAAATGCTGAAACAGCATGGACCTCATGGGATGATAAGCTTGATTCAGAAAATCTGACCCAAATTGCAGATGAACAGCAGAAACTGGCTCAGGGAATTACCACTCCGGATGAATTTATCGAAACCTGTGATTCTTTTGTAAAAAGTAAGTGATTTTTCAATAATAATAAACAGAGACTGACAGCTGCCTTGTCAGTCTCTTTCAGAGAAAGAGAGGAGGAAGAACTGTGCAGAAAGCATTTGGAAAAAAGTCAGTCATCCTTTTATTCATCTTTCCAGCATTTCTTATTTATACAGCATTTGTAATTGTTTCCATCATATGGGCTGGTTATTATAGCTTTTTTGACTGGGGTGGTGTTGGAGAGAAAGTATTTGTAGGATTAAAAAACTATATAGAACTTGTTACGCAGGATGAAGTTTTCAGAGCTACAATAGGGCATACTCTTGTTTATACTGTAATTAATGTGGCAATTCAGGTATTTGGAGGTTTATTATTTGCGATTCTCCTCAGTCGTATTAAAAAAGGAAGAGTTGCTTTACAGACTCTGTATTATATTCCGGTAGTTATCTCTTCTGTAGCGATTTGCCAGATTTTTACAAAGTTATTATCAGTAACTCCAACCGGTATTGTGAATCAGGTATTATCATTCATCGATCCATCTCTGAAACTGATGGAGTGGATTTCAAATCCTCAGATTTCACTGTATGTAACAGCTTTTGTAGAAGCATATAAATACCTGGGACTGTATATGGTTATCTTTTATGCAGCACTGATCGGTGTTCCGGATGAACTGGGAGAAGCAGCACTGATCGATGGAGCATCAACATGGCAGGAATATCTTTATGTAAGAATTCCTTATATTAAACCGGTTATCATTGCAAACTGTCTGCTGGTACTGAATGGTTCCCTGAGATCTTTCGAGTTCTCTTATCTGTTAACACATGGAGGACCGGGAAATGCTTCTGAACTTATGACAACTTATATGTATAAACAGGCGTTCAGCAGTATGAAATATGGTTACGGAAGTTCTGTAGCGATCATGATCGTAATCATCTGTATGGTAGTTGGAATGTTATTCCGTAAATTCACAGGAGGAGGGGATGACGAATGAAAAAGAAAAAACCAACCATTCCGAGCATCATTAAATGGGTTATAGCATTAATCCTTGTTGTGATGCAGGTTTATCCTTTCTTCTATGTATTTACTTCAAGCTTTAAGTCACTGGATGATTTCAGACAGTTACCGGCATATGCACTCCCGTCAAAATGGGTGCTGACAAACTTTATCAATGTTTTTACAAAAAGCCATATGCTGACTTATTTTAAAAACAGTATCATTGTTTTGATCGGTGTATTGATTCCTCTGCTTTTATTTGCATTGATGGCTGGATTTGCATTAAGCAAAATCAAATTCAAAGGCAGAAAATTTGTCCTTAATTATTTCCTTCTTGGATTGATGCTTCCTATGCAGGTTGCACTGATTCCATTGTTTACTATTTTTAATAAGATGGGACTGATCAATACATACCCGGCAATTATTTTGCCACAGATTGCTTTTTCACTGTCTTATTCTATTCAGCTGTTTTATTCATTCAGCAAATTCTTCCCTGAAGAAATGCTGGAAGCAGCGATCATTGATGGATGTTCACCGATAGGATGTTTCTTTAAGATGGTGGTTCCGATGTCACTGAACTCTATTATCACAGTAGCAACCATGCAGGCAGTATTCTGCTGGAATGAGTATATTAATGCTTATACATTTACCAGATCTACAGATATGAAAACCATTACACTTGGTTTAAATGACTTCGTAGGAAGCATGGGACTGACAGACTGGGGTGGTACATTTGCAGCCATCACTGTAACAGTACTTCCGGTATTTATTTTCTACTTCTTCAGCAGCAAGAAGATGCTGGCAGGTATGACAGCAGGTGCAGTAAAAGGTTGATAATATGCAAGAATTACCTGATAACAGTAGTTTGATTTATGAGTAAATAACAGGCTTGCCGGAAAAGTACAAGCAGGCCTGTAAAGTGAAATAAAGTATAAAAAAGGAGATTAAGACTATGCAGAAATTATACTATCAGTTCCCGGGAACATGGTTTGGCGATTGCATGCCATTTGGACATGGAGATAAATTCTATTTATATCATCAGAGAGATACCAGAAAACCGGGACCATTTGGAGAACCATTTGGCTGGGATCTGGCAACAACTTCTGATTTTGTACATTACGAAGATAAAGGCGTGGCAATTCCGAGAGGAACAGATGAAGAGCAGGATCAGTTTATCTTTGCAGGAAGTGTTTTCGAGGCAGAAGGACAGTATCATATTTTCTATACAGGTTATAACCGTGATTATCCGGCACTTGGAAAACCATCTCAGGTTCTGATGCATGCATACAGCGATGATCTTGTAACATGGCACAAAACTCAGGATGCACTTACCTTCACTCCACAGGAAGGCTATGACCCGGATGACTGGAGAGATCCATGGGTGATCCGCGATGAGGAAAATGATCAGTATCTGCTGATCCTTGGTGCAAGATTACAGGGACCAAAGACAAGACAGACAGGAAGAACTGTTAAATTCACATCTAAAGACCTGAAAAACTGGAAGTTTGAAGGAGATTTCTGGGCACCGGATCTCTATACTATGCATGAGATGCCAGACTTATTTAAGATTGGTGACTGGTGGTATCATATTGTGACAGAATACAGTGACAGAAGTAAAATGGTATACCGTATGAGCAAGAGTCTGGAAGGTCCATGGATCGCACCGAAAGATGATGCATTTGACGGCAGATCTTATTATGCAGGACGTACTTTTGAACTGAACGGACAGAGAATCCTCTTTGGCTGGGTTGCTACCAAGGATCAGGATGATGATGACAATAACTTCATCTGGGCAGGAACATTTATGGCACATGAGGTTTACCAGAGAGAAGATGGAACCCTTGGTGTAAGAATTCCGGAAACTGTATGGAATGCATTTGATAAAGAAGAAAAGACAGAAGATTTTGTAATTGATACTCCAACTAAGAGTACAGAAAAAGTAGTTGCAAAAGATACAGGAGATATCTTCAAATTCGAAGCAGATGTGGAATTCACAGAAGGAACTAGAACTTTCGGTGTGAGATTCTATGAAGATGAGGATAAAGCTGAATCTTACCAGTTCGTATTTAATGTAACAGAAGACAGATATGTATTTGAGAAAAAACCAAACTGGCCATGGCCTGCAAACCAGAATATCGGACTGGAGAGACCGCTGGAACTGGTACCTGGTAAGAAATACAATATCAAAATGATCGTAGATGATACAATTGCTACAATCTATGTAGACGGTGTTGCATTAAATGCAAGAGCATATAAACGTCCGGGAGAAAGTCTGTCACTCTTTGCTTCTGAAGGAAGCCTGAAAGTAACTAACTGTAAGGTTACAACCGGATTAAAGAAATAGAGACAGACAGCAATTTAATCGATAAACCGCGGAGCAGTGATTCGGTGTAGAGTAACGTGACGAAGAAATTGCTGTAAATAAAAAAGTTGCTGTGCGTTTCAGTTATAGAAATGCACAGCAGCTTTTTTGCGTTAAGTCGATTGGAAACAACAGATTTAGGGGTTGCTTAATCTTCTAATTTAATCTTCTCCTTAAGAACCACACATCCTGCCATGTCTCCGATAACATTGACGCAGGTTGCGCCCATGTCGCAGAGTGTATTGATGCTGATGTAAACGCCCATAACTCCTGCAGGCAGACCTGCCATGGTTGCAAGGGCTGCGAAGGATGCGATGGCACCGCCCGGGATTCCCGGGGTTCCTACTGACAGGAGTACGTTTGCCAGAAGGATTATGATCATCATGGAAATGCTTACGTTAATTCCGCATGCATTGGCGAAGAACATGATCATGAATGACATCAGGATGGATACGGCATCCATGTTTACAGTAGCGCCAAGAGGAATGGCGATACTTGTGATTTTGTTGGATACGCCCATTTCGTCTTCCATACGCTGTTTACTGATCGGAATGGTCGCTGAACTGGAACAGGTTCCGAATGCGTTCAGAGCGGCAGGAAGCATTGCTTTGAAGAATTTCACAGGGCTTTCTTTGCCGAGGAATTTTACGGAGCCGCCGTAAATGACCAGGGCGAAGCCGAAGAATGCCACATACAGGATGATCAGCTGAGTTGCCAGTGAAATGATGGTTTCTGTACCGTTGGCTTCTACAACAGGAACGATAGTACAGAATACACCGATAGGTGTGAAGTACATAACTGTGCTGATTACTTTCAGGCAGACTTCATTGCAGGAATCGATTACATTCAGAAGTGCTTTACCTTTTTCACCGATAGCGATAAGTGTGAAGCCTACGATGACTGCGAATACAAGTACCTGAAGCATATTTCCGTTTGTGAAAGCTGCAACCGGATTGGATGGGATCAAGTTTTTGATGGTGTCCAGAATGCTGGTCATCTCAGTTGCCTGTATGTCGGAAGTTGCCATCTCGAATTTAACACCCTCACCGAGATGGATCAGCCGCGGGATGATCAGTCCTGCCAGACTGGCAAGTGCTGTGGTGCACAGGAAAAAGATCATGGCGCCGGCTGTGATCTTGCCGGTTGTGCGGGCATTACCGATGCTAGAGATACCCATGATAATGGAACAGAAGACCAGTGGAAAGATCATCATGTTCAGGGCATTCATGTAAATGCTTCCGATAAGGCTTGTGATGGCAAGTACCGGTTCGAAACGGTTTGCCAGAAACAGTCCGGTAATGATACCAAGGATCAGACCGGTAAAGATTGCTGCGGTAATATGTTTTTTGTACCACGAATAGAATTTTTTCATTTGTTCCCTCCTCGTTTTCGTTTCCTGATATGGAAAATAGCACGACACTACTTTTGAAATTAATTAGGCGTTTGCGAAACGCCACAAGCCGCATAAATACGGCATTTTTTGTTACCTATAAACAAATAACTCCTCACCGGATATGGTATAATAGAGTTGACTAAAAACTATAAACCTACATCCAAGAAAGGAGTTATTCTGATACTTATGATACCATATAAACAGCTTTCTTTGGCAGATATTTTTTCAGATTGCCATGAAAAATTTGAAAATGACAAACCTGCTTTTCTTTCTCTATTAGAAACCCATATCGATATTGATGAGTTAATTCCGATTTCTTTTAGAAATCATTTCTATGCATCGACGGGCAGAACCCGTAAATACCCTTTGCAAGCTTTTCTGTGGGCTTTGATTATTCAACGTATTTTCTCTATCCCTACGGATCAGCTTCTCCTGACTTTTCTCGCTTACTCAAAATCACTTCGGGAATTCTGTGGTTTTACTAAAGTCCCAGACGCTTCCAAAATCACCCGATTCAAACAGGATTTTTTAGATGACCTCCAGCTTGTTTTCGATAACCTTGTTGATGTTACCGAGCCTATCTGTCAGGCGATTGACTCTGCAAAAGCGGATATGACCATCTTTGATTCTTCCGGCATAGAAGCATTTGTTACCGAAAATAATCCCAAGTATGCTAACAGGATCATCAAACAGCTTAAGGCATACGCGAAAGCTCAGGGCTTTGATAAATCCTATGATCCTTATAAAGCTGCCTATGGTTCCATGCCTTCTCATGCTTCTGCTAATCCTGAGATTAAGCAGCTCTATATCAATGGGCATTTTTGCTATGTCTTCAAGTTCGGCATTGTCACTAACGGATTGGGCATCATCCGCCACATATCTTTTTATAACAAAAACTTTATGGCTTCACATCCTGATATCGTTGTCGAAAAGAAATCCGATTCCCCTGACGAAGATAAATGTGTTCATGATTCAAAGCTTTTAATCCCCACACTTAAGGACTTCTTTTCCAAGCATCCTTTGATTAATCCAAAAACCTTCCTGGGTGATGCTGCTTTCGATACCGCACAGCTCTATAAGAGCCTTCTTACCGGTGACACTTTTGGTAATGACAAACATTTCTCGAAAGCTTATATTCCGCTGAATGCAAGATCCGGACTTGAAAATCTGGATTATTCCATCAATGAAGATGGTATTCCGTGTTGTCCCCATGATCCTTCTTTACAAATGAAGTACGAAGGCACTTCCAAACTTCACAGTGGAGTAACAAGATATAAATTTGTCTGTCCAAGAATGAAATGGATTTATGATAAATCAACTCAAAAATCCCATCGTCATTGTTTCTGTGACAACCCTTGTACTTCTTCTAAATGTGGGCGGATGGTCTACATCTACCCAGAAAAGGATCTTCGTGCTTATCCCGGAACGATCCGCGGCACCGAAAAATGGGATGATACCTATAAAATCAGGACTGTTGTCGAAAGAGATATCAACCACATCAAAGACAATCTCTGTCTTGCAGGACGCCGAACCCAAAATGAGAGGACTCTGCATGCTGATCTGATTCTTGCCGGGATCACACAACTTATTACTGTTGTTCTCGCAGATAAGATCAATCACCACGAATATATTCGAAGCTTAAAGCCTCTCATAGCATAGGACTTACCAACTTAATAAGCCCTATGGCTTATTTAAGTGTGCCTAAAATATTTCGTCATTTAACGTTTCTGCATTTATCATCTCCATTTATTG
>OLQU01001806.1_pt1 | contig 13419 bp, 14 predicted proteins | sample 1672271 | NCBI WGS metagenome assembly OLQU01 (sample SAMEA3136666, study PRJEB25190) | human gut metagenome | biome: human gut; feature: human-associated habitat; material: faeces | place: Austria | collected 2013 | reverse complement strand
CAGAAGAAACAACCCCAACATCAGAAACTACACTCTCCTCAAATTCAGAATCATCATCTTCCTCAGAAGAAACAACCCCAACATCAGAAACTACACTCTCCTCAAATTCAGAATCATCATCTTCCTCAGGAAGAATAACCTCAACATCAGAAACTTCATCTTCTCCAGATTCAGATTCAGTACTATTTCCTTCAAATAAATAATCATCATCTTCAACATCCGAAGAATCATTTTTATTTTCATTAAATTCCAAATCCTCTTCAGGAGGAATAACTTCAATATTTTCATCCTCACCAATATCAGAAGTTGATTTTTCATTTTCTTTTTGTTCTTCAAGCTCCTTTTGTTTTGCAAGACGTAATTCTTCAGCTAATTTTTCAGCTTCTTTTTTCCTTTTTTCAGCCAGTTTTTTAGCTTCTTCAGATTTGCGTTTTTCTTCTTCACGTGTTTCTTTAATAGCTATTTCAACAGCTTCAAGTAATCTTTTACGTCCCAAATCCCTATTTCTATACCAATCTGTAGACCATAAATGATAAAGTTTCCATCCAAGACCTTTTAGAACCTGTTCTCTTAACCTATCTCTATCTCTAGCTACTTTACTTGATGCATACATTTTTCCGTCAGTTGTAATTCCCAAAATATACTTTCCGGGATTTTCATCATCAACAATAGCCAAATCCACTCTAAATCCTGCACATCCAATTTGTTTATCTACTGTATAACCGTTTTCAGCTAAAAAACTGGCAATTGCATCTTCAAATGGTTCACTGGACTGTTGAGTTATTTGTGATGCTCCTAAAGTCAAATTCTCCGCATATGACAGGAATTCTTTTAGAGCTTTTACACCATATGGTGGATTTGCTGTTAAATGCATATCATAAGCTTTAAAGTTGGAAAATACTACACATTTTTCCCTTGCACGTGTAATTAATACATTTAACCTTCTTTCCCCACCATCCTGATTTAATGGACCGAAATTTAGAGACATTTTTCCTGCTTGGTCATGACCATATCCTACACTGATTAAGATAACATCTCTTTCATCCCCCTGTATTGTTTCAAGGTTTTTAACAAAGAAACGTTCATCTTTATTTTCTGAGAATAATGGCTCTAATTCCGGACGGTTTTTACGTTCAATTTCCAGTTCTTCAAGAATTGCATTTTTTTGAGCAACAGAAAATGTTCCAACACCTAAGCTTTTAGTATCTCCATACTTATCAAAATGATTGAAAATTTCATTTACAACATCACGGGCTTCCAGATGGTTTGCAGATGATGAACCTCTATCATAAACAGTATTTGGATTATAATGGAATTTTAATCCCAGTTCCGGATCATCATGGGACGGAGAAGGATATACCAACAACTCATTATTATAGAATTCTTTATTTGAAACAGAAATTAAAGATTCATGACGACTTCTATAATGCCATTTAAGCATTTTAACCGGAAATGACAATTTACATAAATGCAATATGCTCTCCATATCCAAGGAAGTAGCTACCTCTTCTTCACTTTCACCGGTTGCCATTTGGTCAAAGAAGGATGTTGGAGGTAACTGCTGAGTATCTCCCATTACAACTGCAGTTTTGCCTCTCATAAATGCACCTAATGCATCTTCAGGTTTAACTTGACTTGCTTCATCAAAAATAACAACATCAAACTGCAATTCTTCATTTGTAGGGTCAAGATACTGTGCAACAGATAACGGACTCATCATAAAACATGGTTTTATCCTTTTAATGATTCCTCCAGCTTTTTCCAATAATTTTCTAACTGGCAGATGCCCACTTTTTCTTGTAAATTCTCCGGCTAATATTTTAGCTTCCGGATTTTCAGTAGCTCCAAATATTTGTGGAATATTATTATTTAACTTTTGGAAAATTCTTTTACGATTCAGGGATAATATTTTTTTATCTAAATCTTCAAACTCTTTTATTCTATTTTCATGTAATTCTCCAATAAATGTAGCCAGTTCCTGATTTTCAACAAATAAAATATTTAATAATGAATCTGCAAAGTTTCCCTGAACCAGTGCTTTAACATCATCTTTTTTAATGTCTCTTCTTTCAATTGAATCAATAAACTGTTCAGAATCTGTTCCTTTACAAGCATTTTTAGTATTTAAATATTGTGACCATAAATGAAGACTGGATAATTGTCCTCTCCAGTTATATAATTGTTCCTGCCATTTTTCAAAAGCAACATCTCCAGTATCCCTTTTAAAAATCAGTTTACTTCTAGGGTTTAATTTAGATTCTAATTTTTTAAGCTCACTTTCAAATAAATTTCCGGATTCAATGTATTCAGTCAAATCCTCTTTAGGATTTATACTAAACATATCTTTAGATAAAATATCAATAGTGTTTTGTGAAAAGATTCCGTCACGGGTTAAAGCTACGAATTCATTCATCCATTTTGCTATTTCTTTTAAATCATTAATGTTTGCACCTAAATGCCAATAATCACCATAATATTTACGAGCTAATGATTTATTAGCATCCAATTGATTTTTAATAAGAATTACCTGTTTTGCCTGTTCCAAATCAAATATAACATCTTCTGGAGATTTAGGAACTGGACCTTGATAATATCTTTCAACTAACTCAATGTGAGGTTTATTACCGAATAATCTGGATAATTTCTTATGAGCACTTTCTTGAACCTGTCCAATCAGTCTGTCAATATCTGCAGAAAATATGCCTGAATTAAATTTGTCTAATGATTTAGCTGCTTTTTGATATTTATCCAATTCTTTTATTAACCTATAAGCATCATCATTGTTATTATTCCAGGCTCCTGATTTTAATATGTCACCATCAATCAATTCAGAATTTTTAGAACTGATTATATCAAATGCTGAAAGAGACTTTTCAAATTCATTAAGTGTCTCTGGTTTTTTGATACCATAAATATCATAAACTCTTCCCCTTTCAACTAAAAAGTCATCTAAAGCATGTAATGTATCATTAATTAATTGCTCGATTTCCCTTAAATCTGCAGGAAGTAAACTTTTTGGAGCACATTTACTCCATGGATTTTCCTTAGAAATTGTCTGATATAACTCAGCCAGGTTTTCTAAAGATATAGTTATGTCATCCAAATCTTTTAAAGTTAAAGTTTCAGGATGAGAAAACCTAACTAATGGAATTATACGGTTACTTCTTGAAAAATGCTCATCAGCTGCTTCTTTTAAACCATATAACTGAAATGCAGATAATTGAACCTCATACAATGGTTTATGAATAATTTCTGCATAATCATCAAGCTGCTGTCTTAATGTTTCAAGCTTTCTTATAGTCTGATCTATATTCATTGGTTCCTGAGATCTTACTGTTGTAGCTTTTTCCAAATCTTTCAAGAATTTTTTACGCCTTGTTTTATGTGAATGCAATTCCAATATAAACTTACCTAATCCGACACCTGTTAATCTGTCTTTTACTACATCTAAAGCAGCCATTTTTTCACTGACAAATAAAACAGATTTTCCTTCAGCAAGAAGCTCAGCTATTAAATTTACAATTGTCTGAGATTTACCAGTTCCAGGAGGTCCTTCTACAACTAAATTTCTTCCGACTTTAACATCCTGAATAGCTGCAATCTGTGAAGAATCAGCATCTAAAACCTGATACATTTTAGAGTATTCTAATTGGGAATCAATGTCTTCTTCCTTAAATGCCTCTTTATCATTAATACTTGGATTAAATATAGCTTGTATTAACTCATTTTTAGTTAAATCCACATTATTTTCCCATGCTTCAGGATTTAAATCATTATACATTACAAACTTGGTAAAACTAAAGAAACCTAAAGCTATATTAGTATTAACTTTCCATTCATTCATTCCTCTAACAGAATCCCTAACTTCTCTTAAATAATGGTCAATAGCTTCACCATATTTTTTAAATTCAAAATCCGGAAAATCAATACCGTTTTCTTTTAATTTAGCTTTAATAGATATATTTGTTTGAATATCTTCTCCTGTCCACTCTAAATTAAATGATTTACCTACTTTTTTACGCTCCATTGCAACTGGAATAAGAACTAATGGAGCATGATTTACCTGTTTTGGTTTGGTATTATCTCTCCATTCTAAAAATCCGACAGCCAAATAAAGAATATTATAACCTTGTTCCTGCAACATTGTTTTAGCTTGGTTATTAATATAAAACAATCTTTTTTGAAGTTCATTAGGAGTTAAATCTGTAGATAATGTTTTATCTCCATCAGTGAACCTTGAAAGATCAAATGGAGCATGATCCCAAATTGAAAATCCTGATTTTTCCTCTTTTTTCTCTTTTTTATTAGCTACAAAATACATTTTATTATTTTGCAAAACTAATGTCTGATAAATGTTAATTGGTGATTGATTTGAAATAGTAATTGTTCTGGCTCTGGTTTTAAAATTAAGAAGCTGATTTCTTAAAGTTAAATCTAAAAGTTCATTACGTAAGTTTTCAAACTCCTTTTTGATTTTATCTGATGAATTATTTAACATATTGCCCCTTTATTATATAAACTAAAAAAATTCAGAAATCATATATAATTATTTTTTCATTAATTAATAAAGTTTTCTAATTAAATAAAATTTAAATAAAAGCTTAAAAAAACAGATAATATTATTATAAATATATATAATCATAATACAAGTAAATTAAAGTTATATTAAAGATTTGTACGGTCCAAATGACATTAATTTTTCACTAGCTATTAATGAAGCAAATTCTCCAGCTTCTTTTGGTGAATCTAAAAGCAATCTCTTTAGAATATAAGCTGCCATATATGTATCTCCACAGCCAGTAGCATCCATTATATTATCAACTTCTACAGCCTCAATTTTAATTTCATCACTCTCAACAATAATTCTGGAACCATCACTGCCATTTGTAATTACAATTTCATCAATATCATACTTATTATAATTACCGTCATCAAATACAATTTTAGCTTCGCTTTCATCTAAAAATATACCTGTAACTCCATTTAAAATATCCTCTAAATCATTATACATTTCTAATTTAATTGAATAATTTTTATCATCAATTTTTTCATCTGGAAGACGTAAAAAACCCTGAACAGATAAATAAATTGGCACATTGAAAGTTTTTAGATAATCAACTGTTTCAACAGGAAAATCATTTCTATTTAGAGGATTTAAAATAAATGCATCAATTTCAAAAATATCATCTAAAACAAACTCCAGCTGATTTTTTAAAAGCGGAATATCTGCAAAATTAGTGTACTGTTTTCTAATATCCGAATTATCCCCTTCAGGATATTCATTAATAAAATAATGAGTATCATCTCCAACAATAGGAATTAAATTACCTAAATTTGGAAAGTCCTTAATTAAATCTAGATTATTAAAGTTTGCAACTGCAACATAATCCATATTAAACTCTTCAAAAACAAATGATTGAAAATAACTGGCTCCTCCAGCAGCAGATGTCTTTGAATTTGAAGTAATGATTTGGTCTTGTGTTAGCGGACCAATAACCACAATTGTCATAAAAAAAAGTAAAAATAAGGAATTTAAATTCCTCTGTCTTGCATTCTGTCAGCTTCAGATAATGTAGACATTTCTAAACCTTTCATAGCTTCCCCAAGTCCTTTTGAAACTTCAGCTAATACTTCAGGTTTATCATAATTTGCAGTTGCTTCAACAATAGCTTTAGCAAATGCTTCCGGATTATTGGATTTGAAGATTCCAGAACCTACAAAAATACCGTCAGAACCTAACTGCATCATTAAAGAAGCATCTGCAGGAGTAGCAATACCTCCAGCTGCAAAGTTAACTACAGGTAATTTACCAAGTTGTGCAGTTTCTTTAACAAGATCAATTGGAGCTTCTATTTTTCTTGCATATTTCCATAATTCTTCTTCATCTAAACCTTGAATAGTTCTGATTTCTCCTAAAACCATCCTCATATGGCGAACTGCTTCAACAATATTTCCTGTACCTGGTTCACCTTTGGTACGAATCATTGCAGCACCTTCATCAATTCTCCTTAAAGCTTCCCCTAAGTTACGTGCACCACATACAAAAGGAATAGTGAATTCTTTTTTGTTTAAATGATATTCTTCATCAGCAGGTGTAAGTACTTCACTTTCATCAATCATATCTACACCTAATGTTTCTAAAATTTGTGCTTCTGCAATATGACCAATTCTAGCTTTAGCCATAACAGGAATTGAAACTGCATCTACAACTTCTTCAACAATAGTAGGATCAGCCATCCTAGCTACTCCTCCAGCAGCACGAATATCAGCAGGTACTTTTTCTAAAGCCATAACAGCTACTGCACCAGCATCTTCAGCAATTCCTGCTTGTTCTGCATTTACAACATCCATAATAACTCCGCCTTTTGTCATTTTAGCGAAGCCTTCTTTTAAAACATCTGTTCCTTTTTCCATGAAAAGATTCTCCATAACTAATTTATAAAAATATAACACTTTATATATTTTTCATAACTTATAATTGTTTACATAAATTCAACTGTCGTGTCTATTATATGATATTTAGAAGCAATAGTCTGAATCTCGTTTTTAACTTCATCACCATTATTAACATCATCAATGATTATTTTTAATGTTAAAATAGAATCAATACCGTCTAAAGACCATAAGTGCATATCTGAAATATTATTAACATGATTTAAACTTTCTATTTGGGATTTGACTTCACTAACATCAATATTTTTAGGTGATTTTTGAAGTAAAACACAGACAGACTCATGTAATGCTTTACCCATATTATATAATAACCATAAGCTAATTATTAATGAAAGTAACGGATCTAAAAATGATACATTCCAAAACATTAATATTACACTAATAATTAAAATAGCTACCCATCCGAATACATCTCCTAAAAGATGAAATAGAATAACTTTTTCATTAATGGTTTCTCCTTTATGAAGTTTAAAAACAGAAACACCTTTAAATATAATCCCGACAATAGCTACTAAAAGCATCCATCCTGCTTCCGGTGCTACAGGATTTAATAAACGTGAAACTGATTCATAAACTACAACAACTGAAACAATAATTACAAAAATTGAAGTTATGACTGCTCCTAAAATAGAAAACCTCTGATAACCATAAGTATAGCTTTCATTTGGATTTTTTTGAGATATATGCTCTAATACCCAAGCCAATCCAACAGATATAGTATCTGACAAATCATGTAAACAATCAGCAAGAATAGCTACACTATTTGTAATTAATCCTCCGAAGATAACTACCACATTAAAAATAATATTTAAAATGAAAACAAAAAGGAGATTACCTGTAGCTTTTTCATGATGTTCATGATTGTGTTCTATTTTCATACACTATTATAAGTTTGATTAAATTAAAAAAGGTTATGATAACACCACAAATATCTTTATATAATTAAATAGACAATATGTATAATAGTGATAAAAAATGGCTTTTGCAGGAATTACTTTATTTTCACATATTTTACCGGTAATATTCGGGTTCTTTGGAGTTTTATTATTAATATCCGGAACATTAGATGAAAATAAATACAAATTCAGTATTGGAATAGTATTATTTGTCTTAGCAGCTATATTACCATATATAATTTTAAGATTTTTGTTATTATAAAATAACATTTTACTCTTTTTACAATTTTGAGTCTGTAAAATTTTATAGGCTTATTTGATTTTGAATTTTTTACAAATGAATTTTCATTCTAATTTTTCTTTAATTTCAATATAAATGATTTAAAAATAGTAAATACTTTAATAAATGAGGACAAATAATGTTTACGACCAAACAAAACAAATCTGTCCTCAATAGTAATATAAACTTCATGATTTTTCTGATGAAAAAATTGATCAAGAAAAAAATCATTTTCAAAAAGACGGAATAAAACACCTGATTTTGAAAATACTAATCATAAAACTATTTTTAGATGAAAATAATACTTTAAAATATGATGATCCTATTTGTCCAGTTTGTAAAAGCCACAAAATAATCAAAAAAGGCACAATAAAAGAACAGCAATATCAATGCAAAAAATGTGGAAAAAAATTCTAAAATATACAATAATCCTTTAATTGGTAAAAATAAACAATTCTTACAAGAAATAATGGATAAAATTTCAGGAATAATGAAAATATGGTATCAATCACCTCGTAAAATAAGTAAATACTTTGAAATATTCCTTGGAATCAGAATATCTCATAAACAATCAAGAACTGATTCCGGCAAAAATCACGAAGAAAACATCAGCAATGAAAAATTTGAATATTCTGACTATTATCAATGGAATTCTAATATTTTTAGACTATCAAATGCAAAATTAGACCGAAAGACACATTAAAATCAATAAACCTATAAAATTTTACAGACTCCAAAAATTTAGAAATCCTTCTTCGAAGATTTCCCAGTATATTATATCCTATTAGAAAGAGATAATATCATAGATACTAAAAACCAAGAGGTGAAAAAAATGCTGATATTAGCTACAAGTAAAATTCAAAGCAATTACCAAACCACAATACCAAAAGAAATAAGAAAAAATTATGACATTGACAATGAAACTGTTGTAGAATGGTTTATAAATAAAAATGGAAATCCTGAAATAAATTTTAGAAAGAAAAGAAACTTTAAAAATCTAGCTGGTGCTTTTAAAACTGATGAAAAAACCAATGCTGTAGAATTGAAAAGGGGTTTGTACGAATGAGAAAAATATTCCTAGATACATCTTTCATCTTAGCCTATATCAATTCAAATGATGACTTGCATGAAAACGCTTTAAAACTAGAAGAAGCTGAAAACATTCTCTCACAGAATGTATACATTAATAATAACGTGCTAAACGAAGTTTTAACATTAACAGGCAGAAAAATGAACATAGATGCTGCTGAAGAAATATATTACAGTCTGGTTGACAGCTTTGAAATATTAAATGAATACACGATTTTAAACTACACAGCTAAAACATTTGATATCTTCAAAAAAATTGTTGGAGACAACAGTAAAAAGACAAAACTAAGTTTCACCGATTCAAGCATTATCTTAACCATGAAAGAATCAAACATTACTGAATTGGTCAGCTTTAATCAACAATTCAAAAATTTCAATAAAATTAGTTTAATTGGTTTAGATTATCTATAATTATTAAAATTATTATATATTCTGATAGCATCAACAGGATACTAAAACACGCCCAATACTATCACTTAATTTTTATATCACTATTATGACCCCTCACTAACCTTATTTATGATACCTATTCTTTTTTTTTAAACTTCCCCTCTCCTCAAGTTCATTTCTAATATCCCTTACTTCTGATTTTAATGCTACGTTTTCTTTTTCCATTTGAATGAACTGTAGTGATTTAACAGACAGCTTTTCAACTATCTAAAAATCATTTAAAACAAAAAATAAATATTTAACAACACTATTTATATAAAATAATTGTTAAAATTAATTAAAAATAAAAATTAATGAAATGTAGATTGAATAATATAAAAATAATAAAAAATTAAGCTAAAAATTTTTTGACAAAAAATCAAAGATCAATTTTAGCAGACACAATAATTTTAAAAAAAAAGAGGGATAAGAATTATCAATAACCGTAAGTTACAACATAACCGCGGTCATCACAGACTCTGAAGTAACCGTCGTCATAATTAATTCTATGATATCCGTTTCCAAGGTCACTACGGGAAACTTCATGTTGTTTTGGATCCCATCCACTATCTAAAACATCAGATTCATGGGCAGTTAAATATTCTTCACCACCATAAATTCTTGTAGGTCTTTCATAACCATCATCTGCAGATTTAGATGATGAACCGCTACTTTTAGATCCGGATGATGAATCAGAATCTGAAGTTACATTATCTACAGACACATTAGTATTATTCGTATTATTAATTGTTGTGCTATTATATGTTTCCTGAGTATTTCCAAAGACAAGTATTGCTCCACAGATTACAACACTTAAACAGATAATAACCAGTACAATAATTAAAGTATCTTTATTAACCACAATATCTTCCTCCATTTATAATTTTTAATCAGTCAAGTAATTTCATTTCACCAGAGTGCAAAGCAGTTCCTACTAAAACCTTTTTTATACCAATATTTTCAAGTTCACTAACTGCTTTGTTATTTAAACCACCTGCTATAATCAGTTTATCTTTCAAATCTTCAAAATCATTCAATAATTCCTGATTATAACCTTTTTGTGTTCCAACACTTGTAATATCCAAAAGAATTATTTCATCAGGATCCAATTCTTTCAAAATTTCTTTAAATTCAGCTAATGAAATGTCTAAATTCCTGGAATATAATTCATTGTCTTTAACATCTACACTTACAACAATCCTTTCTTTAGGATACTTTTCAAAAATCTTTTTAATCTCATCAATGCTTTTTATAGTTTCTGTCGGAACAATTATCTTATATGCATAGTCTAAAAAGAAAGTAAATGATTCAAAATCTTTAACACCCGCATCCAGCATGACAGGTATAATTGTATTTACCATTTTAATATCATGAATATTATGGCCTTTACTTTCAATTAAATCCAAATCCGCAATATATAACTCATCTGCTCCATTAATTGATAATCCATTAGCTATATCAATAGGATTGGCTGATGAGGCGAAAACTGTTTGCAATGGAGTATATGTATCCCTTAATCCAGATTTTCCACTAACAGCAACATTATCTTTTAAATCTAAAACCGGAACTTTTTTAATCATGATTAAATATTTGATAATGTCTAACTATTAATATTTTTGAAAAAAAGTTGTTGATATATAAGGAGGTGAAATTAGGTAAGAACACCTAATTTCCAAATAAAAAAAATAATGATCAATTATAAGGGTTTAACAAAAAATATGTTATGAACCTTACACATAGATTTAACTTCGTAGTATATAAACTTTACTTTATTTTATAAAAATTAAAGTATAATTGATAACTAAATTATACAATAAAGCAGGCTAAATATTAAATAAAATTAGAATATCTAATTTTTAAATTAAACAGAAATATGAAATTTAATAAAAATTTGAATAAATGCAATTTCTGATAAAAGAAAAATCCAAGATATGCTAAATTAAGCTTGAAAAGAAAAATTAAAGATATTTTTTAATACATAACAATCAACAGTGCATCCTAAGTAAAATATTGGTAAAAAATAGCTTGAAGTAATGTATAAAAGAGGAGAACTGAAAGACAATACATTATGTATCTTAAATAGGATGACTTAATGAATAATATAAAACATTACTCCAAACTGTATATTATACATCAACTTCCATAGTATAAATACTTTTTTATAAAAAAGTATTACTTCATTAATATAAAAAATAAAAAAAGTATTAATAAAAATTAAAAAATAAAATTACTGCCTATAATTCTCATCAATATATGAATCAAATTTTAAATAAGCTTCATCAATAGCACCGGCTATCTGATCTTGAGTAATCTCTGAAAGTTTATCAAAAGTAACTCCCACATCAACATCAACATCTAACTGATTATCCTCATAGCTAATGACAATATCCAAATCCAAATCATCTAATTCCTTAGTAGAAATAGCCTTTGAAACTTCAACTTCTAAAATTTCACCAAAATCATCAGAAATAGTAGCTAAATCAGCAGATGATAATTTTTTAAGTTTAGACATAATAATCTATAAAAAAAAGAATTTTATAGGAGAATTATTCTCCTTGTAAACCTTGCATAGCAGCTTGAATGTTGGTTTGCATTTCTTCAAGTTTTTTCATGACTCTTTCTTCCTGACGAGCCATAGTTTGTTTTCTTAACTTAAGAGTTTCTAATTTTTCATTCATATCTTCAACTGCTTGTGCATAATCAACTTTAATAAGTAAGTTTCCAGCTTGTTTGAAAACTTCAGCATTTTCATCAGTTTTGTTAAGTTCTTCAAGAGCAGTTTCACTTTCCTGAATTTGAACTTCAACATTTTGAATTTGCATAGTTACAGCTTGAGCTTGTTGTTGTAATTGTTGAAATTGATTTAATTGATGTTGTATATTTTCTGGAATTTCCATTTTACCACCTATTACGTTTTAATAACTAAAAGTTGTTTTTTATAATATTTAAAAATATTGTATTAAATAGTTAAATTATTAATCTCTAAAGACAATTTAATCCATTTAATAGCAGAATTAACAGAAGCTCTAAAAGAAGTAGAATCTTCTGCATTTATTCTAATTAGAATCATGGATTCATCTAAAGTCAGATTCATAGATGATCTGTAATCAGGAGCAGTTTCAAATTCTAAAACAATAGCATCATAAATTATTTTAGCCTGCTTTTGATTTTCAAATTCAATAGCTATATCACTTTTAACCGATTCAAGAGGACTGTCAAAGTTCATAATTCCCCATCTAAAATCTTTTTAACATTAATTTGCAAATCAGTTTTATCTCCAAATTTATTTACAAAATTAATTTTAGCTATTAAATCTTCTTCCTTAGAAATAAGAATATAATTTTCACCAGCTTTATCTACTAATTCAAAACCTAAAATTTCACTTAAAACATTAAGTTCTTCAACTTTAGAAACTATTTTCAAATTTTTAGGCAGAATATGGCATCTTTCATTAGAAGTATTAACACCAATCAATATTATAAGCAAAACTTCCCCTTTATTTGAATAAAAAGTTACTCTACTAGGATTACCCTTAATCTCATTAACAATAGCCAAATTATGCTCCTCTAATTCAAGAGCTTTTAAAAGTAACTCACGCATATTACTTTTTCCCCTATTTACACTAGTAGAACCAGTTGCATGAGCAAGATTTTTACAAAACTTTCTTGTTTTTTGAGAAGGTTTTCTAGAAGTTGAAATTAACATTTTAAATCATAAAAAATAGTTTTAAAAAATATTAGATAAAAGCAAAATGATTATCTTGCTTTTATAATTCTTGTTACTTCTGGAACATTTTTAAATAAAATCCTATATCTGCATTTAGGACATTTATTTTCCATGTAGCTTTTGTGATCTACTTCAGTTCCACAATGTGGACATCTATACAAGGATTATTCCTCCACATTAACATTTCTTATGTTACGTGCTGCAGATTTTGCCATAGGAGTTTCTGGTACATATGCTCCTCCAGTAAATACTGCACCACATTTTCTACATTTCCAAATTCCAGCAGCTTGTCTTTTTACATAAGGTCTATCACATCTAGGACAAACATGATTTTTTTTCATGTTTTCTTCGATCATTTTTACAGATCTTTTTGCTTTTCTTCCGTATCTTGCACCGAACCTACCTGTAATACCCACTTTTTTTGTTCTTGCCATTTAAATTCTCTCCACATCAAAATAAATATGTAATAATGTAAATATTCAAAATTATTTACACAGATTATAAAATAATCTTAAAATTATCTAATATAATAATATTATAGATACT
>OLQU01001790.1_pt1 | contig 13482 bp, 10 predicted proteins | sample 1672271 | NCBI WGS metagenome assembly OLQU01 (sample SAMEA3136666, study PRJEB25190) | human gut metagenome | biome: human gut; feature: human-associated habitat; material: faeces | place: Austria | collected 2013 | reverse complement strand
TGGGCAGGGTATAGAGGAACCCCTCCGCCACCAGTTGGGCATAGGCACTCTCCACAGTGATGGTGCTCACCCCCAGGTTTTTGGCAAAACTCCGTTTGGAGGGCAGCTTCTCCCCTGCCCGGAGTTTTTTCTGGAGGATATCCTGCTTGATGCACCGGTAGAGGTGCTCGTACATGCTCTCCGATGCGATATTTTCAAAGGAGTAGGTAAGCAAACCAGCCCCCTCCTTTCCTCAGGGTTGTAAGAATGGCCAATCTGGCCATGTCCGTCCCCGGGAATTGGTCAAATTCAGCACGTTCAGACCTATTATAGACGCTGGGTGCCGCCCTGTAAAGACCAGGTTTTCCGGGAGGGTCTTCGTCATTCTACCCGATTTTTTCCCCCTGCCCCTCAAAATGTTTGGTGCGCTCTTCTCGGCGCGGCCCCGTCCGGGAAGGCGTCCGGGTTTTCTTGTGAATTTTGATAGAAAACCCCCGTATTCCTCCCCAAAAATTGACGGGATTTGTGGGAACCGCCTGATTTCCCTCCCTGCACCGCCTCTAAGCATTGGGCAGTCCATGGTCTTTGACAGCCCTTCCCTCCGCGCTTTCATCCTGCGGGTACTTGCAAGGTTTTTTCTTTTCGTGTATAATAAAATCCGAATAGAAACACATTTGTTCTTGCAAAGCGAACACCGGCAGACCCTCTGCCCGGGAAACTACCCCTGCTTTCTATCTCAATACATTGTAAGAAGGAGTTTGCTTATGAGTGAAGTACGCATCAAGAACTTCAAGCGAGTTCTGGTGGCAAACCGTGGAGAGATCGCCATCCGGGTGTTCCGTGCCCTGAATGAGCTGGGAATCACCTCCGTGGCCATCTACTCCAAGGAAGACAAGTACGCCATGTTCCGCACCCTGGCGGACGAGGCCTATCCCCTCAACCCCGAGAAGGGCCCCATCGATGCCTATCTGGACATCCCCACCATCATCAAGATCGCCAAGGACCACAACATTGACGCCATTCACCCCGGGTATGGCTTCCTGGCAGAGAACCCTGTCCTGGTGGAGGAGTGCGAGAAGAACGGCCTGGTCTTCATCGGCCCCACCGTGGAGAGCATGAACGCCATGGGCGACAAGATCTCCTCCAAGCAGATCGCCATCGCCTCTGAGGTGCCCATCATCCCCGGCGTGGACCACGCCATGAAGACCACCGAGGAGGCCATAGAAGTGGCCCGCAAGGTGGGTTACCCCGTAATGCTGAAGGCCTCCAACGGCGGCGGCGGCCGCGGGATGCGCATCGTCAACAGCGAGGAGGAGATGGCCAAGGAGTTCAAGGAGGCCATCGACGAGTCCAAGAAGGCCTTCGGCGACGACCAGGTCTTCATCGAGAAATACCTGAAGGGCCCCAAGCACGTGGAGGTCCAGGTCCTGGCGGACAACTACGGCAATGTGGTCCACCTCTTCGACCGTGACTGCTCCGTCCAGCGCCGCCACCAGAAGGTGGTGGAGTACGCCCCCGCCTTCTCCGTGCCCCAGGAGGCCCGGCAGAAGATCTTTGACAGCGCCATCCGCCTGTGCAAGACCGTGGGCTACCGCAACGCCGGCACCTGCGAGTTCCTGGTGGACCGGGACGGCAACCCCTACTTCATCGAGATGAACCCCCGGATCCAGGTGGAGCACACCGTCACCGAACTGGTCACCGACGTGGACATCGTCCGCTCCCAGATCCTCATCGCCGAGGGGTATCCCCTGAACTCCCCGGAGATCAACATCCCCTCCCAGGAGTCCATCCAGTGCCACGGCTATGCCATCCAGACCCGTGTCACCTCTGAGGACCCCTCCAACAACTTCATGCCCGACACCGGCAAGGTCAGCGTCTATCACTCCGGCTCCGGCAACGGCATCCGTCTGGACGGCGGCAACATCTACACCGGCGCAGAGATCCTGCCCTACTACGACTCCCTGCTGGTGAAGATCTCCGCCTTTGACCGCACCTTCAAGGGGGCAGCCGTCAAGTCCCTCCGGGCCCTGCGGGAGATGCGCATCCAGGGCATCAAGACCAACATCTCCTTCCTGATCAACGTGGTGAACAACCCCACCTTCCAGGCCGGCGAGTGCTACACCACCTTCATCGAGGAGACCCCCGAGCTCTTCGACCTGACCCAGCGGACGGACCGCGCCTCCAAGATCCTGGACTTCCTGGGGGACAAGATTGTCAACGTCTCCAAGGGCGAGAAGCCCTATTTCGAGGACCGCGTCCTGCCCAAGTACGACGAGACCGCCCTGGTCTACGGCGCCAAGGACGAGTTTAAGAAGCTGGGTGCCAAGGGCTTCACCCAGAAGATCCTGGGGGAGAAGCGGCTGTACGTCACCGACACCTCTATGCGTGACGCCCAGCAATCCCTCATCGCCACCCGGATGCGGACCAAGGACATCGTGGGCGCTGCCAAGGCCTCCAACGTCATCTTCCAGAACGCCTTCTCCGTGGAAGCCTGGGGCGGCGCTACCTATGACACCGCCTACCGCTTCCTGAAGGAATCCCCCTGGAAGCGGCTGGAGATCCTCAGCGAGCGGATGCCCAACACCCTGATCCAGATGCTCCTCCGGGCCTCCAACGCCGTGGGCTACAGCAACTACCCCGACAACCTGGTCAAGGAGTTCATCCGCATCTCCGCCATCAAGGGCATTGACGTCTTCCGTATCTTCGACAGCCTGAACTGGATCGAGAACATGAAGATGCCCATCGAGGAGGCCCTGAAGACCGGCAAGATCGTCGAGGGCTCCCTGTGCTACACCGGCGACATCCTCAGCCCCAACGAGGTCAAGTACACCCTGGACTACTATGTGGAAAAGGCCAAGGAGCTGGAATCCCTGGGCGTGCACATCCTGGCCATCAAGGACATGGCCGGCCTGCTGAAGCCCTACGCCGCCCAGAAGCTGGTGGAGACCCTCAAGTCCGAGCTCCACATCCCCATCCACCTGCACACCCACGACACCACCGGCGCCGGCGTGGCCACCGTGCTGAAGGCCGCCGAGGCCGGCGTGGACATCGCCGACCTGGCCATCGAGTCCATGAGCTCCTGCACCAGCCAGCCCTCCCTCAACGTGGTGGTGGAAGCCCTCCGGGGCACCGAGCGGGACACCGGCCTGGACTTCGAAGGCCTGGATGAGCTCAGCCGGTACTATGAGCACGTCCGCAAGGTCTACAAGGCCAACGAGAGCGGCATGGTCTCCCCCAATGCCCAGATCTACAAGTACGAGATCCCCGGCGGCCAGTACTCCAACCTCCTGGCCCAGGTCACCGAGATGGGCTCCAAGGACGAGTTCGAGAAGATCAAGGAGCTCTATCGCCAGGCCAACGACCTGCTGGGCAACCTCATCAAGGTGACCCCCACCTCCAAGGTGGTGGGCGACCTGGCCATCTTCATGCTGAAGAACGGCCTGAACAAGGACAACATCCTCACCGAGGGCGCCTCCCTGTCCTACCCCGACTCTGTCATCGACTTCTTCAAGGGCATGATCGGCCAGCCCGAGGGCGGCTTCCCCAAGGAACTGCAGAAGATCGTCCTGAAGGACATCGAGCCCATCACCGTCCGCCCCGGCACCCTGCTGCCTGACGTGGACTTTGAGGAGATCAAGCAGCACCTGCGGGAGAAGTTCAATATGGAAGGCTTCTCCGACTTCGAGATGGAGCAGAAGGCCGTCAGCTACGCCCTCTATCCCAAAGTCTATGAGGACTACTGCACCCACTTCGAGGCCTACAACGACGTCACCACCCTGGAGAGCCACGTCTACTTCTACGGCCTGCGGAAGGGGGAGGAGACCGTCCTCAAGGTCAGCGAAGGCCGCAGCATTCTCATCAAGTTCGTGGGCATGTCCGACCCCGACAAGGACGGCTACCGCACCCTCACCTTCGAGGTCAACGGCATCCTGCGGGAGCAGAAGGTCCTGGACAAGACCCTGGAGGTCCTGGAAGACCGCAAGCTGAAGGCCGACAAGAACAACCCCTGCCACCTGGGCTCCACCATCCCCGGCACCGTGGAGACCGTCCTGGTGAAGGAAGGGGACGAGGTCAAGGTCAACCAGCCCCTGATGATCGTGGAAGCCATGAAGATGGAGACCACCTTCGTCTCCAAGGTCAACGGCAAGGTGGACAAACTCTACGTTGCCCCCGGCGACCGGGTGAACACCGAGGACCTGCTGATCTCCTTCGTCCTGGACGAGGAAGAGGAGAAGTAAGTTCTCACCCCCTCCCATCTACACAGGAAAAACAGCGCCCCGCCTCTTTCGAGGCGGGGCGCTTTGCGTTGGGAAAGGATTTTTGACGGGCGCAATCATGGGCTGGCCTTGGACACACGCCTGGGGAACTGCCGGCCAAGGCTGCACAGGAGGAGCGCCAGCGCGGCGATCAGCTGAACCCATAGCAGCCCCCAGTGCAAGGCGCTGCCGCACACCAGGGCCGGGGCCATGCCCTGCCGGTGGCAGAAGAGCAGCAGGGTCCCCAGCAGCCGCAGGGAGATCCCCAGGTTGACCACGCTGAGTACCATCACCACCCGAACCAGGGGCAACCGGAACAGCAGGCCCAGCCCGCCCAGAAGCAGGAGCAGCGCAGCCAAGAGCCGCAGCCACAGCAGACCCAGGTCCAGACCGCTGCCGCAAACCGCTTCCGGGCTGAAATTGTATTCGTCACAGAAGACGAAAAGATTCCAGGACAACCGGAGCAGGATGCCCAGCGTGAGAACGCCCAGGGCGAAAATCCCCGCGCCTCGCCAAATCGAGGGGTTCCGATCCATGGAGAAGCCCTCCTTTCAGAGGATGTCTCATCCTACGCTGCCAAGAAAATCGTACCATGGGAACCAGGGCCTGTCCATTCCCCCTTTCCCCAAAGATCGCCGTGCTTTTTTTGCGGGGCTGCACAAGGGTTCCACCGGTCCTGCCTTTTGGCGCGGGACCGGTTTGGGGAAAACCATAAAACAACCCCCCCACCAGAGTAGATGGTGGGGGGTTGTCGTACTGGCATGAGTTAGCCTATCAGAAGTATCAAAGTTCCGATGGGTTAAATTACTTGCCCTCAGCGACCTCGTTGATGGACTTGGACAGCAGCTCAACAGCCTTGTCGCAGTCGATAGCGCGGACGATCAGAGGAGGCACCATACGGATGATGTTGGAGCCGATGGCGGTGACCAGGAAGTGGTTCTTGATGCAGTGACGCTTAACTTCCACAGCATTGATGCCGTCTTCCAGAACCACACCGACGAACAGGCCGCGGTGACGGACGGTCACGACGTGAGGCATCTTAGCCAGCTCGGCAGCGAAGTAATCGCCGACCTTCTTGGCGTTGGCGGGAGCGTCGATTCTCTTCATCTCACGCAGCTGAGCCAGAGAAGCAGCGCAGGTCACGGGGTGGCCAGCATAGGTGGAGCCGTGGGTGCCGGGGCCGAAAGCGGTGGCAACCTTGTCGGTGCAGGCGATGCCGCCGATGGGCATGCCGCCGCCCATAGCCTTAGCCATGGACACGACGTCGGGCTTCACGCCATAGCTCTGATAGCACATGAAGCTGCCGCAGCGGCCCCAACCAGCCTGGACCTCGTCCAGCAGGAACAGGATGCCCTTCTCGTCGCAGAACTTACGGATGCCCTGGATGAACTCGTCGGTGGCGGGGAACACGCCGCCCTCGCCCTGAACAGGCTCGAACATGATGGCGCAGGTCTTGCCCTCGACATAAGCGTCCTTGAAGGCCTGCAGGTTGTTGAACTCAGCATAGGTGAAGCCGGGAACCAGGTCGCCGAAGCCCTTCTGGATGGCGGAGTCGGGCTGACCGGTAGCGGTCATGGAGCCGAAGGTACGGCCGTGGAAGGAAGCCTTAGCGGTGATGATGTGCCAAGCATCGGGACCGATGTTCTCGATGCCCCACTTACGGGCAATCTTGATCATAGCCTCGTTGGCCTCAGCGCCGGAGTTCTGATAGAAGACCTTATCCATACCGGTGGCCTCGCAGATCTCCTTGGACAGGATAACCTGGGGAACGGTGTAGGGATAGTTGAAGGTCTGCATCAGGGTAGCGCACTGCTCCTGAACGGCAGCGACAACCTTGGGGTTGCAGTTGCCCAGGGAGTTAACGGCGATACCAGCATAGAAGTCCAGATAGGGCTGGTCGTTCTCGTCATACATATAGATGCCCTCGCCCCAATCGGCCAGGAAATCCATACGCTCATAGGTCTCGATCTGATACTTCTGGGCCATTGCCTTCACGTCGGCAACAGTCAGGCCAGTGTCTTTCAGTCTCATGATGAAATTCCTCCCATTCAAAAATTGAGATGTAAAATAGGGATTTCCAAGCCCACCCGCAAGGTGGAACTTGGTATTCTCAACAGCCGGCTACTCAACCCGCCTGTTTTGAATCAGATGCCAGAGAACTTGTTTTTCAACGCATCCCCTGTAACTTGTGACTATAATAACACCAATTTCCCAAAAATGAAATGCACCTTTTGCACAAATTATTCCCGGCTATTTCTGACGAATACGCCTCCTCGGGCGCAGGATTTCATGCATTCTTGACCGCGTTTTTTCCCCTTCTTTTCGTTTCCTTGGATTTTTCCTGGTTTTTATTCCTCGGAACGAATTTTTTCGCCCTTTTCCTTCCGTTTTTTTTCGAATTTTTTACGGAAGATCCGCCCTTTTTAACTTCGTCGTTTTGCACAAGCGGCATTTTTCTACTCTTGTCGCTCTTTGTTCTTTTTTCTCGGCAGTTTTTGGACACCCCCGGGCCTGCGCGTTGCTTTTCCCCCAGGTTCTTGTTACAATGGGGGAGATTGTAAAAAAGGAAGTGAACCACGGATGGATCTGAAACAAATTACCCACGCGGACAACGTCCGCCTCTCCGACGACGGCCGCGCCGTCCGCATCCTGGACCAGAGCCGCCTGCCCAACGAGACGGTCTACCTGGAGCTCTCCTCCCCGGAGGAACTCTACGAGGCCATCGCCGCCCTCCGGGTGCGGGGGGCCCCGGCCATCGGCATCTTTGCCGGGTATGCCCTCTATGTCCTGGCCCTCCAGAGCCGGGAGACCCAGGTGGGCCCCTTCGTGGCCGAGTGCCGGAAGCACCGGGACTATCTCAACGCCTCCCGCCCCACGGCGGTGAACCTGAAGCACATGCTGGACCGGGTGCTGGCGGTGGCCGAGTCCATGCCCTGCGCCGACGTGGCCTCCATCCAGGACGCCATGGGGCAGGCCGCCCGGGCCATCCACCAGGAGGACATCGCCATGTGCACCGCCATCTCCGAGTATGGCCTGTCCCTGGTAAAGGCGGGGGACGGCATCCTCACCCACTGCAACGCCGGCCCCCTGGCCACCTCCCGGTATGGCACCGGGCTGGGCCCCCTCTTCCTGGCCAAGGAGCGGGGCATCCCCCTCCACGCCTGGTGCGACGAGACCCGCCCCCTCCTCCAGGGCGCCCGGCTGACCACCTATGAACTCCAGCGGGCGGGGATCGACTGCACCCTCATCTGTGACAACATGGCCAGCCTGGTGATGAAGGAGGGGAAGATCAACGCCTGCTTTGTGGGCTGCGACCGGGTGGCCCGGAACGGAGACACCGCCAACAAGATCGGCACCTCCGGGGTGGCCATCCTGGCAAAGTACTACGGCATCCCCTTCTACGTCCTGGGCCCCTCCTCCACCATCGACTTCACCTGCCCCGACGGGGCCCACATCCCCATCGAAGAACGGGCCGGAGCGGAGATCAAGGAGATGTTCTTCGAAAAGCCCTCCGCCCTGCCGGAGGTGAAGTGCTATAACCCCGCCTTCGACGTCACCGACCACAGCCTCATCACCGCCATCGTCACGGAGAAGGGGATCTGCTATCCGCCGTTTGAGGATAGTTTCGCGAAGGTGTTTGGGAAGGGGGCGGGCCTATGATCCCCTACCCCACCGACGCCCAAGCCAAGGCCGACATCCTGGCCGCCGGGCGGAAGATCTACCAGCGGGGGCTGGTGGCCGCCAACGACGGCAACCTCTCCGTCCGGGTGGGGGAAAATGCCCTCTGGGTCACCCCCACCGGGGTGTGTAAGGGGGACATGACCGAGGACATGCTGGTAAAGATGACCCTGGACGGAACCGTCCTGGAAGGCACCCGCAAACCCTCCTCGGAGACCAAGATGCACCTGCGGATCTATCAGGAGAACCCCACCGTCCGGGCCGTGGTCCACGCCCATCCCCCGGTGGCCACCACCTTTGCCGCCGCCGGCATCTCCCTGGACCGGCCGGTGCTCCAGGAGGCGGTGGTCCAGCTGGGCACCGTCCCCGTGGCCCCCTTTGCCCTGCCGGGGTCCCAGGGGGTGGCCGACAGCGTGGCTCCCTTCTGCCGGGAGTACCGGGCCCTACTGCTGGAGTACCACGGGGCGGTGACCTGGGGGGAGAGCATGGAGCAGGCCCACTACCGGTTGGAGTGCCTGGAACAGGTGGCCACCGTCACCCTGCACCTGCACACCTTGGGGTGCCACCGGGTCATCCCCCCTGACGTGGTGGCGGAACTGGAGGGGCTCCGCCCGGCGTGGGGGATTTTATAAGGTAAGATCCACCCCTGCCGTTTTTTGGCAGGGGCGGAAAAACGAATTTTTTATGAATTTACGCAAAAGATGATAGACATGGGATACAATCTATAGTAATATTATAGGTGAAAATGACGATTCCTTCGGCACAGATCCCTTTCGTCGGAAGAAGGCCCTCCTTCGGAAAGTTCCTGTCGAATATTTATTTGATCTGCACATCTGCCAAGGTAAAATGTCATTGACATTTCATTGTTTTTGAAATACCATATTTTCGAGCTCAAGAAAGGATTTTAGCCATGGCTGGACGTAAACGTACAAAAACCAGCGGGACTCCCGCAAGCATTCGCGAAGCGCTGAAGAAGGCCACCACCGAAATGTTGGTGCTCTATGTTCTGCGCCGCAAATCCATGTACACCTATGAAATGATGCAGGAGATTGACCGGATGAGCGAAGGGAAAATCACCTTCAACACCCTCTATCAGGCCATCTACCGCCTGCAGAGTTTCCACTATATTGAGGAAGAGGGGAAGGTGGTATCGGAAGACAATCGGATTCGGATCTACTTCGCCATCAACGAGGCCGGGGAGGATTACCTCCAGAAGCTGATCGCGGAATACCGCAGCTTCACCGCCGCCGTAGACCAGATTCTGAGCCAAGACGAAGTCAAGCAAGTGGAGGAGTGTTCCTAAGATGCTGGCGGTGCCGCTGACCGATTACTACGAAGAGGTCCGTCGTTATTTGACTTGTCCAGAGGAGGTCAAGGACGATCTCATCTACGACGTCAACCGAAAAGTGATGGACCTAAACGCAGATCGGCCTGACTTGGACTACAATGGTATCCTTGAGTTTCTAGGGGATCCCGAAGACTTGGCCAACTCCTTGATGGAACAGATGTCTGATGAAGTGATCCAAAAGTATGAGAAAAAGAAGAAGCGTATCCGCACGGGTATGATTGCTTGTGCGGTTGCTGTAGTTATTGGGTTATCTACGTTTGCGCTGTATACAACCAGTGTACATTCTGGTATTCACATATCGGAACGTAACACTATTATTTTTAGCGAGGAAGAGAATGTCCCTACTGCACAGGATGCTATATCTTCTACCTACGGACCGAACTAATCCATTAAAGGAGATATTTCAAAATGAATTGTACCAAAAAAGTATGTTCTATCTTTTTGGCCATCGCCCTTCTTATTGTAGTGTTCCCTGTTACACAAGCTCAAGCAAGTGATATGCAAGATACTACTACTTTTGTAGAAGACTTGGGAAATGGTATTACTGTAGAAACCACTATTACTGTTTATCCTGGGTTAACCAGAAATTATTCTAAAAGTGCTGTTTCCGTCAGTGAATTTAAAAACAATGGCACTTGGATTGCTACTGTCTCCTTAAAAGCATTTTTTACCTATAACCATATCACAGCAGGCGTTACAGGTACTGAATATGCTAAAAGCCTTGCCAGTGGATGGAGTTACACCAATCACAAAATTACAACAACCACCGTATCTAGTAGCAATGGCGGCACTGCAACTCTAACTGCAACTTTAAAGGATTTCCCTATCAAGGTGCCTGTCCGTCTTTCTTTGCACTGTTCTCCTGACGGTGTTATCACCAGATAATACTCTGATCAAAAAAGCCGCAACGACTATTTATTCGTTGCGGCTCTTTTGTTTTCTAATGGCATCTCTCTACCAACAAAGCAAAAGACCTGAAATCTCACGATTTCAGGTCTTTTGGTGGAGATAAGCGGGATCGAACCGCTGACCTCTTGAATGCCATTCAAGCGCTCTCCCAGCTGAGCTATACCCCCGTATCCGGTTGTCCGCCTCTCGCTCGAGGCAAGATTTATAATATCAGACCGAGGGTGTTTTGTCAAGGATTTTTTTGAAGTTTTTTGAAAAACTTTTTTCGTCAGCGCGTCATGGTGTCGAAGGCGTTCTCCACGCTGCGGGCCGCCCGGTTAATGCCCCGGCGAATCTGCTTCTCCCGGGTCTTCATGCGGATCCCCAGGCAGGTGCCCGCCGCCATTCCCACAGCCAGGCCCAGGCAGAAGTGGCTTCTGGTGCACATGGACATGTCTCCTTTCCGTGAATTTGTCTGAGGCAGACGCTCTTAGTCTGCCCCTCTTTGACGGAAAATTCGTTGCTAAAATCTGTGAGTTCCATTATAATAAGGTGTTACTCTTGATGATTTCGACACGGGAGGCGAAGGCATGACCACACTTTATCTCATCCGACACGCCGAGGCAGAGGGCAACCTCTACCGCCGCATCCACGGCCAATACGACAGCCTCATCACCGACAATGGGTACCGGCAGATCCAGGCGCTGGAGCAGCGCTTCGCCGACACCCCCATAGACGCGGTCTACTCCAGCGACCTGTTCCGCACCATGACCACCGCCCGGGCCATCTATGTGCCCAAGGGCCTGCCCCTCCAAACCCGGGCCGACCTGCGGGAGATGGGCATGGGCGAGTGGGAGGACCGCACCTGGGCCGGCATCGACCGGACCGACCACCAGCAGATGGCCCTCTTCTCCGCCGGCTCCCCGGACTTCCACCCCCCTGGGGGGGAGACTTTCCCCGAGATCCGCCGCCGGGGCACCGCGGCCATTCTGGACATCGCCGCCAAGCATCCCAACCAGACGGTGGCGGTCTTTTCCCACGGCACCCTGATCCGCAACACCCTGGCCGCCTTCCTGGGGTATGGCTACACCTCTGAGGAGATGCACAAAATGGGCCACAGCGACAACACCGCCGTGACCCTGCTGGAGATCACAGACGGCAAGGTGAACATCGTCTACATGAACGACAACTCCCACCTCTCCCCGGCCATCTCCACCCTGGCCCAGCAGCACTGGTGGAAGAAGAACGACCAGAAGGCCGACGTCAACCTCTGGTTTGCCCCCTTCGACCTCACCCAGGAAGCCGACCGCACCTTCTACCAAACCTGCCGGGAGGAGGCCTGGCAAACCCTCTACGGCCGCCTGGACCGGTACGACGGCGCCGGCTTCCTGGAGGAGGCCTATCAGAACTGGCAGGCCGACCCCAAGAGCCTGACCCTGGCCATGGCAGGCCGGAACCGGGCCGGGCTCCTCCAGCTGGACCCCCGGCGGGGGGACCGGGAGAAGAAGGGGTACATCTCCTTCCTCTATCTCACCCCCCAGCAGCGGCACAACGGGGTGGGGGTGCAGCTCATCGGCAAGGCCGTGAGCCTCTACCGTCCCCTGGGCCGGGAGGACCTCCAGCTGTCCTGCTCCGAAGCCAACCAGCCCGCTCTGTCCTTCTATGAGAAGTACGGCTTCCGCCGCACCGGCAGCGCCGCCGGGGCCTACGGCACCCTGTACGAACTGGAAAAGCCCATCGGCTACCACAACCAGGCCGTGCCGGTGTGAGGGCTGCCATGGAACGGGATTTTCTGCCCATCTCCCGGGAGGACCTCCTCCAGCGGGGATGGTACTACTATGACTTTCTCCTCATCACCGGGGACGCCTACGTGGACCACCCCTCCTTCGGCACCGCCATCATCAGCCGGGTGCTGGAGGCAGAGGGCTACCGGGTGGCCATCCTCCCCCAGCCCGACTGGCGGGATCCTGCGGCCTTCACCGCCCTGGGCCGGCCCCGGTACGGCGTCTTCGTCAACGGGGGCAACATCGACTCCATGGTGGCCCACTACACCGCCGCCAAGAAGCGCCGCCACGACGACGCCTACTCCCCCGGGAACCGGGCGGGCCTCCGGCCGGACCGGGCCACCATCGTCTACGCCAACCGGGTGCGGGAGGTCTTTGGAGACATCCCCCTGGTCATCGGCGGGCTGGAGGCCTCCCTCCGCCGGTTCGCCCACTACGACTACTGGGAGGACAAGGTCCGCCGGTCCATCCTCCTAGACGCCCAGGCCGACCTGCTCTCCTACGGCATGGGGGAACGGGCCACCCGGGAGATCGCCGCCGCCCTGGCCGCCGGCACCCCGGTGGAGGAACTCACCGGGATCAAGGGCACCTGCTTCCTGGCCAAGGACCCCGCCGCCTGCCGGTTCCCGGCGGTGACGGTGGCCTCCTTCGAGGAGGTGAGCCGGAGCAAGCGGGCCTATGCCCAAGCCAACCTGGTGGAGTACGACGAGCACGACCCCATCCGGGGCAAGGCGGTGATCCAGCCCCACGGGAACCGGTACCTCATCTGCAATCCCCCCGCCATGCCCCTGAACACCCAGGAGCTGGACGAGGTGGCGGAACTGCCCTACATGCGGGAGCCTCACCCGGTGTACGACAGTATGGGGGGCGTGCCCGCCATCGAGGAGGTGCGGTTCTCCGTCATCCACAACCGGGGGTGCTTCGGGGCCTGTAAGTTCTGCTCCCTGGCCTTTCACCAGGGGCGGATGGTCACCTCCCGCAGCCATGAGAGCCTCCTCCGGGAGGTCACTGCCCTCACCCAGCACCCGGGGTTCAAGGGGTACATCCACGACGTGGGGGGACCCACCGCCAACTTCCGGCGCCCCTCCTGCAAAAAGCAGCTAAAGCACGGCCTGTGCAAGCACCGGGACTGCCTGGCCCCCACCCCCTGCCCCAACTTGGACGCCGACCACAGCGACTACCTGGCCCTGCTGCGGAAGCTCCGGGCCATCCCGGGGGTGAAGAAGGTGTTCATCCGCTCGGGCATCCGGTTTGACTACCTGCTCAAGGACCCCAAGGGGGAGTTCTTCGCCGACCTGGTGAAGTACCACATCAGCGGCCAGCTGAAGGTGGCCCCGGAGCACTGCGTGGGCCATGTGCTGGACGCCATGGGCAAGCCCCACATCGGGGCCTATGAGAAGTTCCGGGACAAGTACCAGCGGCTGAACCAAAAGTACGGCAAGAAGCAGTTCCTGGTGCCCTACCTCATTGCCGGCTACGACGTGCTGCTGCGCGCAGCGAAGAACATCGGCCATGGCCAGGTGTTTGACGAGAACTTCCTCATGAGCGT
>OLQU01001788.1_pt1 | contig 13485 bp, 6 predicted proteins | sample 1672271 | NCBI WGS metagenome assembly OLQU01 (sample SAMEA3136666, study PRJEB25190) | human gut metagenome | biome: human gut; feature: human-associated habitat; material: faeces | place: Austria | collected 2013 | reverse complement strand
TCCAAATAGCAACGCACACCCCCGAAAATCCCGTAAAATCGCGGAAAAGAACCGATAAAATATGCTTTCCACTCTTGACAACGCTTACAGCCCCTAGTTATAATAAGGCATGAAAAACGATGACGAAGACAGTAGTCTGCGCGTGAACGGTCTGTGGAAAGCGAGCCGGGGATGGTGGGAGTCCGGTACAAGTAGCGGCAGGTGAACATCACTTCCAAGTTGCAGTTCTGAATCTGCGCGTCCGGCGCATAAAATATAGAAAGCCGGAGAGCAGTGGTAAGAAGTTGCCGGCCGTTCCCCGTTACAGGAAATGCATATGATAGTATGTAACAGGTGGTTACGATAAGTACAGCTTTCGTCCTATTACAGGGCGGGAGCTTTTTCTTATTTTACGCGAGCAAATCAAACGAGAAACTTAAGTTTCAGGAGGTACAAGCATGTACAAGAAAGTTTCAACCGACATGAACTTTGTCGAGAGAGAAAAACAGGTTGAGAAGTTCTGGGAAGACAATCAGATCTTCGAAAAAAGTATGAAAGTGCGTGAGGGAAATCCGTCCTACGTGTTCTATGACGGACCGCCGACCGCAAACGGAAAACCGCACATCGGCCACGTAGAGACCCGTGTTATCAAGGATATGATCCCGAGATACCGTACCATGAAGGGTTATCAGGTGCCGAGAAAAGCAGGCTGGGATACCCACGGACTGCCGGTAGAGCTGGAAGTTGAGAAAAAACTCGGTCTGGACGGAAAAGATCAGATCGAAAAATACGGCGTAGAGCCATTCATCGAGCAGTGTAAAGAGAGCGTATGGAAATACGAGGGAATGTGGGAAGACTTCTCCCATACCGTTGGCTTCTGGGCTGATATGAAAAACCCATACGTTACGTATCATAACGATTACATCGAGTCCGAGTGGTGGGCATTAAAAGAGATCTGGAAGAAAGGTCTTCTGTACGAAGGACACAAAATCGTTCCTTACTGCCCGCGCTGCGGTACCCCGCTTTCTTCCCACGAAGTAGCGCAGGGATACAAAGATGTCAAAGAACGTTCAGCCGTTGTCCGCTTTAAAGTAAAAGGCGAGGACGCTTACATCCTGGCATGGACCACCACACCGTGGACCCTTCCGTCCAACGTTGCACTCTGCGTCAACCCGGATGAGGATTACGTAAAAGTAACAAGCAAAGGATATACCTATTATATGGCAGCCGCTCTGGTAGATACCGTTCTTGGAGAAGGCGCCGAGGTTCTGGAGCATTATCAGGGCAAAGATCTCGAGTTCAAAGAGTACGAGCCGCTGTTCCCGTACGCTGAGAAGAGAATCGGAAACAAAAAAGCATACTATGTAGTCTGCGATACCTACGTAACACTGACCGATGGTACCGGTGTTGTTCATATCGCCCCTGCATTTGGTGAGGACGACTCCAAAGTTGGTCACAGATACGATCTTCCATTTGTACAGTTAGTAAACGAAAAAGGTGAGATGACAGAGGAAACTCCGTGGGCAGGCACCTTCTGCAAGAAAGCAGATATGGCCGTTCTGCAGGCACTCGAGGACAAGGATCTTCTGTTTGATGCGCCGCTGTTTGAGCACAGCTACCCACACTGCTGGAGATGCGATACTCCGCTGATCTACTACGCACGTGAGACCTGGTTCATCCGCATGACTGCAGTAAAAGAGGATCTGATCCGCAACAACAACACCATCAACTGGATTCCGGAGAGCATCGGAAAAGGACGCTTCGGCGACTGGCTGGAAAACGTTCAGGACTGGGGACTTTCCAGAAACCGTTACTGGGGAACTCCGCTTCCGGTATGGCAGTGTGAATGCGGCCATCAGGACTGCATCGGCAGCATCGAAGAGCTGAAAGAAAAAGCCGACAACTGCCCGGATGACATCGAGCTTCACCGCCCATACATCGACGCAGTGACCATTAAGTGCCCGAAATGCGGTAAAGAGATGCACCGTGTACCGGAGGTTATCGACTGCTGGTTCGATTCCGGATCCATGCCGTTCGCACAGCATCACTATCCATTCGAGAACAAAGAAATCTTCGAGAAACAGTTCCCGGCACAGTTTATTTCCGAGGCTGTAGACCAGACACGTGGATGGTTCTACTCCCTGCTTGCAATTTCCACTCTGCTGTTCAACAAAGCACCATACGAAAACGTTATCGTTCTTGGTCTGGTACAGGATGAGAACGGACAGAAGATGAGTAAATCCAAAGGAAATGCGGTAGATCCGTTTGACGCACTGCAGACCTACGGTGCCGATGCGATCCGCTGGTACTTCTACACCAGCAGCGCTCCGTGGCTGCCGAGCCGTTTCGCAGGCAAGACGGTAGTGGAAGGACAGAGAAAGTTCATGGGAACCCTGTGGAACACCTACGCGTTCTTTGTTCTGTATGCAAACATCGACAACTTCGATGCAACAAAATACAGTCTGGAGTATGACAAGCTGGCTGTTATGGATAAATGGCTGCTGTCCCGTCTGGAATCCACTGTAAAAGCTGTAGACGATAACCTGGCAAATTACCGGATTCCGGAAGCAGCAAAAGCACTGCAGTCCTTCGTGGACGATATGAGTAACTGGTATGTACGCCGTTCCCGTGAACGTTTCTGGGCAAAAGGCATGGAGCAGGATAAGATCAATGCTTATATGACTCTGTACACCGCACTTGTAACTGTTGCAAAAGCAGCAGCGCCGATGATTCCGTTCATGACCGAGGACATCTATCAGAATCTCGTAAAGAGCATCGATGCAAGTGCACCGGAAAGTATCCATCTGTGCGACTTCCCGGAGGTACATGAGAACTGGATCGATCCGAAGATGGAAGAGGATATGGCAGACCTGCTGGAGATCGTCGTTATGGGACGTGCCGCAAGAAATACTGCCAATATCAAAAACCGTCAGCCGATCGGAACCATGTACGTGAAGAGCGAGTTCCAGCTTTCCGAATTCTACAAAGAGATCATCGAGGACGAGCTGAATGTCAAAGAAGTTGTATTTAAAGATGACATCGCAGATTTCATCAGCTACAGCTTCAAACCGCAGATGCGTACCGTAGGACCAAAATACGGAAAACTCCTGAACAAGATCAAAACCGTACTGTCCGAGCTCGATGGAAACAAGGCAATGGCAGAGCTGAAGAGCACCGGCGAACTTAAACTTGACATCGATGGACAGGAAATTGTATTATTAGAGGAGGATTTGCTGATCGACATGGCACAGATGGAAGGCTATGTTTCCGAATCCGACCATACAATCACTGTTGTTCTGGATACCAATCTGACTCCGGAACTGATCGAAGAAGGCTTCGTACGTGAGCTGGTAAGCAAAATCCAGACCATGCGTAAAGAGGCAGGCTTTGAGGTTATGGACAAGATCCGTGTATACGCAAAAGACAACGATAAGATTGTAGACATCATGAAAAACCATGGTGATGAAATTAAATCTGAAGTTCTGGCAGAAGATATCGTGACCGGAGAGACAAAGGGCTATGAGAAGGAGTGGAATATCAACTCCGAAAAGGTTACCATGGCAGTAGAACGTATCTAAGATTATTTTTGGATGTGTTTTCACGACGATCATTAATATGAAATTGGCCTGCGAGCGGGGAGAAAAACAAGCTCTCCGCTCGCAGACTGCTATTAAGGAGGACGCAGATGTTAAACGCCGAGTTCAAAAAAGAAACTTTTAAGAACAGTGTGAGAGAGAATGTAAAAATGCTGTACAGAAAGAACCTGGAAGAGGCTTCCCAGCAGGAGATTTACCAGGCAGTCTGCTATGCAGTAAAAGATGTTATTATTGATAACTGGCTGAAAACCCAGAAGGCAATGGACGAACAGGATCCGAAAATTCTGTACTATATGTCCATGGAGTTCCTGATGGGCCGTGCACTTGGAAATAACCTGATCAACCTGACTGCATACAAACAGGTACAGGAAGCTCTCGAGGAAATGGGACTGAACCTGAACCTTCTGGAGGATCAGGAGAGAGATCCGGCTCTTGGAAACGGCGGTCTTGGCCGTCTGGCAGCATGCTTTCTGGATTCTCTGGCTACCCTTGGATATCCGGCGTACGGCTGCGGTATCCGTTACAAATACGGTATGTTTAAACAGCAGATCCGCGACGGTTATCAGGTAGAAGTACCGGATAACTGGCTGAAAAACGGCTATCCATTTGAGCTGAAACGCCCGGAGTATGCAAAAGAGGTAAAATTTGGCGGATATGTGGCACAGGAGTACGATGAAGCTACCGGACGCGTAAACTTTGTACAGAAGGATTACCAGTCTGTCAATGCAATTCCTTACGACATGCCGATCGTAGGATATGACAACGACGTTGTAAACACTCTGACTATCTGGGATGCAGAGGCTATTCAGGACTTCTCATTGGATTCCTTCGACAAGGGTGATTACCACAAAGCTGTTGAGCAGGAAAACCTTGCAAAGACCATCGTAGAGGTTCTGTATCCGAACGATAACCATTACGAAGGAAAAGAGCTGCGTCTGAAACAGCAGTATTTCTTTATTTCTGCAAGCGTACAGAGAGCAGTTGCAAAATATAAAAAACAGCACGATGATATTACGAAGCTGTATGAGAAGGTTACCTTCCAGCTGAATGATACCCACCCGACCGTAGCTGTTCCGGAGCTGATGCGAATTCTTATGGATGTGGAAGGCCTTGGCTGGGATGAGGCATGGGAGATTACGACAAAGACCTGTGCATACACGAACCATACGATTATGGCAGAGGCACTTGAAAAATGGCCGGTTGACCTGTTCTCCAGACTTCTTCCGCGTATCTATCAGATCGTAGAAGAGATCAACCGCCGCTTCCTGATCCAGGTAAGAGAGCAGTACCCGGGTGATGAGGAAAAAGTCCGCCAGATGGCAGTGATCTACGACGGACAGGTTCATATGGCTCGTCTGGCTATCGTAGGCGGATATTCTGTCAACGGTGTTGCAAAGCTTCATACCGAGATCCTGAAAAAACAGACCTTAAAAGACTTCTACGAGATGACTCCGGAGAAGTTCAACAATAAGACGAACGGTATTACACAGCGTCGTTTCCTGCTTCACGGAAATCCGCTTCTGGCTGACTGGGTAACTGAGTATGCCGGAAATGGCTGGATTACCGATCTTCCGAAGATCGAAAAGATCGCTGAGCTTGCAGATGATACACAGGCACAGAAGGAATTTATGGAGATTAAATACAAAAATAAAGTTCGCCTGGCAAAATACATCAAAGAGCATAACGGCATTGATGTAGATCCAAACTCCATTTTTGATGTTCAGGTAAAACGTCTGCATGAGTACAAACGCCAGTTTATGAACATTCTTCATATTATGTACCTGTATGACCGTCTGAAAAAGAACCCGGATATGCCGTTCTACCCAAGAACCTTCATCTTTGGAGCAAAAGCTTCCGCAGGCTATGAGCGTGCAAAAGCGATCATCAAACTGATCAATTCCGTTGGGGATGTCGTAAACAACGATCCGACCATCAAAGGAAAGATCAAAGTTGTATTTATCGAGGATTATCGTGTCAGCAACGCAGAGCTGATCTTTGCCGCTGCTGATGTTTCCGAGCAGATTTCCACCGCAAGTAAAGAGGCTTCCGGTACCGGTAACATGAAGTTCATGCTGAACGGTGCCCTGACTCTTGGAACCATGGACGGTGCAAACGTAGAGATCGTTGAGGAAGTTGGAAAAGAGAACGCCTTTATCTTCGGACTTTCCGCAGATCAGGTTATCGAATATGAGAACAACTACACCTACGATCCGATGAGCTACTTCATCCACGATCAGGACATCCACAACGTAGTGATGGATCTGATCAGCGGAAGATACTCAAACGGCGACACCATGATGTTCCGTGATCTGTATGACTCCCTGCTCACACCGAAGAATGCTCCGCGCCCGGATATGTACTTTACCCTGGCAGACTTCAAGTCCTATGCGGCAGCACAGGAGCGTGTTGAGGATAAATACAGAAATACTTCTGCATGGGCAAGAAGCGCGATCCTGAATACCGCACACAGCGGCAAATTCACATCCGACCGTACCATCCAGCAGTATGTAGATGATATCTGGCATCTGGACAAGATTACTGTCAGAAAGTAATCGGAATCAAATATAAGTAGTTAGGGGACACCTGCTTTTCCGGGAAAAACCGGAGGGGCGGGTGTTCTTTTTTTGATGCCCGCTGGAAGGATTTGCATCCCGAAAAATGCCTGCAAAACAGGCATTCTTTTGACATTCTACGGGGAGTGTGGTACACTGTTCGTGTCTATGAACTAAAACAATCTGAAATGTATTGAGGTGAAAAGATTGGATAAAGCTGAATATCAAAGCCGGCTGGAAGAGCTGAACAGTCTGGTAAAAAAAGAGGACTATGAGGGGGCACTTGCAGTTGTAGAAGCCGTTGACTGGCGGCGTGTCAAGAGTCTGCGCACGCTCGGCATGGTAGCGGATGTCTATGAGGCGAACAAACGATATCCGGAGGCGAAGAAGATTCTGCTGATGGCGTATGACCGTTCCTCCATCGGAAAGGGCATTCTGTACCGCCTGGTAGAGGTCTCCGTAAAAATGAAAGACTTTGATGAGGCGATTGACTTTTACAACGAGTTTGAAGCAGTCGCACGTCACGATAATTCCCGGTATCTGCTGAAATACAAGATTTTAAGAGGACAGAAAGCGCCGCTTGAGGAGCAGATTTCCCTTCTGGAGGAATACAAAGAGCGGGAATTTACTGAGAGATGGGCATATGAACTGGCAAACCTTTACAGCAAAGCCGGAGAGACGCAGAAATGCATCGATGCCTGTGATGAGCTGATCCTGTGGTTCAGCGAGGGCAAATATGTGACAAAGGCAATGGATCTGAAAATGAAGTACGAGCCGCTGTCACCGTCCCAGCAGATCAAATACGAGCATCGTTTTGACTACAAAAAGAATGAAGAGCCGTCCGAGGATCCGGAAGCATTTGAAGTGCGGTTAGCCGGAGAGAGCGGAGCCGGTGAAATGGCTGCGACGAAAGAGCCGGCAGTAAAACCGGTAAACGGCGGTGTGATGAGCCAGTATGTGGCCGGTGAAGAAGAAAAAGAAGCCGGTTCGCCGTACGAAGCATATGAGAAAACACAGCAGGCCGAGGCAGATGCAGAGCAGGTGCAGGAGTACGAAGCACTGCAGCAGACAGAGGAGCCGATTGAGGAGATTCCGGAAGAGCAGGCGTATGCAGACAGTACGCCGACGTACCTTGGAAATACGATCGATCTTCACGCAGAGCTTGCAAAGAGCATCCGCGATGTCTTCTCCTTCCGCGGAAAGAAACAGGAAGAGACGGCAGTCGAGGAAGAGACAAGCGAAGAGCCGGTACAGTACGAAGTAAAAGATTTGGAGCCGGAGCAGCTTGATGTAAACGTAGAGGTATCCCCGGATGCCAACACGACGATCAAGACAAGACCGCAGCCAAAACCGAAGGAAAAAGCCGAGCCGGTAATGCCGAAAGCACCGAAGCCGGAGAAGAAATACGAAGAGCCGGACCTCGAAGCACTGTTCCAGGAGACCGCAGCAAACCTGTCGGAGGAAGTTGCGGAGGAAGAAGCAGAAGAGCCAGTGGAACCGGCAGCAGAAGCCGAAACCGCAGAGCAGCCGATGGATCCGGAGTCCGAGACAGAGGCACGGGAAACGGCAGAGGAGCCGCAGGCGGAAGCTGAGCCGGAAGAAGATGCAGAACCGGCAGATGAAGCGGAAACCGAAGAGATCACAGAACCGGCGGATGAGGCTGAAACCGAAGAAGCTGCAGAGCCGATGGATGAAGCTGAGATCGAAGAGATTATAGAACCGGCAGCCGAGGCTGAAATCGAAGAAGCAGAAGTTACAGAACCAGCAGTGGAAGCTGAAACAGAAGCAGCCGAGAAGGCTCAGGCGGAAGCCGAAATTGAGGAAACCGTAGAACCGGCGGAGACGCCGTCCATGGATGCAACGGTTGTCATCCCGGATCTGAAACCGGCAGAGGAGACACGGCCGACCATCGATTTTAGTGAGCTTCAGGCAGCGCTGAACGCAGAAGTGCAGGAAGCTGAAAAAGCATCGGAAATCGAACTGCCGGACGAGCCGGAAACTGCGGAAGCAGAACCTGCTGATGAGCCGGAAAGCGAAACAGAGCCGGAAACCCCGGCCGAGACTGAGCCAGCCGATCCGTTTGAGCCGGCAGGAACCCAGCCGATCGAGATTACCCCGGAGGAAATCGAAATCGAAGTTCCGACCGAGCCAAAGCGTGAGCGCGTATCCGATGCGACGATCAACATGAGCATCGAAAAAACAACGGATGCCACCGTTCAGCTGATCCGCGACAACATTCCGGAAGGAACTGTTGCGAAATCGATTGAAGAGGTGCTCCGCGAGGAGACGCCGGAGGAGGCAAGACTCCGCATCCTGAACGACACCCAGCCGGATAAGCTGAGTGATGAGCAGAAAGCGCTGTTTACTTACTTTGCGAAAGTTCCAGGCATGGATATCCAGATTCTGGATGCAATGCATGGTGTTTATCATTACGCAGGCGACCGTACTTCCCGTCATGGAAACATTGCCATTATGGGCGGATACGGTACTGGAAAAACGAAGCTGTCGGAGGATCTCGTCCGTGCAATCTGTGCTGACTTAAAACTTCCGGCAACGAAGATGGCCCGTCTGGATGCATCTGTTCTGAACAAAAAGGACTGTGCGCAGATTGTTTCAAAGCTGGCGGGAGGTTTCCTCCTGATCGAGCGTGCCGGTCTGATGTACCCGGAGACGATCGAGAAGCTGTCGCAGGCAATGGATTTTCGTACCGACAGTCTGGTTCTGATCATCGAGGATGAGAAGGTCAGCATGAGAGGTCTTCTGCGGAATTACCCTGATTTTGCGAAGAAGTTTGAGACGGTCATTTCGATTCCTGTTTTCACGAACGACGAGCTGGTTACGTTTGCCCGCACGTATGCGCGTGAGAATGGATACAAGATGGACGAGATGGGTGTGCTTGCTCTGTATACACAGATTGGCAACAATCAGAAGGAGGGCGAGCCGATGACGATTTCACAGGTCAAAGATATGGTGGATCGTGCCATCGCCCATGCAGAAAAGGGAACCCGTAAATTCGGAAGACGCATGTCCAGAAAGCATACCGATGCGGACGACCGCGTGATTCTTTACGAGAAAGACTTTGAGTTCTAAATACATGGAGAATTTATGGAGAAAGTAAAACCGTGGCTCGGGGAGCCGCAGAATACAATAGCCGTACTGCAGAAGTACGGCTTTGTATTTCAGAAAAAGTATGGTCAGAATTTTCTGATCGATCCACATGTGCTGGATAAGATTGTAGCCGCTGCAGGTATCGGACCGGACGATTTTGTTGTGGAAATCGGACCTGGTATCGGTACGCTGACGCAGTATCTTGCGTATGCTGCGCGGAGTGTGTGTGCGGTGGAAATTGACAAGAATCTGATCCCGATTCTGGAGGATACGCTGTCGGATTATGATAATGTTGAGGTTATCAACAATGATGTTTTGAAGGTGGATCTGGCGGCGCTGGCGAAGGAGAAGAACAACGGACGGCCGATCAAGGTTGTGGCGAATCTTCCGTATTATATTACGACGCCGATTATTATGGGATTATTTGAGAATCATGTGCCGGTGGATTCGATTACGGTTATGGTTCAGAAGGAGGTTGCGGACCGGATGCAGACGGGGCCGGGATCGAAGGATTACGGGGCGCTGTCGCTGGCGGTGCAGTATTATGCGGAGCCGTATATTGTGGCGAATGTGCCGCCGAACTGTTTTATGCCGCGGCCGAAGGTTGGAAGTGCGGTGATCCGGTTGACGCGTCATGAGGTGATGCCGGTGGAGACGAAGGATGAGAAGTTGATGTTCTCCATTATTCGGGCGTCGTTTAATCAGAGACGGAAGACGCTGGCGAACGGACTGAAAAATTCGGAGCTGCTGCATTTTTCGAAAGAGGAGATTGAGGCTGCAATCACAGCCTGCGGCTGGCCGCTTACGATTCGTGGGGAGGCATTGAATTTACAGGAGTTTGCGCGGTTGACGGATGAATTGTGTAAATAGAGGGGACGCCTCGCCGCCGCTCGTCCGCCCTTGCGTGATGCGCATGGCAGCGGTGGAAAAGCGGGGGAAAAGGGCATGAAAAAAAGCACCGTTGGCGAAACAGTGCTTTCTTTCATTTTTATTTTTAAAGGAAGGAGAGCCGATTTTCTAATCGGCAATATGAAAAAGAAAATTGTGTAAATAATGTTGGCATTCATTATTTATGCTTTTAGTATACGGGTAAATTATGTTGAAAGCGTGTTCATGTTGTAAAAAAATCATGAACAAATTGTGACTATTCAGAGCCATGCGAAATTTCAGAACAAATTGCGAATCATGCTTGCATGAATGAGCACTTTTTTCTGAAATTTCATATGGCGAGAAGCCACATCAAGATGCAGCGCAGCGGAATCGAGATGGGGCTCTGAACAGGGACTTATTTCTGAGTTGTGTTCGCAATTCATGTTTCTATAGCAATCCCCGAAAATAATGCAAAAAATTCAGCACCGCAGAGCGTGAATTACTGCGTCACAGATTTTCGTCGTACCCCGGTACGCCTTCAAATCTGTTCCTTGCAATTCGCGCTCTGCAGCACTGCCTTTTTTGCATTATTTTCGGGGATTGCTATAGGTTACAGGTCCAGCAGCTTAAAGGTGGAAATTCCGAGGAAGTTCCGGGAGCAGAGGCTGATTCCGCCCATGAGGACGGAGACATCCTGCAGGTGAGCCGGGAGGACGTGGAGGTACCAGCGGAGGCGGTTCTGGATTCCGGAGGTGATTTCGTCGATCAGACCCGGGATGTAGTTGGTGAAGGAGCTGTTGATGACGATGACGTCCGGGTTGAAGGTGTGGAGAACCGTGTTCAGGCTGATTCCGATGTAGTGGGTGAAATCCTGCATTACTTTGCGGGCGTTGGGGCTGCCTTCCTGGTAATACTGGATGAAGCGTTCGACGGAGACGTTTTCTAGGCCTTCAGCGGCGGCGAAATCGTTCAGGACGGCGGCTTCGGAGATGTACTGTTCGAGGCAGCCGTGGTTGCCGCAGGGGCAGGGCCGGCCATCGGGGAAGAGGATGGTGTGGCCGAATTCGCCGGCGTAGCCGTTCTGGCCGGTGTAGAGTTCGCCGTCAATGAGGATTCCCATGCCGACGCCTTCGTGGATGTTCAGGAAGATCATATTTTTAAAGTGCTCTGCGCAGGCGGCTTCGCCGATGACGGAGAGGTTGGCTTCGTTTTCTACGATGACAGGGACCTGAAATTCTTCTTCGAGGTAGTTTTTCAGGTTGGAGTGTTTCAGATCGTAGTAGGGTGTGAATAAAACGAGGTCGTCGCAGACGACGCCGTAGATTCCGATGGAGATTCCGACGAGGCCGCACGGTGTTTTGGGGAGGTCGGATTTGGTTTTGTGGAGGAGGGAAATCAGGTATTCCTCCAGGGAGAGGGATGGATCAATCGGGTATTCTTTTACAGTACATGATTTTCCCTTCAGATCTCCGGTGAGAATGGTGATCTTTTTTACGCCGAGATCGACGGCGATGATGGAACCGCAGCGATTATTAAAAGTAAGCAGAATCGGTTTTCGACCCATGGAAGTTTTTTCGGCACTGCCGAGTTCTATGACGAGCTGGCGGTCGAGCAGTTCCTGGACGATGGTGGATACAGTTGCTTTTGTCAGATGCAGCATTTTCGCCAGATCTGCGCGGGAAAGCGGCGGATGGTTGGCGATTGCCTCGAGAACCAGGGCGCGGTTCATGTCTCGTATATATTCCTGATTTCCGGTACTCATAAAAAATCCTCCATTCTGCCGCATTGGCTGTACATCAATCTTAACATAAATGAGAGAGAAATGACAGGGAAAATCGGGGATGGGCAATACGAATAGAAAAATTAACGGAGAAAAACGATTTCTAGACAGAGTAGAGAGTAAGGGACAGAATTAGAAATAAAATATGTGATAAATACACAAAGAAAGTATAAAATAATTCTAAAAAATGTACATATTCACAGAAGATTCACTGCACGTTCATAATTTGTTCATAATTAATTGGTATAGTTATCTCAGTTCCAAAGGAACAGCGTGTATGCAATCACTACACAATTAAGATTTTTTCATAATAATAGCCCAGGCGCCGAGAGGTTCCTGGGCACTCCTCGTTTTTGGGAAATTTTTGATCTTGGGACAGACGGAAATCTGTGTAGACAGGGTAGTGATCTTTTTCTTGACTTTTGCGAGAAGCAGCCTTATAGTATAAATATAATAACAATTACTGTTATCGAAAGATACGAAAGGAAAAAAACTATGTCAACACTCAAGTATAGCAGACAAAGAGAAAGCATCAAAGTCTGCCTTCAGGGGCGAAAGGATCACCCGACCGCAGATATGCTCTATACCGATGTACGGAAAGAATTTCCCAATATCAGTCTTGGCACAGTATACCGGAACCTGTCTCTTCTTTCTGAATTAGGAGAGATCAAGCGTCTTACAACAGGAGATGGCCCGGACCGGTTCGATGGAGATACTTCCACGCATCACCATTTCATTTGCAGAAAATGTCACTGCGTGACAGACCTTACAATGCGTGACATCAGCGAAATCAAGAACGTAGCAGCGGAAAATTTCAGAGGTACGATCGAAGATTACTCTGTGAATTTTTACGGCATCTGCGAGAACTGCAAAAATCACCCGGGGAACGTATAGCATCCCCAGGAAGAAAGAAAAAATTAAAAATAGGCATTGACAAAAAGGGAAGCTTATGCTAAAGTAATATCAGTAACAGTTACTAATATTAAAAATAAAAAACTGTTATAAACCACAAAATTGGAAATGATAAAATTAAATACACAACAAAAAGAAAGGAAAGAAAGACTATGAAAAAATTTGTATGCAGCGTATGTGGATATGTTTATGAAGGAGCAGAAGCACCGGAAGTCTGTCCGATCTGTAAAGCACCGAAAGAGAAATTTATCGAGCAGGGCGAGGATCTGACCTGGGCAGCAGAGCACGTAGTTGGCGTAGCATCCGATGTTCCGGAAGATATCAAAAAAGATCTGAGAGCCAATTTTGAGGGTGAGTGCTCCGAGGTTGGTATGTACCTGGCAATGTCCAGAGTAGCATTCCGCGAGGGATATCCGGAAGTAGGTCTGTACTATGAAAAAGCAGCTTACGAAGAGGCAGAGCACGCAGCAAAATTCGCAGAGCTTCTCGGCGAAGTCGTAACCGACAGCACCAAGAAAAACCTGCAGATGCGTGTAGAAGCAGAGAACGGAGCAACCGCTGGCAAAACAGATCTTGCAAAACGTGCCAAAGCCCTGAATCTTGATGCAATCCATGACACCGTGCATGAGATGGCAAGAGACGAAGCTAGACACGGAAAAGCATTCGCTGGTCTGCTGGCTAGATATTT
>OLQU01001771.1_pt1 | contig 13618 bp, 8 predicted proteins | sample 1672271 | NCBI WGS metagenome assembly OLQU01 (sample SAMEA3136666, study PRJEB25190) | human gut metagenome | biome: human gut; feature: human-associated habitat; material: faeces | place: Austria | collected 2013 | reverse complement strand
AGCAAAAATTTTATGAGCAGATTGAAATCACTCCTGCATTAAAGAGAGTTTTCATCGACAAGATTCGTACAATTTACTGGAAAAACAAACTTGCAGCGACGACATTGAACATCGCAGCTGGTGAGCGAGTAAATGAAATTGAAGTGTTTGAAGTCCGCTTGACGGAGCCACTGTTGGATGAAGCGGTGTTGAAACAGATTGACAAAGAGATACCATACCATATACTTTTTCTCCTGGAGTACGACGGAAAGTATCAGGCTTGGATTGGCTATAAGGAAGTCGCCGAATCCGGTAAGAATGCATTTAAGGTTAGTCGCTATTACCACACGGACTGGCTGGAAGAAGAAAATCTTCCTCTGAAAATTGAAGGACTTAATATCGACAGCATTTATGATAATTTTGTCCGTCAGATTGCCGGTGGTGCATTGCAAGCCGACATGTCAGAATCGCTGAAGGAATCCGTCGAAAAGGAAACGCTTCGACTAAACTTACAGAAGCAGATTTCAGCTCTGGAAGCAAAAATGCGTAAAGAGAAACAACTCAACCGGTGCATGGAGATTAATACAGAATTAAAACTGCTAAAGAAACAACTAAACAGTTGACGGAGGTGAGGATTGGTGCAGCTAAAAGAACGAACTTTACAAAAGCTGAGAGAGATAATTAATGGAGATAGCACTCCGCATTATAAATCTGGTCCTAAGTTGGTTGAATTTTTCAATAGTCTGGGCAGCAATGACCGCTATGGGCAAGGGTTCCCATCTCGGTGGTTCTACACCGACGAAAAACTCAAAGAGATTAACGGCACCCCAGAACTTGACAAATGTATCAAAAAGATATTTGCCGTTGAGGATTATATCGAGAATATTGAAGAACTGGATCAGATGATTGCAGACTTCAATAAATATTTGGCATTTGATAAATGGCAGGTCATTCGTGACAACGACACTATTACATTCAAGCGATTGGATAAAGTTGTCGTTGCAGAGCCAAAAAAAGTCTCTGCCGATATGCAGGAAGAAGATTTCCTCAAATTAACATTTGATGTTAATGTTGACGCATTAAAATTAGACACAAGCATCAGCGGCATTATAAAGGAGCGACTTTGCGAAGTGGAGTCCTGCATTAAGAATGGAGCACCATTAGCATCAATCTTTATGATTGGAAGCATCTTAGAAGGTATCTTATTGGGTACTGCATCTGCCTTTCCACGGCAATTTAATCAAGCACAATGCGCCCCCAAAGACAAAGACACTGGGAAGGTGAGAATCTTTCCAGAGTGGACGCTGAATAACATGATTGATGTTGCTGCTGAAATTGGGATTCTTAAACATGATGTAAAGAAATTCAGTCATATAGTCAGAGACTTTAGAAATTACATTCATCCATACCAACAGATGTCCTCTCAATTTTCGCCAGACAAACATACTGCAATGATTTGCTTTCAGGTACTAAAAGCGGCGATCTATCAAATTGGTGATTATCGCAAAGCAACCTGATTGCAGATTTAATGGATAAAGAAAGGTAATGAAAACTATGGCAGAATTATTTTCTTCCCGATATGGGTATGAACCGCCAAAAATTATTCAGATTGGCACTTTAGATGATGCCTGTAAAAACAGGCTGTGGAACAGACTGAAAGAATGCTGCGAATACTATGATCTCGATGCGTGTAGTGAGCATTTCTTTGAAGTCAACTATGTACTGGACAAAATTGGAAAAGAGAAGGTGTCAGCACCGATTGAAACACGAAAGAATGCTATTTCAACAATGCACGAAGTATGGAACGAAACATGGTATCGGGCGTTTGATGTCCTTGAAGCCTACATTTCCTTCTTTGTCGAATTTGAAATGGCAGAGCAAGAAACAGAATGCGTGGTTGCCTTCAACAAGATATTGGAAGAAGAAAGGTCAGGGTATCGCTTTATTCGGAATAAGGCAGTTCCAATTACCAACCAGGGCGAACTGGAATTACTTGCCCAATCTACACAATCTGACTTTGACAATGTGAATACACACTTTGAAAAGGCTATTGCTCTGTATGCAGACCGTCAAAAACCGGATTACGAAAATTCCATCAAAGAATCCATCAGTGCTGTCGAGGCCATTTGTTGCATCATCACTGGAGAGACCGGTTCTCAAGCCACATTGGGGAAGACTCTTAAAAGGCTCGAAGATCATGGGGTTACTATTCATCCTTCTATGGGACAGGCATTTTCAAAGTTATACGGATATACTTCTGATGCTGATGGGATTCGTCATGGAGGGATTGACTTCACAAATGCTCCTGCAGAAGATGCAAAATATATGCTTCTCTCGTGTTCGGCCTTTGTGAATTACCTGATAGAGAAATATAGCAAAATGGGAGGGAACTCATAATGGATAAGATGAAAATGGAGTCACCGGATATGACCGTTCAGAATATAGAGAAAATTGGTGCATTGTTCCCGAACTGTGTGACTGAAACCGTTGATGAAAACGGCAAGCCGAAAAAGGCTATCAACTTCGACCTGCTCCGTCAGATGCTGACGGATAGCGTGATTGAGGGCGATGAAGCATACGAATTTACTTGGGTTGGCAAGAAAGCTGCTATTGTGGAGGCAAATAAGCCGATTCGCAAGACACTTCGCCCTTGCCCGGAAGAAAGTAAGAATTGGGACACAACTGAAAATCTCTACATTGAGGGCGATAATCTGGAGGTACTCAAGCTCTTGCAGGAAAGCTATTTGGGTAAGGTCAAGATGATCTATATTGATCCGCCCTATAATACAGGAAAAGATACATTTGTATATTTTGATCAGTTTGAAATGGATGAGGACGAGTTTAATGCTGCTATTTCGAGATACGATGAAGATGGTAATTTGAATTTCGTTCAAAATCCTGAAACCAATGCTAGATTTCATTCCGCCTGGTGTTCGATGATTTATCCTTGCCTTTTACTATCAAGAAATCTTCTAACCAATGATGGTGTTATCTTTATCAGTATTGATAACCATGAAGTCGATAATATGTTGAAGATATGTGACGAGATATTTGGTGTGGCTAATCGAATTGCCTGTGTTGTAAATGTCAACAACCCTAAAGGGCGATCTGACGAGAAAAACATTGCAACGGCACATGAGTATATTGCTATTTACCAAAAAAAGGAAGCATCGTTATCAGGTTTTGAACCTGAAGAAAATGTGACCAAACGATATAACAAGACTGATAAGTATGGTAAATTCTATCGCCATATTGATCTCCGTAAAACGGGTGATAGTGACCGAAGAGAAGATAGGCCAAAGATGTTTTATTACTTTTACTTTAATCAATCAACCGGTGAGTTCTATCCGTCCTACGATGAAAATACACCTGATGGATGGATAAAAATTGCTCCAATGAAAGATGATGGTACAGAAGGTAGGTGGAGAGTTGGAATCGAAACAGCCGATTTGCGTAAGGAGTTTCTTGAGCCTACATATATGTCCGTGAAAAAAAGGTGGACTGTTATGGAGAGGGATTATTTATCGGATGATTTGAGAGTAAAGGCTACGAGTGCGTGGACATATAAGGATTTAAATAGTGAACGTGGTACAGAACAGTTTGTTGAATTGGGCTTTGGTAAAAACGTCTTTCCACGTCCAAAACCCTTGGGTACAGTAATTAGACCGTTGCTGTTGGCAACAAAGGATGATGATATTGTGCTTGATTTTTTTTCAGGCTCTGCTACAACTGCTCATGCCGTAATGAAACAGAATAATGATGATGGAGGACACCGAAAATTCATTATGGTTCAACTTGGTGAGTTGTGTGATGAAGCAAGCGAAGCGTATAAAGCTGGTTATAAAAACATTTGCGAGATTGGCAAGGAACGTATTCGTCGTGCAGGTGAGAAAATCAAGGCTGAAAGTCCTCTCACCACCGTTGATTTGGATGTGGGATTTCGTGTATTCAAGCTGGATGAACCTAATGTAAAAGATGTTTACTATGCGGCGGATGACTATGACCAGAGAACTCTCAATGATATGATTTCAAACATTAAGGAAGATCGTAATGCACTCGATCTTTTCTTTGGTTGCCTACTGGAATGGGGGCTTCCGCTGTCTTTGCCGTACACTTCTGAAATGATTGATGGCTGCACGGTGCATACATATAATGACGGCGATCTGATCGCTTGCTTTGACAGTAATATACCTGAAAGTGTGGTTAAGACCATCGCCAAGCGTAAACCGCTCCGTGCTGTGTTCCGTGACTCTGGCTTTGCCAGCAGCCCTGCTAAGATCAATGTGTTTGAAATCTTCAAGCTGTACATGCCTGAGAGTGCCAATGAGATTACCAAACGAGTAAAAGTAATCTAAGAAAGGAGCTTCCCGATGAAGTTACAATTTAAGCATCAGAAGTTCCAGGCAGACGCCGCCAAAGCGGTCGTAGATGTATTCGCAGGTCAGCCTTATCTGACCCCTACCTATATGATGGATAGAGGTTATGAGGGTCGTACAGTGGACGGTCAGACATTTTCTCAGAGAAGAATCACTGAGGATGAGGATTTTACAGGCTGGCGAAATGAAAGAATTGTACCGGAGCTGAACGACGGTCTGATTCTGGAACACATACAAAAAATTCAAAGAGCACACCAGATTAAGCCTTCTACCAAACTGGAGGGACGCTACAATCTGACCATAGAAATGGAAACCGGTGTTGGTAAAACCTACACCTATATCAAGACGATGTATGAGTTGAACAAGCACTACGGATGGAGCAAATTCATCATTGTGGTTCCGAGTATTGCCATTCGTGAGGGCGTTTACAAGTCTTTTGAGGTAACGCAGGATCATTTTGCAGAGGAATATGGTAAGAAGATTCGTTTCTTTATCTATAATTCTGCTCAGCTGACCGAGATTGACCGTTTCGCTTCGGATAGTTCAATCAATGTGATGATTATCAACTCCCAGGCGTTTAATGCTAGGGGTAAGGATGCTCGCCGTATCTACATGAAGTTGGACGAGTTCCGTTCTCGTCGTCCAATTGATATTATTGCAAAGACGAACCCTATTTTGATTATTGATGAGCCGCAGTCCGTCGAGGGTAAACAGACGAAGGAAAGACTGAAAGAGTTTAATCCTCTGATGACCCTTCGCTATTCGGCAACCCATAAAGACGATAGTGTTTACAACATGATCTATCGCCTGGATGCAATGGAAGCCTATAATAAGCGTCTGGTGAAGAAGATTTCTGTTAAAGGTATTACTGAGTCCGGCAGCACTGCCACAGAGAGCTATGTGTACCTGGAGAGTGTAAATCTTTCCAAGGCAGACCCGACCGCTACCATTCAGTTTGACTTTAAGGGTGCCACGGGTATCCGTAAAAAGACCATGACTATCGGTATTGGCTTCAATCTGTACGACAACTCCGGTCAGATGGAGGAATACAAAACCGGCTTTGTGGTGAAGTTTATTGACGGACGAGACAATTCTGTTGAGTTCCTGAATGGCATCAAGATTTATGCCGGAGATGTTATTGGTAAGGTCAGTGAGGAACAGCTTCGCCGCATTCAGATTCGTGAAACGATCCTTTCTCATATTGAAAGAGAACGCCAGTTGTTCTATAAGGGCATCAAGGTTCTGTCCCTTTTCTTTATCGACGAGGTTGCACATTATAAGCAGTATGACGCTGCTGGACAACCTTCCAATGGTATCTTTGCAGATATGTTCGAGGAGGAATATAAGGATATCGTGGACAATCTTCAGATTGGCATGGGTGAGGATGATTACATCAAATATTTGAAAGCAATCTCACCGTCCAAAACACACGCAGGCTATTTTTCGATGGATAAGAAAGGAAGAATGACGGATAGTAAACTGTCGAATAAGAAAGAACGCACCTCCGATGACATTGATGCTTACGATTTGATTATGAAGGACAAGGAGCTGCTTCTCGACCGTGACCCCAAGAAGTCGCCGGTACGCTTCATTTTTTCCCATTCTGCACTGCGTGAGGGGTGGGATAACCCTAATGTATTCCAAATTTGTACCCTGAAGCAAAGTAGTAGCGATGTGCGCAAGCGACAAGAAGTTGGCCGTGGTCTCCGTCTTTGTGTCAACCAGGACGGTGAAAGAATGGATTCTAATATATTGGGCAACGATGTTCACAACATCAATGTCCTGACGGTTATTGCCAGCGAGAGCTATGACTCTTTCGCAAAAGGTTTGCAGTCTGAAATGGCTGAAGCTGTTGCAAGTCGTCCTCAGGCTGTTACCGCAGACCTGTTTAAAGGCAAGGTTATCGTGGATGCTAGAGGCAATGAGCAGGTTGTTGATTCTGAAACTGCAAGTGCAATTTACTTTGACCTGATCGTGAATGGCTATATTGACAAAAAGGGGGTTCTTACTGATAAATACTACACTGACAAGGCAAACAATGAAATCAAGATTGCAGAAGAAGTGGCTGATAGTGCTGAGTCTGTTATCAAGATTCTGGATTCTGTTTACGATGATAAGTCTATGAAGCCCGAAGATGCCCGTAAAAACAATGTGGAATTGCAGTTGGATGATGAAAAGTTGGCTATGCCGCAGTTTAAGGCTTTGTGGGAACGAATCAGCCCTAAGTCTGTGTATGTGGTTGATTTTGATACCGATGAGCTGGTGAAAAAGTCCATTGCATCCCTGAATCGCAGTCTCCATGTTGCGAGAATCTATTTTAAGGTAGAAACTGGCTCAATGGATGAAATCAAATCAAAGGATGCTCTGTTAAGCGGTGCTTCTTTTGTGAAAGATACATCCTCTACCTATGATGCTTCCCACACCATTACTGCCAATCATGGAGTGAAATATGATCTTGTTGGCAAGTTGGTTGAAGAAACCGGTCTGACCCGTAAAGCGGTAGTTGATATTCTTGTGGGCATCGAAAAAACTGTGTTTGACCAGTTCAAGAATAACCCAGAAGAGTTTATTATAAAAGCAGCTTCCCTTATCAACGATGAAAAGGCTACTGCAATTATCCAGCATATTTCCTATAATGTCCTGGACGAAAGATACAGTACAGATATTTTCACTGAACCGACGATTAAGGGGAAACTTGGTACTAATGCAATGAAGGCAACTCGCCATCTGTACGATCATATCGTATACGATTCCACTAATGAGCGTGATTTCGCAACCGACTTGGATACAAATGCTGATGTTGCCGTTTATGTTAAGCTCCCTGACAGTTTCTATATTTCTACCCCAGTGGGCAAGTATAACCCTGACTGGGCAATTGCTTTCTATGAGGGAACAGTGAAGCATATCTACTTTGTCGCCGAAACAAAAGGCTCCATGTCCTCTATGCAGTTGAGACTGATTGAGGAATCTAAGATTCATTGTGCAAGAGAGCACTTTAAGGCAATCAGTGGAGAGAATGTGGTTTACGATGTGGTGGATAGCTATCAGACGTTGCTTGAAAAAGTAATGAAATAACCTAAACTGCGAATGGAGGTAGGAAATGGCTCAACATTTATCTGTAAAAGTTCCGTGAAAAGACAACAGATATAACAGCCTCGTATGTGATAAGCAGTGTTACAATAACGCTTGATTGAGGTTAAAGGATATCTCCAGTAGTAGAGGTAATGAACTGGAAGAAAAATTAAGTGGATGTCCTAGGACACCTATACCAAAATCATGGTTCATCCATATAAAACATGTAATAACAGCACTCACAAGTATTCCCGAGAGACGGAGTTGAAATATCATCTGTTCTCTCTGCCGGCACGACCTTTTGGTTGGAATATGTCGCATAAAGGAAACGATGACAATATCGGGAACCTTGTGCGTAAATTTGCTATTGTTTATGACCCTAATAGAGAACCCAATTTGCCGTTCTCGACAAACTAGGTTCAGGATGCAGATTGATTGAGTTTATAGTACCTGGTACCGTGAATATCCACAAATAGGATTCTTCTATGATAAGGCGGGATGGAGCGCTTGAGCAAGGATTTCTGTCTTTAGAAAACTAATGAATAGCCGATGGTTTGGAAGGAGAAATACATGATTGATTTAAAAAAATTAAATCCCATACTGGAAGGGTACAAAGCGTACTTTCCGAGCCATTGGGATGATGAAAAATATAAGTGGGAGGCGATCAAACATTTTCAGGAGCACTGGGATATTGACGCTGAAAATTTCGGAGAGATGTTCAAACAGGCTACTGAAAAGACATTTAACTTACTGGCGTCAGGGTATGCTTACCCGCGCGGCATGATTACAAACTTTGCCAAAGCAGATGATGGAGCAACACGGGAGATGTTCCGGAATTTGTTTGATGAGTCTCAGGATCTGGCTGCAAGAGTATATGCTTTCCAGACAGTAGCGGAGGAATTACGGTCAAAGTATGATGACGGTACGTGGAGAAATCACTATCAGAATACGAATGCTATTAGTACATATCTCTGGCTGCGATATCCGGACAAGTATTATATCTACAAGTATGAGTTGTTCCGTGCGGTTGCAAAAGAATTGTCTTCTGATTACATGCCGAAGAAGAACGGTTCAGTTGAAAACCTGATCGGCGGTTTTCAAATGTATGATGAGATCTGTAACGCTATAAAGACAGATTTAGACATTAAGACTTTGATTAATGATGCTCTTGTTCCAAGTTGTTACGATGACCCTGAAATGAAGACAGTTACCATCGATGTAGGATTCTATCTTGCACGTTATTATTTAAGCGAACAGAATGCTACCAAAGAAACTGAAGAGTGGTTTCCTAAGGATTATTCGCCAGAACTTGGTGTGGACGATTGGATCGAGCTGTTGAATGATAGTTCTATCTTTACAATTAATAGCCTGCAAATCATGAAGCGTCTAAAAGATTATGGTGGTGCTGCTACATGCAAGCAACTTTCGGTGAAATATGGGGAAAATCCCAATTTTTATAACGGCGGATCGTGGTCGCTTGCTCAACGTATTGCAAAGAAAACGGGCTGCCCTGTTATGACAAAAGACACGGATGATTCAAAATGGTGGCCAATTCTGTATATTGGAAGGAAATCTGATAAATCCGCTGAAGGGGCATACATATGGAAGCTTAGAGAAGAATTGGCAGAAGCGCTGACCAAAGTAGACTTAAGTGAGATTGATTTATACGTTGATAATACACCCTCCATATGGAAAATCAGTCATGGCTCTATATCTGAGAAGAACAGAATCACTTTTGAGGGGCGTAATGTTGTAGTGGTACACAGTACAACAAAAGCAAAAGCTACCTCTAAGGTTTCTCAGGGTGAGAGGTTTATGGAGGGGATCAAGAAAGGTGATTATTTCTATCTTTGTTATGGAAATAGTATAAGGTTGTTGGGGCAATTCGTTACTGATAAGGCTGTTCTTAATCCAGAAATGGAAGACGGTTGGTACGAAAGAGAGTACCGATTAATAAGGATATCAAAAGATACATCTGCTTACAAGGGAATTCAGAAATGGTGGACACCAAATGATAACTCTACCTGTATAAAGGTTGAAACCGAAGATAAGGAGCTGTTTGAAGAAACAATCTTAAAGCCTTATTTTGATATGACGGTGTCTGGACTTTTTGGAGATGAAAATCAGGAGCAGAATTATTGGTGGCTGACCGCAAATCCTAAAATTTGGAGTTTTTCAGATCTCAAAATCGGTGAAGAGCAGAATTATACACTTTACAATGAGAATGGAAATAAGCGTCGTGTATTCCAGAACTTTCTTGATGCAAAGGTCGGGGATGTGGTTATAGGGTATGAGGCTAATCCGGTAAAGAAGGTTGTGGCTATTGCTAGGATTACACAGGCGAATGATGGTAAGGCTATCTATTTTGAAAAGGTTGAAGGTCTGGCTACACCGATTGAGTACCTTGCTCTTAAGGAATGCCCTGAACTTAAAAAGATGGAGTTTTTCGTACAGCCGAACGGAAGCTTATTCAAGCTGACTAAAGGTGAATATGACTTTATCATGGACATTATACGAGAAGAAAACCCTCTGAAGAAACCGGATACTGCAAAGCAGAAATACACCAAGGAAGATTTCCTCAGCAAGGTCTACATGACAGAGGAAAGATATGATGTCCTAGAAGCATTACTGAGAAATAAGATGAATGTGATCCTGCAGGGAGCGCCAGGTGTTGGCAAGACCTTCACAGCCAAGAAACTTGCATATGCCATGATGGGGGAGGCGGATGATTCCCGTATAGAAATGGTTCAGTTCCATCAGAACTATTCCTATGAGGATTTCATCATGGGATATCGTCCGGATGGGGCTGATTTCAAGCTCACAGAAGGTATCTTCTATCGGTTTTGTCAAACAGCGGCGAATTATCCGAATAAGGAATTCTTCTTTATCATTGATGAGATTAACCGTGGAAATATGAGTAAGATATTTGGGGAGTGTCTGATGCTGATTGAGAAGGCCTACCGAGGAACAAAGGCTACTTTGGCCTATAGCGGAATGCCATTCTCTGTGCCGGAAAATCTGTACATTATAGGCATGATGAATACTGCTGACCGAAGCCTTGCAATGATTGACTATGCACTCAGAAGACGGTTCAGTTTCTTTGAGATGGAACCAGCCTTTAATTCAGAGGGATTCACGAACTATCAGAATGCATTTGGCAATGAGACCTTTAATGCTCTAATTGAGCAAATTAAGTTGCTGAATAAAGAAATTACAGAAGATAAATCGCTAGGACGAGGATTTCAGATTGGGCATAGCTATTTCTGCGGAAGAGAAGAGCTTGGATGTACTGATGAATGGATGCGTTCTGTGGTAGAGTTTGATATCCTACCGATGCTGAGTGAATACTGGTTTGATGAACCAACGAAGTTGCAGCGTTGGGAGAAAAATTTGCGTGGTGTATTTGATGACTAAGGATAAGAGCATATTTATAAAAAACATATACTATATGCTTTCCTATGCATTTAAGATTCTGAAACAGTCGAATTATGATGAGGTAGCTTCGGAAAAGTTTGAGAATGCACAGGACTTATTTGCTGCGATTCTTAGCAAGGGTATTGCTCAGCAGCTGAAGCAGGGACTTTACCGGGAATATATTACGAAAAACGAGACGTTATCCATCATGAGGGGCAAGCTGGACCTGCAGGAGACTCTGCGAAACCGGATCCAGCGAAAGCAGAAGTTAGCCTGTGAGTTTGATGAGCTGTCCGAGAACAATTTGTTCAATCAGATTTTGAAAACCACGATCCATTACCTTCTGATTGATGAAGGCGTGGAAGTGGAAAGAAAATCTGTGCTGAAGAAGATCCTTGTATTTTTTGACGGCATTGAACTCCTAGAACCTTCCGTTATCCCATGGAGCCGGCTTCATTATCAGAGGAATAATAAGAACTATGAGATGTTGATGAATGTCTGTTATTTTGTCCTGGATGGAATGCTTCGGACCACAGAGAAGGGTGAGTATAAGATGGAGTCCTTCTCAGATGAGCATATGGCCAGGCTTTATGAGAAGTTTGTTCTGGAATACTATAACCAGCATCACACTTATCTGAGTGAGGTCAAGGCTGGACAGGTGAAATGGAATTTGATTGGTGATAACAGCGAGTCCATGATACGGTTCCTGCCGGTCATGCAGACAGATATCATGCTAAGATTAAAGGATCAGATTCTCATCATTGACGCGAAGTATTACGGGAAAACACTTCAGCAGCAATATGATAAGTATACTCTGCATTCCAATAATGTGTATCAGATATTCACTTATGTTAAGAATCAGGATAAGAACAATACTGGAAATGTGGCGGGGATCCTTCTGTATGCTAAGACGAATGAGGACATTACTCCGGATTGCATGTTTAACATGGGAGGAAATCAGATTGGGGCAAAGACACTGGATCTGAATAGAGATTTCTCGTTGATTGCGTCACAGCTGGATAAACTGGTCGAGGATTTCTTTAAGGTGAAGTCTGCGTAGTGGAGGAGAAAGATGGTAGTAAAAGAAACCAAACGATTATACAAATCATATTTGAACAGCACCAATTCTCGCTGGGAATATGGAAACAGCGTCCTATACCGTATGTGTGAAGAAGAGCCTGAACATAAAGAGATAGATGTTATCGTTGGTAAGATTTGGCTCATCGGAAGGAGTTATGCTGCGGCTATTGAGAGACGAAAGAATGCGGTTGTTGTTGGAGATGATTTTTATTATGATGAGGTAGCCCCGAAACTATTGGAGATCGGTCCGGAACTTGATGATCGGATCACCAAATTGAGAAAGAGCAAAGGGCTTATTCTTGATGACATTAAATTGGTTCTGAGTACACATAAGTTCTTGATGGATATTTTTTATGAATTGACCGGATTGGAAAAGAGATCTCTTGCATCAAAATATCTCCACTTTCATTGCCCGGAGAAGTTTTTTATCTATGATAGTCGGGCAAGAGTAGGGATCGGGAAGCTGGTGAAGAGACCTAATAAAGGAATTCTTACGGATGTGTCCAATTGCGATCCAGAATATGGAGACTTTGTATGTAGGATGCTTGAACTGCAGGAATATCTGGATGAACAGCTTGGAGTATATGAATTGCCGCGAAAATTGGATGGCTTTCTTCTGACAGCAATCAAATAACGGATGGAGAAGATCTATATTCGAAACGAAGAAAACACTTATCGCCGTGTATAAGGATGAGTATAAATGTTAGTCTAAAAGTGATCACTCTATAGTTGAAGAACATAAACCCCGGTCAGAAAAGACGGTATGCCTTTTTCTGATCAAATTAAAAAAACTTTTTACAAACTATTAACAAGAATCACAGGAACTGAATGCTCCTGTGATTCTTATTAGTTAGTATTAAGAAAGTCACATGCTGATAACAAAGCGCGTGCATATTTTTTGCCAGAAGAAATAACTAGTTTTTTGTTGATAAGAAAAATCCATATTAATAAAAAAGCAAGGTTAATAAAAAAGCCACAAATTATATTTGTCAAATTTAAAGAAATAAATTGTCTGTGTCTCAAAAAAAATAGTGCTGCATTAAAGACTATACCAATGAAACATATGGCTAAACCAAGAGGCTTTAATCCTAATAAATTATATGAGAAACCAAAATTGATGTTTTCTTCGGCGATTAGTGGGAATTTATTTGGGTCACGTGTTTGGGCAATTAGCCAAGTTACAGCAGTCGAAACAGAATTTTTCATATGTGTATCGTCATCAGAAAGTGTAAATTCTTTAATATTTTGAGATAAAAAAGTATAATATCTGTCCTTGCTTTTTGGGTCAATATAATTGGATGATGGCAATAATGCTTTTTGAGCAGGCAACAAATCGGGAAAACATTTTTTCATGGCTCGAGTGCCAGGTATTCTGCAATAAATTATTAGAAGATTACAAAATCCATATGTAATTAATAGCACAATCAATGTTGAAGTGATTTTTTGCATTTCTGATATAAGTAAATACAGTTCCAAGATCAAAGGGGCAATAAAGATTATTCCAACGCTCAGGCGGGCTCTTAGATTGTATGGGCCAAATGCAGTAAATAATTCTTTCATGAAAAAAGTCTCCTATATTTTGGTAAAGCAAGTATCCAAACGATCATAAAAATTTGGATTTTTCCTAGTATTATACAAAAGAATTTCAGATTCAGTCAAATCAAATTTAAAACCAAACATATTACCTTTTAATAAAT
>OLQU01001769.1_pt1 | contig 13636 bp, 10 predicted proteins | sample 1672271 | NCBI WGS metagenome assembly OLQU01 (sample SAMEA3136666, study PRJEB25190) | human gut metagenome | biome: human gut; feature: human-associated habitat; material: faeces | place: Austria | collected 2013 | reverse complement strand
ATCAATCAGGTGATGCTTCTAAATTAAATTATGGATTTGGACAAAAGTTTGATTTGAAGTTCCGGCTTACATCAGATGGAAAAGTGGTTAATCCTGATAATAATAAGAAAGAAAATATCAAATTTGATTTCTCAGGTGATGATGATGTATGGGTATTTATCGATGGTCAATTAGTTCTTGATATCGGTGGAGATCACGGTGTGGTAACAGGAAAAATTGATTTTGTTGAGAAAAAGGCTACGGTTAGTAAGGTAAAGAACGCTTCTTCTAATGAATCTCAGTCAAATGTAGAAAAATTTCAGGAAAATGTAGAAACTTCTTTTCCTAATGCACTCGATACAGAAGATTATTTTACAAAAGAACATACACTCACCATGTTTTACATGGAGCGTGGACTTTGGGAATCAAATATGAAAATCACTTTCAACTTCCCACAGGAGAATAAGCTCACTGTAGAAAAAGAAGTTGATACAACAGGAGCAAATGAGATTTTCAAAAATGCCTTAGCAGATGTCGGAACATTTGATTTTGAGATAAAAAATCTTGCAACAAGTGGAGATCCTAAAGATGTGTCTGAGCCTAGCAGCCCGGAGGTAAAGAAAGTATTTAATGACTATTTAGATAACACGAGTATTTCTGGAACAGGGGGGGTACAACTCAAAAGTTGAAGTGATTGATGATCCTACAAATAGCGGGAAAGGAAACATTATAACCAGCTATTATCCGGGCAAAAAGAATGCAACAGATCCTCAATCAAAAACAGATGAAAGATTGGTAAAAATCCAGGCAAAAGATGGTATTACATTTGATGCATTAGATTCAAAAGGGTATAAATATTTACAGTTTGATGTATATAACATGGACGCAAATGCATCGGGAACAGATCCATTTGTTGCATTAGTTGATGACGATGGAACAAGGATAGGTGCATGGGCAAGCTTCCTTACTTACAATGGACGAAATAACAATATTGATAAACAAACCTGGAAGACAATACGAATCGATCTCGAAAAATTAAAAGAAAAAATATTAGATGTTGGAGATAAAAGAGGCTTTGATTTCAGCAAAGTGAAAGAAATCCAATTTGCTTACTGGAATGATGTGACGATTTATCTTGATAAGTTTTCATTTGTAAAGCCGGCCAGCGGTGAGAAGACAGGGTTTACAACAGAACAAAAAGACATTCCGGATTATGGTTCAATTAATTCAAAGAAGCTAGAACCAGTGAATGGTTCATATTATCAGAATACAAAGGGAGATACAATCATCTACAGTGATGGACTTCTTAGTATTGGAAATAAAGAAAGTGCAATATTCAGCGATCAGTTCCGAAGAGGAAGTTATCTTTCCATTGCCGAGAAAAATGTTTCACCGGATGTATTTACTACAACATGGTCATTGTATGAAAATGGAGCGATTGTAAAACCAAATGATTTGAGAAAAACAACTGAGGAGGTAACCGGTGACATACAGACATCTGTTGAAAAACAATCAGGATATGAGGTAAATGACGGAAGAACAGAGAAGAATAGTGCAGTGCCAAAACCTACTGAATCAACGATTGTATTTAGAAGTTATGCTAATCCTGATAGTAAAAATGCAGTGATTGATCTGAAAGCAAAATATGTGAATAAGCTGCGGACAGGTTCTATTTCTCTGAAAAAGTCATTAAGCGAGGGCGAGACAGAATCTAAACCAGGAAGAAAGTATAAGTTTATAATCGAATACCGAAATGTTGCAGGGATGAAACTGGAAGCAAATATAGGAAAAGATGTTATTAAGCAGACAATTGAATTGGAAGCAGGAAAAGATACAACAATTCAAGGAATTCCGGCAGGTACTGATTATACGATTTATGAAGTAATACCAGATAATGCCGATTATAGTCTGGAAAAAGTTGAAGTTACAGTTCCTGGAAACGACAAGAATGTCAAAGCAGAGAACAATGTCGTTACAGGAATGGTAGTAGCAGATGATGATGCTAATTCAACTGATACAGCGGTTAGATTTGTGAATACAGTTACACCATTGATTTCCATTTCCGGAACAAAGACTTGGGAAGGCAGAGTGACAGCAGATACACCGAGAAATATTGTTGTTCAGATTCAGCGTTTAAATCCTACTACTAATAAATATGAACAAGCAAAAGATAAGTCAGGAAATCCAATTCCAAATCAGGTTGTTAATATTGATACTGATTGGAAGTATACATTTACAGGATTATTGAAATATGTGGATTATACAGCGAAAGATAAAAAAGAATATAAGTACAAGGTTGTAGAATTGGGAACTTTAAAAAGTTCGGAGGAACTTAAGCCTACTACACCAGATCCACAGAATCGAGAACATATAAAGCAAATAGCAGGATATTATCCGGAATATAAAGATGGCAGTTTTGATATTACAAATAAAAAAACTGGTACATTGAAAATTATAAAGAAAACCGGAAAAAATGGCTTCTTACAAGGTGCAGAGTTTACGCTTTATACAGATTCTAATACAACGCAAGTTGCAAAAGACCACTCAGGAAATGAGCTAACAGGTACTACCGGAGAAAATGGGGAGTTAGTCTTCAATAACATTAAAGCTGGAACGGAAGAAACTCCGATTACATATTATCTGAAAGAAGTAAAGACAAAAGCCGGTTATGTGCTCTTAAAAGAGCCGATTCAGATAACACTTCCATATAAGTATAATGAGGGAGATATAGTGAATGGAAATAAAGTAACGGAAAATGGTGTGACATGGAACCTTACTTACACTATCATTAATGATAAAGCATTCGATCTTCCGGCAAGTGGAAATAAAGGAATTTTCAAATTTATCGTAATCGGAATTACAGCAGTTCTGGTGGGTGGTTACTTGTTAACAGCAAGAAAGAAAAGCAGAAAGAAGAGAGTTTCAAGGAGAGGCTAAAAGAATCAATGAACCAGTATTCGTAGGGAATAGGGAGTCCCTTTGAATAGATTTAGAAAAAAAAGAAGGAGAAGAGAGCAATGAAGAAAAATGTTTTGAAAAAATTTGCAGCTGCAGCACTTGCGGCGGCAACAGTAATGAGCAGTATGTCAGTGATGGCATTTGCGGAAGCAGGCACCACAGAAGAAAAAGGTAGTGTTACGATTACGAAGTATATGAGTAATACTGGAGCTGGGGAGACATTGTTACCAGAGGATTATACAAGTGTTGCACCAACAGAAGAAGGGAATACTTTATTACAAGGGGTTCAGTTTGCTTATGTAGATGTTGGTGAGAGAGTGCAGGTAGATACTGCGGGAGAGAATTCTTCACAGACAGAGACACAGTATAGGGTGACAAATGCAGATTTTCTGGAAGCAATTGGCCTTGATAAAACAAAGTTAAATACTAATTTTACACAAACTGAATTAAACGAAGCAATTAAAACAAAAAAACTGAGACAATTGCATTTGTAAAAGCTAAGGCAGGGGCTAATAAAAAGTCAACAGAAGCTACAACCGGAGTAGTTAAATTTGATAATTTATCTTTGCATAAGTTATATGTTTTTGCAGAAATAAATGCTACAAATGCAGCGTTAGCAAATGATAATAAACAAAAAGTTACTGTAACAAAAGTTTCTGTTCCATTCCTCGTTTCTTTACCGTTTACTGGAAAAGATGGAAAAACAGTAATAGATTTAAAAGTATATCCAAAGAACTCAACAGGTGAAGATTCAATTGATAAGAAAATTGTGGAAGGCGAAAAAGAAAAATTAACAACAGCTGCTAATATCGGAGATACAGTTAATTACAAAGTTACTTATAGTGTGCCAGTAACAGAGAATGGATTAGAATCTTTAGTTATAACAGATACAATGAGTAAAGGGTTAACATTTAATGAGAGTTCAGATAGCGTTACAGTATATAATGGAGACAAAGAGGTAAAAAATTATAGTGTAGAAAAAGGTGTTGATAGTTCAACTGGAGAGCAAATTATTACAATTACATTTACTCCAGAGTATTGCAAGTCATTAGCTACAGATTCAACACAGAAATTTACAATTACATATACAGCAACATTAAACGAGAAGGCAGTTCTTGGACAGACAGGAAACACAAACAAAGTTCAGTTGAAATATACAAATAAGGGTGAAGAAGAAAAAACAATAAGTCCAGATCCAGGTAAAGACACTAAAGTATTCACATACGGAATTGACCTTCTGAAAAAGGGTGAAGGTACAGATACAGTACTTAAAAATGTAAAATTTAAATTAACAGATGAAAATGGTGCAGCAATAAATGTGGAAAAAACGTCAGAGGGTTATTATACAAGAATATTAACAACATCAGCTACTAATCCTTCAAACATAGTAACAACAGACGACAATGGAAAAATCTACATCAGAGGTTTAAAACCAGGCACATACCAGTTAAAAGAGACGGAGACAAACGCAGGCTATGTACTTTTGAAAGAGCCAGTAAAGATTGAGATTGCTGAAGATAGTACTATACCAGGTAAAGCAACAGCAACTGTAGGCGATAAAAAAGTTACAATGCAGGCAGATCAGAAGAATTCAGGCAGCGATACAGCCGAAGTACCACTCACAGTAGTCAACAGCAAGGGATTTGACCTTCCGGCTACAGGTGGAAGAGGTATTGCACTCTTCACAATCGCAGGTATCGCAATCGTTGCAGCTGCAGGATCACTCTTATTCATGAGAAAAAGATCCAAATAATTAATTAGATGCTCTCATATACATAATTAATACTACACAGGGAAACAGAAATGACTGTTTCCCTGTATTTGAAAGTGAGAAAGCACATTTCTTGTTTTCAAATACAGGGAAGGAGCAGGAAAATGAAAAATAAAATAATTAATATCTTTCTTGTGCTGATTCTGCTCTGTGGAATCGGCGTTTTGAGTTATCCGTTTATCAGTAATATATTACAGGATAGAAAACAGGATCAGATTCTTACGGAATATAATGAAGAGATGGAGAAGCTGTCAGATGCAGAGATTGAGGAAGCGAAAGAAAAAGCAAGGCAGTACAATGACAGTTTGAGCAATACAGTTGTTATATCGGATCCATTTGACCCGGATGCGGCAGATGATATGTCAGCAGATTATATTTCAGCATTGAATCTTGAGAAAAATGGAATTATGGCGTATATTGAGATTCCAAGGATTGATGTGTATGAGCCGGTGTACCATGGCACATCAGAAGAAGTGTTAGCAAAAGGTGTTGGTCACCTGGAGGGGACATCTCTTCCGATTGGTGGAGAGAGTACGCATACAGTACTTTCCGGGCATACAGGACTTCCAGAAGCGGAAATATTTACGAAGCTGGAATCTGTAAAAGAAGGGGATATTTTTCTTATTCATGTGCTGAATGAGACATTGGCATATAAGGTGGATCAGATTAAGGTTGTTGAGCCATCGGAAACAGATGATTTGAAAATCGTTCCGGGGTATGATTATGCAACATTGGTGACATGTACACCTTATGGGATTAATTCACATCGTCTTTTGGTAAGAGGCATTCGAACAGAATATACGCAGGATGTGAGTGATGAGGCAGCAGGACAGGCAGAGGAAGGTCCGGATGGCGGTGGCTGGAAAGCAATGTACGAAAAAGCCATTATAGAAGGCATTCTTTTTGCAGTGATTCTGGTTGTTCTGATCAATGTGATTGTGCGCAAGTTTGGGAAAAAGAATAAATCAGAAGTTGCGATTTATGATGAAAAAGAGAAGAAGGAAAAGAAACCATGCAAAAAAGCAGGAAAAAGAAGGAGAAGAAAAAGCAAAAGAACAGAACGCTGATGGCGATTATGCTGATAATTCTGTATCTTGGAGGTTTGTTTGTGTATGCAATCCCAGATTTGCAGAAGGTTGCATTGCAGAAGGAAAACGAGAAAGCAGTGGAACATTTTAAAGAAGAGGTGGAAGGAAGCCAGTTGGATAAAGGTGGTGAAGAGACAGACTCTACCTCTGCCGATTCCAACCAGATCCCAAAGAACGCCCAGCTCTACCAGGAGATGCAGGCATATAATCAGCAGATCTTTTCTGATGGTCAGTCAGGACTGACTGATCCGTGGTCTTACGAGCAGGAGACATTGGATCTGTCCAAGTATGGGATTGATGACGGGATGATCGGGATTCTTGATATTCCGAAGATGGATGTGACATTGCCGTTATATCTCGGCGCAACGCAGGAGAAGATGGCGAGAGGTGCGGTCATGCTTGGACAGACTTCATTTCCGGTGCAGGGTACAGACAGTAATTGTGTGATCGCAGCGCACAGAGGATGGAAGGGAATTCCGATGTTCCGCGAGATTGAGCGGTTGGAGATCGGAGATGAATTGACGATACAAAACTGTCAGGAAACATTGACGTACCGTGTGTCTGAGATTGAGATTATCCTGCCGGATGAGAGTGACAAGATCATGATTCAGCCGGGGCGGAATATGGTGACTTTGATGACATGTCATCCTTATACGCAGAATTCCAGAAGATATGTTGTGTATTGTGATGAGGTTGGAACACAGCCGGAGGCAGCAGTTGATGCAGCAGAAGAGGCGGACAGCAGCCAGCAAGAGATTATCACCACTTCCGAGCAGAACAGAACGGAAGCGATAGAGGAAGATCAGCGTCTGATCGAGAGAGATACGTTATGGAGGAAAGCCGGTTATGTTGGAATCGGGTTGATCGGAGTATTAATTATTTTTGGATTTATCCCTAGGAAAAAGCACTGATTTGCGTTATACTAAGAAAGATGTGAATGAAAACATGGTACAAAGGAGATGGAGCAATGATTCGTTTTACATGGTATGAACTGCTTTGGCTGTTTTTCATCTATTCTTTCTTAGGATGGGTGCTGGAGACAGCGGCCGCAACAGTAAAACAGAAGAAGTTTGCGAACAGAGGTCTGGTGAATGGACCGTTCTGTGTGATCTACGGTATCGCCGCTCTGTTCATGACATTTGGATTACAGGAGCTAAGAGGAGTCTGGCTTTTTTTATTTGCAACGATTTATGCTACAGTGATCGAATGGGTTGCAGGGCATTTGATCGAGAAGGCATTTAAAGCCAGATGGTGGGATTACTCCAGGATTAAATGGAATCTGGACGGATATATCTGTATCCCGGCTTCTCTTATCTGGGGTGCTCTTGGATATCTCGGAATCCGCTGGGGAAACAGATTTGCAATCATAGTATTTAAAATGTTACCTCTGTTCCTGATGAAGATCCTTGTATTGGTTCTTCTTGGCGTATTGGTTGTGGATATCCTCGGATCTTATCTGCTACTTCGTGGAAAAGGAAAGAACCTCGCGCGGTGGGAAGCTACGAATGAAGGTCTGGATAAAGTCAGCAATAAGCTTGGAAGTGCGATTTCCGGATGGGTTGGGAAACGTATCCAAAAAGCGTATCCAAAGGCAATGGAACTGATCCGCAAGGAAGAAGAATCGGAGAAGGGGAAAGTATTTGCCGCAGGCTGTGGGTTCTATAAGATTGTGCTGTTGTTTTTTGTAGGAGCATTTCTTGGAGACATTACAGAGACGATTTTCTGCAGAATCACGGCAGGTGTGTGGATGAGTCGCTCCAGTGTGGTCTGGGGACCGTTCAGTATTGTCTGGGGACTGGCGATCGCACTTGTGACAGCAATGCTTTACAAATATAAAGATAAGAGTGACAGCTTCTTATTTATCATCGGTACATTGCTCGGTGGAGCGTATGAATATCTTTGTAGTGTGTTTACGGAAATTGTATTCGGGAAAGTATTTTGGGACTATAGCGAGATTCCATTTAACTTAGGAGGCCGAATCAACTTATTATACTGCTTCTTCTGGGGAATTGCAGCAGTTGTCTGGTTTAAGAAGATTTACCCATATATTTCCGCATGGATTGAGAAAATCCCGATGCTGACAGGGAAGATGCTTACCTGGTTTTTGATCATTTTCATGGTCTGTAATGTGGCTGTGTCATGTATTGCACTTGTTCGTTATGACGAACGTGGAAAGGGCGTTGTAGCGGAAAACAGCATTCAGAAATGGGCAGATGAGCATTACGATGATGCGAAGATGGAGAAGATTTATCCGAACGCAAAAGCGACAGAATAGAAAATAAGATGTAAACGAGAGGGAAATGGTATGATGGAGAATAAAAAGATGCGGGCTGAGCATCCGAAGAAAGAGCTTGCAGTGGATATTTTGTATGATATTATAGGAAGTATTTTGTTTGGTGCCGGAATCTATACATTTGCAGAGGGAGGAAATTTTGCGCCTGGAGGAATTTCAGGTATTGCCTTGATTATGAACAAGTTATGGAATCTTCCGGTCGGTACAATGACGCTAATCCTGAATATTCCACTGGTCATCATCAGTTACAAAACAGTAGGAAAGCGGTTTTTGATGAAGACTGCGAGGACAATGATTATTTCAACCATTTTTGTCGATCTTGTATTTCCGATGTTCCCATACTATACAGGACAGCGTCTGCTTGCAGCGATTTACTCGGGAGCATTGCTTGGACTTGGGATGGTTCTTTTCTATATGAGAGGTTCTTCTTCGGGCGGAGCAGATTTCCTGACGATGACGATCAAAAAGAAGAGACCACATATGTCTCTTGGTCGACTGACGTTGTTGATCGACTTGATCATTATTTTAATTGGATGGCCGGTATTCGGTGATGTTGACTCAGTTCTTTATGGATTGATCGCAGTATTTGTCTGCTCTGTGGTAATTGACAAGATTCTTTACGGAATCGGTGCAGGAACACTTGCAATCATTGTTACATCGAAGGGAGAGGAAACAGCGGAAGAGATTGGAAGAATCACCGACCGTGGTGTAACATCTTTGGAAGGAATGGGTACTTATACAAAGAGTAAGAGAAATGTTCTGCTCTGTGCATGTTCCAAGTCAGAAGCGTATCTTGTGAAAAATGCAGTTTACCAGGTAGATGACTCTGCGTTTGTAATGTTCACTGAGACGAGTGAGGTGCTTGGAGAGGGATTCAAGGAAAGTCTTGATGAGCTGTAAATAAAAGAGAAGAATATGAAATGTAAAAAGCTGCTGTCTGAACTGTTGCTTGCGGGACTCGTGAACAACAGACGGACAGCAGCTTTTCTATATGCTCTTTATGCAGAAATTCGTTTTCAAAGATATAAAAATGTTAATCTTCTTTCGCCCAGTCGAAGGAATATTTGACAGCCTTGTGCCAGCCTTTCAGTTTCTTTTCGCGGACTTCCGGATCAATCGAAGGTTCAAAGATCTGATCGATCGCCCAGTTCTCTTTGATTTCTTCAAGACTGTTCCAGTAGCCGACTGCAAGACCAGCCAGATAAGCAGCTCCCATAGCAGTCGTCTCAACGCAGACCGGACGGTGGACAGGTGCGTTGATCAGATCAGCCTGTGTCTGCATCAGGAAGTTATTTGCGCTTGCGCCGCCGTCTACTTTCAGGGAGGCAAGATTAATGTCGGAGTCTGCCTTCATGGCAGTCAGGACGTCATATGCCTGATAAGCGAGAGATTCGAGGGTTGCACGGATGATGTGGTATTTATTTACCCCACGTGTCAGACCGACGATCGTTCCGCGGGCATACTGATCCCAATATGGAGCACCGAGTCCGGTGAAAGCAGGCACAACATAACAGCCATTTGTATTTTTCACTTTCTTTGCCATATATTCGCAGTCGTCAGCGGAATCAATCAGGCGCAGTTCATCACGAAGCCACTGGATTGCCGCACCGGCGACAAAGATAGAACCTTCCAGAGCATATGTAACCTTTCCGTCAAGTCCCCAGGCAATCGTGGTGACCAGCCCATTGTTGGAAAAGACAGGTTTCTCTCCGGTGTTCATCAGAAGGAAGCATCCGGTTCCGTAAGTATTCTTCGCATCGCCCGGTTTAAAGCAGGTCTGACCGAAAAGTGCAGACTGCTGATCTCCGGCAGCACCGGCGATCGGGATCGCTCCGCCGAGGACGGAAGGATCTGTCTCTCCGTAAATGCAGCTGGAAGGCTTTGGTATCGGAAGCATACAGCGTGGGATCTGAAGTTCTTCGAGAATCTCGTCATCCCAGTCTAATGTATTGATATTGAAAAGCATGGTTCGTGATGCGTTGGAGTAGTCTGTAACATGTACTGCGCCTTTCGTCAGTTTCCAGATCAGCCAGGTCTCTACTGTACCAAAGAGCAGTTCTCCGCGCTCGGCACGTTCTCTTGCTTTCGGAACGTTGTCGAGAATCCAGCGGATCTTTGTTCCTGAGAAATAAGCATCAAGTACAAGGCCGGTTTTCTGACGGAACTTTTCTGTCAGTCCTTTTTCCTTCAAAGAATCGCAGAATTCAGCAGTACGACGACACTGCCAGACAATCGCGTGGCAGATAGGATCGCCGGTATTTTTATCCCACACGATCGTTGTCTCGCGCTGGTTCGTGATACCGATTGCAGCGATATCAGAAGGTTCTGCGCCGATGATGTTCATAGCCTCCACAGCAACTCCGAGCATGCTTGCCCAGATTTCATCCGCATCGTGCTCAACCCAGCCCGGTTTCGGAAAATGTTGTGTGAATTCTCTCTGTGTGACGCTGCAGATTTCCCCTTTTTTATTAAATAAAATGCAGCGGTTACTTGTGGTTCCGGCATCTAATGCCATAACGTATTTTGACATAATATGTGCCTCCTCATTCTAGTATTACTCAGAACAGAAATGGTTACTTTGGCTTGAATGCATCTCGCCCCATCGCCAAAGGCGATTTAAAATGGCGAGATGCGTTGCTGGTCGCACATCGTGTGAACAGTAACCAGAAATGTGATAATCGAGGTTCGTTCTGTTCTATATTCTAATAAGATAAGAATATCATAATCGGAAGGTGGGTTCAATGGACGAAAGGTGCTGTAATAACTAAATTTTCGCATTTTACTGTATTTTACTGTATGCATGCTTGCAAATCTTTTTGTGATACCGTAAAATAAATTTTGAATTGCTTTTCAGCAGTTCGCCTTATGCAACTAATAACGATACAGAGACATTAGAAAGTTTTATTTTCTTATGCATTTTTATAATAAGAAAGGCGGTATATTCCATGGGAATGATACGTGCTGAAAAGCTTGTATTTGAATATGATAAACGAGACGAAGAAGGTAATGTGATCGGATCCCATCGCGCCATTGACGGAGTTGACATTGATGTCCCGCAGGGGTCTTTTGTGGCGATTCTTGGACACAACGGTTCAGGAAAGTCTACCCTGGCGAAGCATATGAATGCGATTCTTGTCCCGACAGGTGGAACGATGTGGGTGGACGGAAGAGATACGAAAGATCCGAATGAGCTTTGGAACATCAGACAGAGCGCCGGTATGGTATTTCAGAATCCGGATAACCAGATTATCGGAACTGTTGTGGAAGAGGAAGTAGGATTCGGTCCGGAGAACTTAGGAGTTCCTACGGATGAGATCTGGAAACGGGTAGAGAACAGTCTGCGTGCAGTCGGTATGCTGGAGCGCAGAAAGGATTCTCCGAATAAACTGTCCGGCGGCCAGAAGCAGAGGGTGGCAATCGCAGGAGTGATCGCGATGGAGCCGAAGTGTATCGTGCTTGATGAGCCGACAGCGATGCTTGATCCGAATGGACGAAAAGAAGTGATCGAAGCGGTAGAGCAGCTTCGAAAAGAGAAGAATGTTACGGTGATCCTGATCACACATTATATGGAAGAAGTGATCGATGCGGATCAGGTATTTGTAATGGATGAAGGGCATGTGGTGATGCATGGTACACCGAAAGAAATCTTCAGCCGGGTGGATGAACTCAAGAAGTACCGTATGGATGTACCACAGGTGACAATGCTGGCAGACGCATTGATTCAAAAAGGAGTTCCGCTGCCGAAAGGAATTCTTAGAAGGGAAGAATTGGTGGATGCCTTATGTCAATTAAGTTAGAAAATATCAGTTATGTATATAGCCCGGGAACTGCATATGAGCATCATGCGCTGAAGGATGTCAGTCTTGAGATCCCGCAGGGACAGTTCGTCGGAATCATTGGACACACGGGTTCGGGAAAATCAACCTTGATCCAGCATTTGAACGGTCTGATGAAAGCAACCTCAGGGAAATTACTTTATGAGGGACAGAACATTTACGAGGACGGATATGATATGAAGAAACTGCGTACACAGGTAGGACTTGTGTTCCAGTATCCAGAGTATCAGTTGTTTGAAGTTGATGTGTTAAGCGATGTGTGTTTTGGACCGAAGAACCAGGGACTTTCCAAGGAAGAGTGCGAGAAGCAGGCAAGAGAAGCCTTGAAGCTTGTAGGATTTCCGGAGAAATATTATAAGCAGTCCCCATTTGAATTATCCGGAGGTCAGAAGCGTCGTGTGGCAATCGCGGGAATTCTTGCAATGCATCCGAAGGTACTTGTTCTGGATGAGCCGACTGCCGGATTGGATCCGAAGGGACGAGATGAGATTTTAGATCAGGTAAAATTGCTTCATGAGAAGACTGGAATGACAGTAATTCTTGTTTCCCATAGCATGGAAGATGTTGCGAAATATGTGGAGCGCCTGATCGTGATGAATGATGGAGAGAAGATGCTTGACGGTACGCCGGAAGAAGTGTTCCGCCATTATAAAGAGCTTGAGGCTGTTGGACTGGCAGCACCACAGGTAACATATGTAATGCATGATCTGAAAGAAAAAGGATTTGATGTATCAGCAGATGCAACAACTGTGGAAGAGGCTGCGGACGAGATCTACAACTTCCTGAAGAAGAGACAGGAGGTGCAGTCATGATCAGAGATATTACGATAGGACAGTATTATCCGGCGCAGAGTCCGATTCACAGACTGGATCCGCGTGTGAAGATTGTCTGCACACTGATCTTTTTGATTTCTTTATTTGTGCAGAACAGTGTGCTTGGATATGCATTGGCATTTGTATTTCTAGCGTGCATGATTCACGTTTCTAAAGTCCCGGCAAAGTTTATCGGAAAAGGACTTAAGCCGATTGTGATCTTGTTATTGTTTACAGTGGCTATGAACTTGTTCCTTACAAGAGGCGGTGCAGTGTTATTCCATTGGGGAATCATTACAATCACAGAGACAGGACTTCGTACTTCTGTGTTCATGGCAGTTCGTCTTGTACTGCTTGTTGCAGGATCTTCTTTGATGACATTTACAACGACTCCGAACGGACTGACGGATGGACTGGAGAAGCTGCTTCATCCACTGAACCGAATCCATGTACCGGTACACGAAATTTCGATGATGATGTCTATTGCACTGCGTTTTATTCCGATTCTGCTGGAAGAGACAGACAAGATCATGAAGGCGCAGATCGCAAGAGGAGCTGAGTTTGAATCAGGAAATATTATCCAGAGAGCAAAGGCAATGATTCCGATCCTTGTTCCGCTTTTCGTGTCTGCGTTCCGAAGAGCGAATGATCTGGCAATGGCAATGGAAGCCCGCTGTTATCATGGTGGCGAGGGGCGTACAAAGATGAAGCCTTTGAAATATCATTATCAGGACAGACTTGCTTATGCAATCACATTGGGATATCTGATCGCGATTGTAGTGATCGGAAGATTTGTGCCGTTTAAATTGTGGATTTTTTAGAATAAAATAAATAGAGAAGAGGGACGGAGATTTCTGTCCCTTTTATTTACGCGAGCAACGAGTCAAAGTCCGTGCTTG
>OLQU01001760.1_pt1 | contig 13717 bp, 9 predicted proteins | sample 1672271 | NCBI WGS metagenome assembly OLQU01 (sample SAMEA3136666, study PRJEB25190) | human gut metagenome | biome: human gut; feature: human-associated habitat; material: faeces | place: Austria | collected 2013 | reverse complement strand
ATCTGCACTACATCATTCGCTACATAACAAATAAAGTCTGCAATGTATCCGACAAGAATGCAAAGAAAGTAATCAAGAGTATGTTTAAAAATGTGGCAGACGGGAAAGACGTTGTTGTAACATTTCAGAATTAGAAGAAAATTAGATGAGAAGAGGCAAATTGTAGTAATTGGCATTTTATGAGCCGAAAAAGTATGTTATAATTGTTGATTGAGAATAATTAACAAAAGGAAAATGGGTATGAAAAAAAAGGAAATAAATTATCAATTACTGATAAGAAGAATATGTCTTATCGTACTTGATATCATATGTATTATCGCAGCATCAATTCTGGCATTACTGACACGTTTTGAGTTCGATTTCAGCCAGATTCCGAAAGAATTCTTAAAAGTAATCTATAAATACGGACCATTCACCATAGTCATAACATTAATTATATTTTCACTTTTCCGTATCTACAGTAGTTTATGGGAGTACGCAGGGATTGAAGAAGTATTCAGTCTGATCGCAGCCTGTCTTGTGGCGGTCGTAGCGAAGATTGTCATCATCTTATTTACATGGAGCGTTATGCCAAGAAGCTGGTATGTACTGGATACAATTTATCTGATGATCCTGATCGGGGCAACAAGAGTATCTTACCGACTGATACGTCTGCGCAGACAGAACCGTACATTCCCATGGTCAAAGAGAAAGAAAGTCATGATCATCGGCGGAGGAGAGGCCGGAAGAAGTCTGATCACAGAGATCCAGAACAGTAAATATCTGGATCAGAAGGTTGTCTGTATCATAGACGATGATCCGTATAAGATCGGAAGATATATTAAGGGAGTCAAGGTTGTCGGTAATCGGAACAGTATCAAGAAAAGCGTCAAGAAATACAATGTCCAGCAGATCATCCTGACGATACCATCGGCAAATGCAGCAAAGATCAGACCAATCGTGGAGATCTGTCAGGATACAAACTGTGAACTTATGATCCTGCCGGGAGTATATCAGCTGGTCAACGGAGAGGTCAAGGCAAGTAAACTGCGTCCGGTGAATATTGATGACCTTCTGGGAAGAGATGAAGTCCATGTCAATCTGAACGAGGTCATGGATTATGTATCAGGAAGAGTGATCATGGTAACCGGCGGCGGAGGTTCGATCGGAAGTGAATTATGCAGACAGATCGCAAAGCACAGCCCGAAGCAGCTGATCATCTTCGACATCTATGAGAACAATGCATATGATATCCAGCAGGAATTGTTAAGGGAACAGCCGAAGCTTGACCTGGTGGTGCTGATCGGTTCTGTACGTGATGAGAACCGTATCAACAGTATCTTCGAACAGTACCGTCCGGAGATCATCTATCATGCGGCAGCACATAAGCATGTGCCGCTTATGGAGGGCAGCCCGAACGAGGCTATCAAGAATAATGTCCTCGGAACTTATAATATGGTCAGAATGGCAGATAAATGGAATGCTAAGAGATTTGTACAGATATCTACAGATAAGGCTGTCAACCCAACGAATATCATGGGAGCTTCCAAGAGAATCTGTGAGATGATCATACAGACTTATAATAAAGAATCGAACACAGAATATGTAGCAGTGCGGTTCGGTAATGTACTTGGAAGTAACGGAAGTGTTATTCCGTTATTTAAAAAACAGATTGCAGAAGGAGGACCGGTAACCGTCACACATCCGGAGATCATCCGCTACTTTATGACGATTCCGGAAGCGGTATCACTGGTACTTCAGGCAGGTGCCTATGCCAAAGGCGGAGAGATCTTCGTCTTGGATATGGGAGAACCGGTAAAGATCCTTGATCTTGCAAGGAATATGATCCGGCTGTCAGGCTATAAAGTCGATCAGGATATCAAGATTGAATTCACGGGACTGCGTCCGGGAGAAAAATTATACGAAGAACTTCTGATGGACGAAGAAGGTATGACGGATACACCGAATAAGCTGATACATATCGGACATCCGATCGATGTAGATGAAGTCAAGCTCGCACATGCACTCAGAGTCCTTGAGAGCGCAGCACAGAATGAGACCGATGATATGCGTCTGATCGTGGAAAGCATCGTTCCGACCTATCATCCAAAATTAAATAAATCAACACAATAGAACCAGAGAATACAGGAGGCATAACAGATATGTTCAAAGAGGATCATTTGTCTTTCAGACAAAGGAAATATATGAAGGTTAAGAACATAATAGGAAGAGCTCTTGGAGGGATCGGTCTGGTGGTATTATCACCCGTCTATCTGGCAATTATTGTGGCGATCAAGAAAGAAGACGGGATCACAGCTCCTGTCTTTTTTTCGCAGAAAAGAGTAGGAATCCATAAGGAATATTTTAACCTGTACAAATTCCGCTCCATGCGCACAGATACGCCGCACGATAAGCCGACACACCTTCTGGAGAACCCGGATCAGTACATAACAAAAGTAGGACATTTCCTGCGGAAATCATCACTGGATGAACTTCCGCAGCTTTGGAATATCGCCAGAGGAGATATGGCCGTGATCGGACCGAGACCGGCACTGTGGAATCAGGATGACCTGATCGCAGAACGTGACAAGTACGGAGCTAATGATGTAAAACCAGGACTTACCGGATGGGCACAGATCAACGGAAGAGATGAACTTGAGATCCCTGTCAAAGCCAGACTGGACGGCGAGTATGTAAAAAAGATGGGGCCGCTTATGGATATCCGTTGCTTTATCGGAACGGTATTCTCCGTGCTTCGAAGTGACGGAGTCGTAGAAGGCGGAACCGGAGCAAAGAAGAAACTTATGGTCATCACCAATCATTCTTATATGCTGTGGCAGTTCAGAAGAGAATTGATCGGGAAACTTATGGAAGATTACGACGTGATCATCAGTACACCATTTGTAGGACATGAGGATGATTTTAAAGCAATGGGATGTACGATGATCGAGACGGATGTGGACCGCCGTGGGATCAACCCGAAGACGGATATGAAGCTGTATCTGACCTACCGCCGGTTATTAAAAGAACATCACCCGGATATGGTAGTTACCTATTCAATCAAGCCTAATGTATATGCAGGATATGCCTGCCGACAGATGCGGATTCCATATTGTGTCAACGTACAGGGACTCGGAACTGCATTCCAGAAGAAGGGACTTCGGGAAATCGTTATAAGAATGTATAAAACAGCCTTAAAAAAGGCAAAGACAGTGTATTTCGAAAATAAGGGAAATGCGAAGGTGTTCCTGCAGGAGCAGATCATCCGTCGGGAACAGATGTGTCTGCTTAAAGGGGCAGGAGTAAATCTTAAGTATTATACTTATCAGAAATATCCGGAGAATGACAAAGTGCATTTCCTATATCTTGGAAGGATCATGAAGGAAAAAGGAATGGACGAACTGTTCTATGCAGCGAAAGAACTACAGCGAAAAGAAGTACCGTTCGTTCTGGATCTGGTAGGATTCTTCGAAGATGAATACAAAGAAAAGATTGATAAGCTGGTGGATGCAGGGATCGCAGTATTCCATGGATTTCAAGAAGATCCGAGACCGTATTATGCCATGGCCGACTGTGTCGTGCTCCCAAGTTATCATGAAGGAATGTCAAATGTACTTCTGGAGGCAGCAGCAACCGGACGGCCGGTGATCACTAGCAATATTCCGGGCTGTAAGGAAGCCGTAGACGATGATAAGAGCGGGCTTCTGTGTGAAGCAGAGGACTGGAATGATCTGTACCGTAAGATGAGTAAGATCGCCCGGATGAGCCGTATAGAACGCGAAGCAATGGGAGTATGCGGCAGAGATAAGATGGCGCGGGAATTCGATAAGGATAAGGTTGTGAAGAAGACGATACAGGGGATCGAGAGAGTATAATATAATCATAGACGGTAAAAAGGAAACTCCTTTTTGGCAGATGCCAGAAAGGAGTTTCCTTTTATTAAAGATTTTTATCTAAGCTTTTTTATCTACCTTATCTACGGAATCTTCTCTTACAGATCACAGCTGCGATCACAGCAAGTGCTGCCAGAGAAAGAAGTGTGTACATCCATACCGGTGACTGATCGCCGGTTCTGGCTGCAGCTTTGTTAGAAGCTTTGCCGTTGGTTGATTTGTTAATATTTATATTCTTGGTTGTATTCTTGTTATTATTCAGGTTATGATTCGGCTTCAGATTCTGTCCAGGATTATCGCTTCCAGGATTCTTCGGATCATCCGGTGTACCAGGATCCGGTTTGTCTGGATTTTCTGGATCTGGATTCTCCGGCTTCGGGTTCTCCGGGTCATCTTTGGCCTGGATCGTGTAAGTGGTCCATCCGCGTGCCAGAGGAAGCGAATATGTCTCACCGTCTAAAGTAACCTTCTTACAAGGCTCGCCATACGCGGACACATCGTCCATGACAAGCTCCGCTTTCGCATGATAAGTACCTGCCTTGGAAGGAACTTCGGAAAGTTCTTCTCCGACAGCACCGTTATCATCTGCATAGTAAGTCATCTTATAAGCAACGCCCTCTACCTCTTTGCCCAATACATAAGTATGGAAATATGGTGCAAGGTCGATCGGAGATCCGTTCTCCGTAAATGTCTCGTCATACGCACGGCTTAATACCGGAGCGTAATCAGATCCATACCAGGTGTAATAAAGTGCTTTCAGGAATTCGGTTCTTTCCGCATCTTTCTCGGCGTCTGTAGAAGGAGTATAGCCTTCTTCGTGGTTAGTGAAGTAATTACGCAGTTCATTTGCCGCAAACTGCATGCCGGCCTCATCTGCGGTCGTGTAGATGGTGAAACGCTTGTTCTTGAATGTAGTACCTGTCTTTACGTTCTTATCATTTACAATAACAATAGTGGCTTTGTAGTAAGAGGTGATGACATTATTACCAATGTACATTGCACCGGCGGTACTTTTGTCTGTCGGAACAATCTTCCCATTCTTATCATAAGTCAGTTTGTAGTAAGTATCTTTGGCTTTCTGACCGATGCCGGATTCATTGGATACGGTCTCTACCGTGTGATAGTTAAAGTACGTGTCAGCTTCTTTGAAAGGTTCTGTAGAACGGAAATACTTCACAAAGTCTTTTGCAACATCTTCAAACTGAGACTGTTCACCGGCTGTGTAACCTTCTCCGGAGAATACGATCGTCTTATTGTTGTAATAAGGCATAGCACCCGGATAATCGGCTGTGTCGTTATTCTGAAGAGTCGTGGACTTGAAGGTAATCTCAAAGTCTTTGGTCTTGCTGCTGATCGCGGTTCCTGTGGCTTTGTCATAAGCGGTAAGGGTTACTTTGTAACGGCCAGGAGTTATCGGCGCATCGTCGCTGTCATAATTATAAGTAATCTCAGCGGCGTAAGGAACCGTTCCTTTATAATGCGCTTTTACCGTATAGTCTTTGTCATAATTAACGCTATAATTAAGGTCGGCAGGTTTGCCGTCGTATACCTTGGACGGAACATCGAGCGTGATGAGATCCGGTAATTCGATCGTGTAGGAAGCTGTCTGACTGCATTTCTCATATGTGCTGTCTCCGGCAAATGCAGCTTCGATGGTATAGGTTCCGGCTTTGTTAGGAATACTGGATACTACGTTGCCGTTCTCATCCTTGTAAGTAAGCGTTAAAGCATCACCGAGCTTGTCGCCTGTGATCTCATTCTTGCCTCTGCGGAGGATAAAGTATTCTCGCATATCTTTGCCTGTGTCAGACTCATAGAACATATCTGCATAAGGCTGGAAGAATAACTTGGTTACATTCGAATCCTGGCAGAAGGTCTTGCGGATCTGTTCTTTACATACTTCGCAGAAAGCATACTGCTTACCAAGAAAACGCATCTTACAATTCTGGTGTGGACGGTACCATCCGTTACCGCCATTGTCATATTCATAGACACCGACTTCATTCTTACCGATGAAGCGTGACCAGCGGACCTTTGCCGGATCAGACTCAGCTGTCATATTCGGCATCTCGGCCGCATAGCTTGCACCTGCGAAATATTCATCCGAAAGTTTGGCAGTGGTGTGTCCAAGCTCGTGAAGCATCATCTCGAGTGATTCATTATTAAGAGAAGCAACACATACATCTCCGCCGCTTCCGCCGTATGTAGTAGCATTGACGATCACAACATTAAAGTCTGCTGCAGGAAGGTACTGATCTGATAACTGCTTTGCTTTCTTAGATCCATCTGAACTGATCGTAAGAAGACGCTGCATACCGCCTGACCAGAATGAAGATCCGAAGTAGGTGTCGCGTGTGTCTGCGTTCGCCTGCTCCTGGTTGATCGCTGTGTCTGCTTTTGCGCCCGATTCGTTCGATACAACTCCGAGAGCGTAGATCTTGATCGTATCTTTGAACTCATCCCAAGGAGAAGTATCCATCAGATAATCCGCGGTATTCTGAGCATTGGTATAGAACGAATCCTGCTCGGAAGCAGTGAAGCCGTCGCCGAAGATAAGCAGGACGAAAGCATCTTCGTCAGCCAGACTCTTGTCACCGTATACGAGGTGAGGAGTCTTGTCCGGAATCGGATCGGTAACTGCATCGTCAGCTGCCTTTACTTCCTTTGTCTCTTTCACGTCCTGCTTAGCAGCTTCCTTACCGGATGAAGCATCTGTTGCAGAAGTACCGGCTACAGAATCTGATACAGAATCCGAAACGGAATCGGGAGTGGTCAGGTTCGCATCGGTGGTCGCTGCATCTGTGGAATCCGTTACGTCCTTAACTTCCGGTGTCTCAGGACTTACAGTCTGTTCTTCGGAAGTAACCGGATCGGCTGCGAATGCATGGCCAGGCGGTACCAGTAATGAAGAAATTACCAGTGCGCCCGCCAGGACAGGAGCAAATCTCTTTTTCCAATAACTTTTTCTAAACATATAGGCCTCCTTTCAGTAATGCCAATGTGTGTTGGGCGTTACACGATAATTATCTCCCTTACATCATGTAAACACCAAATGTGTTAAAGTCAACATATCATATAAAATGCACAAACGCAATAGGAAAAGTTGGGATAATATGGTTAAAATGACGGAAAGAATAGAAAAAGGAGATACATGAGAAAACGTGAAGTGTTATGAATGGAAAAATGAGACAGCATCAGCAAAATATATAGAGATATGATACAATGAATAATATATAAAAAATGATTTACAAATGTAAAATGGGGATGTGAGGAGCAACACGTGAATGATAAAGAGATGATTACAGCAATGGAGAATCTGGCATTGCCGGATATAACCCAGAATACGGGTCAAGATATGAAAGAGGGACTGGGGAAAGACGTTATTGGTCAGGCCGTTGACTTGTTAGGGGATAATATAGAAATTGGTCTTGATATGACTATTGATAATGAACTTTTAAAAGAGATTCCAATTATCGGGAATTTTGTAAAAGCAGCAAGACTTGCTGATACTATTCACAACCGATATCTAATTATAAAGCTTCAAGAGTTTGTAGAGGATGTAAAACGTGGCAGATTAGAAGAAGATGTAATCAGAGAGCATAGGAGAGTGTTAGAAGAACATCCCAAAAAACGGGAAAAAGAAATGACAAATCTTATACTGAGTCTGGAACGTTTAAAAGAAAAAAGAAAGGCACGGATTTTGTCCAAAATCTACATGTATTATTTGAAGGAAGAGCAGAAAGCAGCAAGATTTGAGGATAAAGAAAAGCGCAAGATAAAGATGGAAGAATGCTGGATTGACTTCTGTATATTAGAAGAAATGCTGGAGGATATATCAATGTATGATTATCCGGCATTAGTCTACGCTTATAAAAATAAAAAAATCTATACTTATAGTGAGAATCTGTCTCTTTTTCAGGTTATGCGTCTGGAACGATGTGGGGTAATGTATAGAGATGAGCACGGGATGCTCGCAGGCTCCAATACGACATTAATTCGACTGACACCACAGGGAAAACTATTCTGTGAGGTGACTGAATTGGTAGGAGAGGGAGAAAGAAAAGAAGTACTGGGGGAAGAAATGAATGCCGATTAACAATATAAATCCGGAAGAATTAGTCAAAGCAACGGGAATTATAAATAGGAACCAGGCATATAAAAGGCGTTGGAAAGAGCCGCTCTTTCTGGACAGTGATAAACCGCAGGTCAGCTTGAAAAATGGTCTTTTTCTGATGCCAAGATATTCAAAAAATGAGGAGTTAGATGAAAGAAATGATTTGGAAAATCAAATACAGAGTCTGATTTATGAAAAGAATGACAGATTTCTTTTGATATTAGGGGAGCCGGGTGGAGGAAAATCGACATTGGTTGCATATATACTGAATACTTATGAAGACACGGAAGGACGTAAACCAATTGTTTATCCATGTGCTGCAATGCAGAAGGTGACATGGAGCCCGACAAATTATAATCTGTTTGAAGATATTATGAGAGAATTAGGATTGTTAGAGTATAAGAGGCTTTCTAATCATGTATTAATCTTGGATGGATTCGATGAAGTGGAAGTCGATGGCAGTAGAGAAGATTTGTTAAGACATCTCTACATATGCTGGGAGAACGCGTCAGAGGATTATGGATTGAAGAACTTTTCCTTAATTATTACCAGCAGACGTAATTATTTGGGAGAATTAAGCAGAATAGAAGTCCCGTATATTGTACTTAGCAGATTTGACAAAGATCAGATTATAGAATTCTGTAATAAATATTTTGAACGAAGCGGCGAGAAGACCGTATCAAAACATACGATAGAAGAAATGAAAGTAATGGAGTCTGTGTTTGGAATTCCAATCCTTCTCTACATGACGATTGCATTGGGAATAGATGTAGGAGAAGGCGAATCGGAATCGGATGTATATGATAAAATATTTACTCTGAATTCCGGGGAGAGAGGAATCTATGACAGGTGTTGGGATCGAATGGGGCATCCATTGACTACAAAGATTAAAGAACAGATTCATGAAGTCTCTAAGAAGATGGCATACTGGATGTTGGAACACGAACCAGAACAACTGATTATCGATTGGAAATCTTATCAAAGGATTCTGGATGAAGTTGGTGTAGATTCATCAGCTATGCTGGGACAGTACATTCATCAGATTCATCACACAGAGGGAAATATAGAAAGTAATGGTCTGGTGTTCATACATAAGACAATCTATGAATATTTCCTTGCCAGGGCAATCGTGGATATAGTGCAAAATCAGTTGATTTATCCGGTATATCCTTTGGAAAAAGAGATGACAGAGCAACTTACAAAACTATTGAATATCCGGGAAATTCCGATGCAAACACTTATTTATCTGGAGCGGATGATAGAAAAATGCGTAGACTCCAAGACACAAGAAAAGATGAGAAAATGTGAAAAGTATTGGAGAAGGTATTTCGAAAGTTTGCTTGTAAATGGAATGCAGTATCCACTTTCGGAAAAGAATTGTTGCAATCTGAAAATTATAGAAAAGGAGATTACAGCATTTCTCAATTATTTGGCTGTGGTGAAGATTATTCTGTTAAAGTTATCTGGAAAGGATCGGGTATGGCTGGTTGCGGAATCAGAGTTTATGAAATTACTGAGTGGTTATATTAAAAGGTCAGGAGAGAGAATGAGAGATCTCAGTAATCTGGAATTGCCATATATCAGTCTGAGACATGCAAATCTAAATTATGTGGACTTTAGTTATAGTAATCTGACAGGAGTAGATTTCTATTATGCAAGTCTGAATTATACAAATTTTACAAGGGCAGATATAAGTTGCAGTAATATGGATGGTGCAGATTGTGTACATGCCAGAATGTGCTATGCAGACCTATCATGTAGCAACCTACGTGAGCTCAATCTTTACGGGGCGCAGATGGAGGGTTCAAATCTGCGAGAATCAGACCTTACAGGAGCGAATTTGGAAAGAACAGATGTAAAGAAAGCGTTATAAATTGCGTAATATTGGTACAAATGGTGAATCATGCCTGTTGCTCTGTCTTGGAATACAAGGAAATATATGGTAAAATCAAATGTTGAAAAACGCATGAAGCAGGTAAGAAAAAACCTGTAATATCAATCAATTATTTGGAGAAGAATATGGACAAGAATTATATATTGATAATCGGATGGGTTGCCGTGATGGCGATGCTGTCTGTGTTGACATCGGTGAAACGAGTGGAGACGGTGTGTGGGAAAAAAGAATATCGGTGGAGACCGGTGTGGGCGGTTGTGACATTCTTACCGTTGATTATATGGTGTGGATATAGAGGAAATATAGGCGATACGTGGACATACAAAAAAAGCTTTTCCGAAATGCCGGTAAGTTTAGGCGGTATGGCGTCTTATATGGCAACAGTAAAGAAGGATAAAGGCTTCTATTTTGTGTCAGCGGTCATCAAATGTATTGTAGGAAATCACGTTAATATATATTTTATAGTATTAGCTGCGATTCAGGCGGGGGTGCTGATATATGTATATCGTAAATATTCCAGCAGATATCTGGTAAGCTTTTTCTTATTTATTGCTTCGACGGATTACATTTCATGGATGTTCAATGGTATCCGACAGTTTCTGGCGGTTACGATTACGTTCATAGGAATTAAATTTATACTGGATAAGAAGTACGCAAAAGCAATTATTTTAATTCTGATTGCCTCATTGATGCATCAGAGCGCTTTACTGGTTATTCCATTTATCTTCATTGCACAGGGAAAGGCATGGAATAAAAAGACATTACTTTTTATGGTTGCGGTTATTGCAATTGTGGCTGGTATTGGGCAGTTTACAAATGTGTTGGATTCTATGTTAGCCGAGACGCAATATAAAAATGTTGTGTCTGACTGGCAGAGTTGGAATGATGATGGAACGAATGCATTGCGTGTATTAGTGTATGCAGTGCCATCGGTACTGTCTTTAATAGGATTAAGATTTATACGGAATGAAGATGATAAAGTTATTAATCTGTGTACGAATATGTCAATCGTATCTGTTGGATTCTATATAGTATCTATGTTCACAAGTGGAATATTTATTGGTCGTCTTCCAATTTATTTCTCGTTATATAGTTATATCTTATTGCCATGGGAGATTGATCATATGTTTACCAAACGATCAGCAAGATTGATTTATGTTGTAATGGTAGTGGGGTATCTGGGATTCTATTTGTATAGTGTTAATAATCTTTTGGGATAGAGGGAGAATAATGATTCGAGTATTACATGTTGTTACATATATGGGGCGCGGAGGTCTTGAGACGATGCTTATGAATTATTATCGTCATATAGATCGAAGTAAAGTACAGTTCGATTTCCTAGTGCATAGAGAATTTGAAGCGGATTATGACGAGGAAATAAAGTCTTTAGGCGGAAGAATCTATCACGTATCAAGGCTTGTGCCGTGGAGTAGAAGATACAAAGCAGAATTGAGACGCTTTTTTAGAACTCATCCGGAATATAAGATTGTACATGTACATCAGGACTGTCTGAGTTCTGTAGCGTTGCAATGTGCGAAAGAATGCGGAATTCCGGTTCGAATTGCGCATAGTCATTCTAGTAGTGCTGTAAAGAATATAAAATATCCAATAAAATTATATTATATGAAAAAGATTCCTCGATTTGCGACAGATCTTTTTGCATGTGGAAAACAGGCGGGAGATTGGATGTTTTCTGGAAAGAAATATCAAATCATAAGAAATGCGATAGATACAGAGAAGTATCTTTATACTACAACGGTGAATAAAAGCGTTCGTGAAGAGTTGGGATTATTGGGAAAAATAGTTATCGGTCATGTTGGAAATTTTACGCCGGCTAAAAATCATATATTTTTATTGGAGATATTTAAAGAAATTCTAAAAAAATCACCAGATTCAAAGTTACTTCTGGTCGGTGGAGGTGATGGACTTATTACCGCTAAAGAAAAGGCAGAAAGTATGGGAGTTGCAGACAATGTTGTTTTTACAGGAATTCGTTCCGATGTTAATAGATTAATGCAGGCAATGGATGTTTTTGTATTTCCATCATTGTATGAGGGATTACCGGTAACCATGATTGAGGCGCAAGCATCAGGAATGCAGTGTATTATATCTGATAGAGTTTCAAAAGAATGTATAGTTACGAAAGGACTGGTAATACGAAAGAGATTGAGTGATAGTGTAGAAAATTGGGCAAATTATATACTGCAGAAATCAGAAAAAACGCATGAGAATCATATTAGAGAAATCGCAAATGCAGGATATGATATTAGTGTAGCTGCAAAACAATTAGAATGTTTTTACATTAAAAAAACAGGGGAAGAGAAATGGTATTTTTAACAGTTTTTACACCGGCTTATAATAGAGCAAGTACATTGCCGAGAACTTATGAAAGCTTGTGTAATCAAGAATGTAAAGAATTTATTTGGCTGATTGTAGATGATGGTTCTACTGATGAAACTGCAAGTCTGGTAAAAGAGTGGCAGAAAAAAGAAAAAGGATTTGAAATACAATATATTTATAAAAAAAATGGTGGAATGCATACAGCTCATAATGTTGCGTATGAGAATATACATACAGAATTAAATGTATGTATCGATTCTGATGATAGAATGGCAAAAGGAGCTGTGAAAAAAATAAAAACTGCTTGGTTGAAAGTAAGAAATAAAAATTATGCCGGTTTGATAGGACTGGATGCAGACATGAATACCGGAAGAATCATAGGAAAAGGCTTTCCGGATGGATTAAAAGAGACCACACTTGGAGGTTATTATGCATCTGGTGGAGAGGGAGATAAAAAATTAGTTTATCGTACAGATGTTATCAACAGTGTTCCACAGTATCCAGTATTTGAAGGCGAAAAGTATGTTGGATTGGTGTATAAATACACATTAATTGATCAAAAATATAAGCTTTTTGTGATGAATGATGTGTTATGTGATGTTGAATATCAAACGGATGGCTCGAGCAGCACTATGTTCCGGCAGTACTTAAAAAATCCAAAAGGATTTGCTTTTTTAAGGAAAGTATCAATGACTTATCCTACAAGTAAGAAAAGACTGATTCGAGACTGCATACATTATTGTTCTAGCAGTTTGATTGCCAGAGATAAAAGATATATTGTTGATTCACCTAGAAAATTACTCACAGTTTTGTGTACCCCACTGGGGTGGATATTAACGTTTTTTATTAAGAAAGAAGTAGGTTAATCGAAGAAAGAGAGAAATTTTGGAAGAGAATATTTTTAAATATGATTACTACCGAATGACAGGTATAAAGTACAAAAAAGGAATAAGTAAATTTATACAGTTAAGCTTATTTCGTAATTTAAAATATGTTTATTGGTACAGGAGATATCAAAAAACACATGGAATTATAGCTAGAATGATAATATGGAAATTGTCAAGGAAATTTGGATTAGAAATATCAACGAAAGCTCAGATTGGTAAAGGTTTCTATTTAGGTCATCCGTATAATATTACTGTTGGAGATGATGTGGTTTTGGGAGAAAATGTAAATCTTCATAAAGGCTGTACAATAGGAAGAACTAATAGAGGAAATGCAGGATCACCCAGGGTGGGGAATAATGTATTTATTGGAATTAACGCAACAGTTGTGGGAAAAATTAGCATTGGAAATGATGTATTAATTGCATCAAATAGCTATGTGAATGTAGATGTGCCGTCTCATTCGGTAGTTATAGGAAATCCAGTACTATACATTCAAAGGAAAATGCTACATATGGCTATGTAAATTATATGGTGGAATGAAAAAAGATACTATATGCCAATTTTAAGAATAATTAATTATTAAGGAATAATATGAAAAAAATACTATTTT
>OLQU01001750.1_pt1 | contig 13761 bp, 12 predicted proteins | sample 1672271 | NCBI WGS metagenome assembly OLQU01 (sample SAMEA3136666, study PRJEB25190) | human gut metagenome | biome: human gut; feature: human-associated habitat; material: faeces | place: Austria | collected 2013 | reverse complement strand
CTCCCGAGAACCATCAGTTTGGTTGACAGGCACTCGGGAATCCATCAAGGAACCGCACGATGCCGGTGTTCTCATTCCACCGGCGCCATCACCGCCGACACCGTCCAAATTGAACGCTCAGGGTGTTCAGGAACAAGTGCCGACAGTGAACACCTTTATTCGATCACACACAAAGTATCCGATTCTCGATATTCTGAAAGGATGACATCACGACTTGGAATCTGATGTTGTCGCTGCTGTGGGCCTCTCTGGCGGACATACTGGCGGCATTGCACGGTTTCTCATCCGTGTCATCATCGATTGTCTGCTTGCAGGGGACATACCATGTGCCGAGGAACAATACCATTTTCTTCCCAGAATTGCTGAAGAAGCAGAATACAGCCACCATTAAATGGCATAATTCTTGTTATCATCGACTATCAGAACAGTCAAACGAGAGAAACGATATGTCATCTATTACTTCATCGGCAGAAACACAGGCCAAGCCGAGCAGCTCCAAAGCCAAATCGCAACAGCGGCAGTACATCATACCAGTCGTAGGAAATGTTCTGTCTCAAATCATTCTCTGGACGGGAATCATCGTCTTTTCCTGCATCGGACTGGGCGCATTAATGTTCACAACGTTCTACCCCTCATACACAGAGAAAGCTGAATATCTCACCAATGCGGCGTGGCCTGTCATCGTATTGTCCGCGGCCGCCATTGCAGTGGTCGTACTGTTGAACCGATGCAATGTTCTGGAACGAATCGATGTCAATGTCCTGTCTTGGATTGTCTGCTGTTATATGATTGTCGCGGGCACCGTATGGGCCATAGCCTGCAACACCTTCCCCGCATACGACTCATTGGACCTTATCAATGCCGCCAAGGAACTCGGCACTGATGATATGCCCATGTGGAATGGCTGGTACATGGAACGGTACCCTTATCAAATGCCATTCGTCATGGTCATCCGACTACTATTGAAAATAGTGGGAGATAGTCAGCTATACATTGCTTTGGAGTTCCTCAACGCCATATGTGCCGGGGCCACGGCATTGCTGCTGGTGCGCCTGTCGCGTCAGCTTTTTTCCAACAAAGCGGCAGTCGTGACCGGTCTGTTCTCATTCTTCTTTCTGCCGCTGTTCTTGTACTCTACTTTTGCATATGGCAACGTCCCTTCATTTCCATTCGCCCTTGCAGCAATCCTATGGCAATCGAAGTTCATGAAAACAGATACTTGGCGTCACTTAATCTTTGCGGCCATGGCTATCACCATCAGTGTCCTGCTTAAATCCACGATGATTGTCGTGCTCATGGCTATGTGCCTTATCTTTCTTATCCATGCGGTTGTCAAGCGCAACTGGCATAGCATTGTAGGCATTATCATACCAATCATAGTGTACGCTGCTTGCTCCCATGGTTTCTTCACCGTGATGGAAAAGAAATACGATGTGGTAACGGACAACGGACTAGGCAAAATCACATGGATTGCCATGGGATTACAGGGAGATGAGTATGGCAACCGTCTGCCCGATGAACCTTCATGGGTTACAGGATCAGTCAATCCGGGATGGTACAACGGCTACCCTTGGGGGTGGAAGACCGATTACGATCCTGAAGTAGCAGCAGCCGATTCGAAAGAATCCATCAAACGGTCCTTGACAAGATTTGTTCAAAACCCAACGTTTGCCATTCGATTCTTTACGCAAAAACAGGCGACTATTTGGCTTGACCCCACTTATGAAGCGCTGGTCAATGGCAATTGGTCCGTGGTGCCAAAGAACTATAGCCCCACTCCCATGTCCGATCGTCCCATGACCCACTTGGTCCGCTCTGTGTATTATGGCAAAATCAATACGATTATCCTACGCGCCAGCGACGCTTTCCAGTTCCTCACTCTCGCAGCCGCCGTTACCGTACTCATAGAACTGCGTAAACGCTTCCGCATTGAGCAGCTGCTTCCCATCACCGTATGTCTTGGCATCTTCTGCATCTATCTGCTGTGGGAAGCCAAAGCCCAATACGCCATGCCTGCCTATGTGATGTTGCTGGCATATTCCGGGCAAGGGCTTCTCGACATTGCGAACGGAGTTGCACTCCTCATGGGTAAGTTCTCTCGCATTATCACAGGTAAGCATGAGCAAATATCAACACAACTCGCTGCCGATACCGGCATAGACTGATATAAACTGATTTTTGAACCGGCTTAACCATTATCAGCGTTCCGCATTTCTCCTAACTTGATGGGAGATGATGGAATGAAGTGGACTGATTCCTGCTCAGTGGTGTTGGCCTTATTATCCGTTAATGCAATTGCAGGATAAGATATTTCCTGCAAAACGGTGGCGATAATGAAGCCTGCGGTGATTTAGGGTCTTTCTTCTCATAGGTACCCCTATCGGTACGTTACATGGGTAGTTGTGTCGTGTGTTACTGACAAATTCAAGTGACATTTTGATAGTGGTGTGGAGGTGACCGCTCTAATTGGCTCCTTACTGGGTTATGCGGAGCGTATGTAATGTCTTGTAGAGTCTGACAAAGCCTCTTTTACCGGGTTGCCGGTGTGACATGCATTGTAAGCATGACGAATGATGTGAAGAAGAGCGGACTGAATACTCAAGCAAAATGTGAGCCGGTGATAGCATTCGTGATTCCTTGTTATAACGAGGAAGCAGCGTTGCATGTAACAGCCGACGTACTGAAAAAGAAGGTGCACCAGCTAGAGAACTTGCATGCAGTCGCTGAGAATAGTTTTGTTGACGATGGCTCTTTCGATGAAGGTGTGACTTCCTTCTCGACAAAGCCGCTGACTATGATCACCGGCTTGGGTCTGTTCTCGGTGTTTGTTGGAATCGTCATGTTGGTCTACACCCTCGTTTCCGTTTTTCTCAGGGCATGCCGTTGCTGGTTGTGGTCAATGATGTGTTCCCTGTGGATTCTAGGTGGCTTTATAGTACTGGCTCTTGGGATTACCGGTGAATATATTGCGAAAATTTATATGGAGGTCAAGGCTCGACAACGTTATATTGTCGAGACGACGCTCTGAGCAGGCAGTTTGTCTTTTTCGAGAAAGATAGGACTATTACTGAGTGAATAAGTCGGATACGGTTCAGTGGCTCGTAACAAGGACGTATATCTTCAGTCTAGCGGCGGTAGGTGGGTTCGCTATGATGCTGCCGGTCATATATGGTCAAGGGCGAGGATTACCGCTACGGTGCTTGATATTACTTCGACAACCGCACCGGTGCTCTCAATACGCGGCGTGCCATACCTAGTGATCACGTCGGATTCGCTGCAGGAGCGTTTGATAGCAAAAACAAATCTGGGCGATATCGTTCCGTTCGCCTTCTTGGAGACAGTATCGCCGCCGGAGTAGGCGCGGCGAACACGTATCCATGTACGTCTCGTGAGCGTTCCAGCTTGAGGGAGTCACCTATTATGAGCTGTCCCATCAGACGGATATGGCCACCAACAGCCTAAGGCGTTATCTGGAGTCGCGCGGTGTATCCATGACCAATGCCAGTGCGCCGGGCAAGGGCTCCTATTCGGGCTATGACTCCATCGGCGATGCGACCTTCGGGCATGAGGATGCCGCTATCGTGCTGCTTGGAGCGAATGACCGATTGAGGCTTTCGAATAGCGGTGATTCCAAGCGTGAAGCGGAGAGCTATCTGAATCGTGTTGCCGCACGATACCGGGCCGGTAACGTATATGTGTTCGCGAACATCGATACGTTAGCCGATCCCAGATCCCTCACCATGGGGCAGGAAAATACGGTATTGAAGGATATTTGCTGGCAGCATGGTTGGCACTTCGCTCCAATGTATTCGGCATTCCGTACAATAGAGCGTTCGACGGGAATACCAAGCAGGCGTTATATAAGGACAGCATCCACCCGAATTGAATTGCCTCCCACTTCTGTTGTCCAAAAATGTGAGGCAGTTCAAATCGTATGGGTCAGGTTGTGATGTGGCGTGCATTGCAGCAATTGCTTGGCCTATAACGTCCGATAAAACGTCTGACAAGCGGTAGAGAGAACGCGCCAACAAGAGACTTGGGAGAGTATGCAACGTATTAGATTTTTCGATATTGCCAAGGGTATAGCCATTCTGGCTGTGATACTGGGACACAGTGCCATTGAAACGAACCTATTTGTACCCCATCGCACGGCCCAGGTTGTTCTGTCCATCTGTTTTTCATTCCATATGCCGCTTTTCTTCATTCTTTCCGGGTATTTCATGCATCCGGAAAGACGATTCCGCTGGATGAAGGAGGCAAAACAGCTGCTGTTCACCTACGTGGTGACGGCATTGTGCGTGCTTGTTGGCGTGACTTGCATGGCGACGCTTGACCATGAGAGCAGGGCGATTGCCTTGCGGCAATGGGGTATGACCGCGATATATGGAAGCGGTGATATCTCGAATCTGACGCTATGGTGAGTGGACTTACGAATCGGTGCAATCTGGTTCTTGCTCGCACTATTCTGGGCTCGATTGTTGCTGCATTGTCTCGCAAGACTTCCTTACACCCCGGTTTGGGTGGTGCTGTGCTTTGCTATTGGCTATATTTCCTCGCACTATGTGTGGCTGCCCTGGAGTATCCAGCCGGGAATGTGCGCGGCAGCATTCCTGTATTTGGGATATCTTGCCAAGAAATATGATGTACTTGGCTTTGTGAAGCGTTTCCCCTGCATATGGGCCATCGCATTTGTTGTTTGGGCGGTTGATATCATGTTCTTCGGCGGTATGAGCATGGCCATCAATAACTATGGTTCGCGACCGGTCTTGGCTGTAATTGGTAGTATCGCGGGAACATTGTGTGTTGTTGGCATCTCACAGTTGATCGATCGGGTTTCGGTGTTGGGAAGTGCGTTAAGCAGCATCGGTCAGGCAAGTCTTGCTATTTTGTGCGTGCACTTGATTGAAGATGACGCATTGCCCTGGCAGATGTATCTAGGAGTGTTGCGTACGGCGCTTCCTCAAGTTCCTCTGGTTATGTTGAGTTTCATTGTTCGACTGCCGATGGATCTTATCGGTGCCGCGCTGCTGTATCACATTCCGGTGATCAATGAATGGTTTTATCCTCAGCTGACGAAGAAGAAGCATAAGACAAATATGGTTAGTGTAACGGAATAGTCTGAAATACTCGTTTGAGAAGTGTATGCCTTCTCTTCAAGGGTTTACGCTAATCTATGGAATATGGTTTCGATGAAATTCGCAAATATCCTTCTGGAAACGAACCCTCGCTCTGTCGCTTACCCGGCGCTGTACTGCCGTTCCGATCAGCCTGTTGTTTTCGACGAACAATTTGGCGAGTGGAAGATGTTTAATGCGGGGACCTTCGACTTCAGCACGTATTTCAATTCCTTGTCCGTAATGAAGCTGCGGAAGTACACAAGTGCAACAAGCTTCATGCTGCATCTTGAGCTTAAGGGTGCTGCCTGTGAGGTGCAACAGACCATGGGTGATGCTTTCGCACATGATCCATTGCCTGTCGAGGGGGCTTCGAAGGTACTGAGCGCTTCTGATGACTGGCAGGTTGTCGATCTGCCTCTTACAATCACCGATGACATGGTGATTGTCGGTTTCCTCATCAAGACGGAGGGTGCGGTCGCCATTCGTAACAGCTACTACGAGCTTGGCATCGATGGTGAGCTGAACGACGTTGAGCTGGTGCTGTCCACCACCACCTTCAAGAAGGAAGCGTTCATTGAACGCAACATCGGCCTGGTCAAGGATAAGATCATCAATTCCGGTGATTCGATTGCCGATCATTTCCATATGTATGTGATTGATAATGGCCGTACTCTCGATGTCGAGAAGCTGAGCGGAAACCGCGTCCAGGTCGTGCCGAACGATAACGTTGGTGGTGCCGGCGGCTTTACCCGTGGCATGATCACCGCCATGGAACAGATTCCAAAGGCCACGAACATTCTGCTGATGGATGACGATGTCGCGGTCTCCCCGGAAAGCATCAAGCGTACTTATAATTTGCTGCGCATTCTCAAGCCCGAGCATCGTAATGACATGATCAGCGGTGCGATGCTGAACTATGAGGTCGGCGAGGACCAGTGGGAAGACATCGGCAACATGACTCAGCAGGGCACTTTTGCCGGTTGCAAGCCGCCATTGCGTCTGACTCTGTTCGAGGATCTGGTGTACAACGAGATGTACACGCCGACCAAGTGGCAGCGGAACAACATGTATGCCGCGTGGTGGTATTGCTGCATTCCGATTTCCGTGATTGAGAAGAACGGCCTACCCCTTCCCGTGTTCGTTCGTTGTGACGATGCCGAGTATGGCATTCGCTGTAAGACTGGATTTATCACCATGAACGGCCTGTGTGTGTGGCATATGTCGTTCTTCGAGCGCTATAACGCAGCAGTGGAACGCTACCAGACTACCCGTAACACCATGATTGCCCAAGCGACTTGTGGCATGGCTCCTGGCGCTGACTTTATGCGTGAACTACACAATAATATCCGTCTTGAGTTGAAGAAATTCGGCTATGAAAACGCGGAGTTGTGCTTGGATGCGTTTGAAGATTTCTTGAAAGGCCCGTCCTTCATCAAGAAGCCAGGGCAGTCGGAACAAAGCTTTATGGCGGCAAACCGCAACAAGGAGCAGCTTGTTGATTTCGAAACTCTCCAGTCGCGAGCTGACCAAGATCCTGAACTCGCTGGTTTCAGCATCAAGAACGTTGACAGGCAGCTTATCGATGGAGACAAGTCGCGTAGTTTGGCGGAACGTCTTGAAGATCTGATTACTGATAATAATCAGAGATACATCAAGAAAGACGGTGCTGGATACGCGGTGATTCCGCTGCAGGGATGGCTATATCCTGCTGGAGCGATTCGTGGCAAGCGTAAGCTCGTAGTTCTGGACTGGTACAACCGCAAAGGAACCATTCGAACTAAGGATGTCCAGCGTTATCAGAAGATTAAGAAGCGTTATATGCGTGATCTCAAATATTACAAGGCGAATATTAATCGACTTCGTAAAGAATATGCTGCTGCGCGTGTGGAATTGACATCGATTGAGTATTGGAAGAATTATCTCAAGATGGATTAATTTGAGATAATCCGCTAAGCCTAGGATAACGCCCGATTTTTTGCGCACTTTCGGATTCCGGGTCTGACGTAAGAGGGCATGGCCCGCGTCCTGTGTACGATTTTCATTCGCCAAAACAAAAAACCGCGATTGGAAGCCAGGAGACGGAACCATGCCCGAGAACATCATACAGATCGACCAGAACCTGCTCGAGACCAGGCTCGACCGCTTGGTCGCCGAAAAGGTCGCCGAGCTATTGAACGCGATGCTCGACGCCGAGGCCGACGAGATCGCCAACGCCGCCAAGTACGAGCGCACCGGGGAGCGGAAGGCGTACAGGGCCGGCCACTACGACCGGAGCCTGACCGCCAAGGCCGGCAGGCTCGCGTTGAAGGTGCCCAAACTCAAGGGCGCGGTCTTCGAGTCCGCGGTCATCGAACGATACCGGAGACGCGAGGAGAGTGTCGAGGAGGCCCTCATCGACATGTACCTGGCCGGCGTGAGCACCCGGCAGGTGGACGACATCAGCCAATTGCTGTGGGGCGACAGGATGCCGTCCCAGACCCTGAGCGACAAGCTCAAGAAGGTGTACGGGGAGATCGAGGCGTGGCGCACGAGGCCGTTGGAGGACGAGTACCCGTACGTGTTCATGGACGGCGTGTGGCACAAGCGTTCATGGGGCGGGCACGTGGAGAACGTCAGCGTCCTGGTCGCCATCGGAGTCAACGCGGAGGGGCACCGCGAGGTGATCGGCGTGGCCGAGGGCATGAAGGAGGACAGGGACAGCTGGGAGCAGTTCGTCCGCTCCATGATCGAACGCGGCCTGAAGGGCGTGCGCCTGGTGGTCGGCGACCGGTGCGCCGGACTCGTCGCCACGGTCGGCTCGATGCTGCCCAAGGCGAGATACCAGCGGTGCATGGTGCATTTCATGCGCAACGTGCTCTCGAAGACGCCGCCGACACACCGCGAATGGGCGTCCGCCGCCCTCAAGGCCATATTCGCCATGGAATCCCGGGAATCCGCCCTGGCCAAGGCCGAACAGGTCGCCACGGAGATGGAATCCAGGAGGCTCAAGGCCGCCGCGAACTGCCTGCGCGAGGGCGTCGGCGAGACGACGACCTACCTGCTGGACGAGTTCCCGGACGGGCACCGCAGGAGGATCCGCACGAACAACATGATCGAGCGGCCGGACAGGGAGATCCGCCGGCGCACGCGCGTGGTGGGCGGCTTCCCCGACGGGAACAGCGCGTTGATGCTCATATGCGCCCGCATCCGTCATGTCACCGCGAACGAATGGTCGACCCGCCGCTATCTCGACATGTCCCGGCTCGGTGACAACCTCGTGGAAGCGAACTGACTATCGCGCCATGGACGGCCACGATCCAAAGTGCGCAACTTTTCGGGCACTACCAAGCCTAGCCTCATATGCTCATAAGAGCATATGAGGTATTATTTTGCTTTAATACTGAATGAAGGAAGAAGATTATGGTATCTCTGGCAAGGCGCCTGCGTGAAAGGCTTTTCTGGCCGTCTGAGCGTTCTATGCAGAAGCTGATGGGACGAATTGACTCCTTGGAAAATGAGAATAATCGTCTACGTGATGCTTTGCAGGCGCAAGAGATGATTTTGCATGAGATTCGTGATGCCATATCTGGCATGCAGAGAATCAACGAGGATTCTTGCAGGAGCCTCAATGAAATGCAGCGTGCGCAGATTGCAGAGCGTGCGAAGGATGATATCCGTTTCTGGGCGCAATATCGTCTTCCCAACGAGACTGATTTAGAAACGCGCAAAAGGTTTTTCCTTGGATTACCTGAGCCTGGGGGCGACCTCAAGCTACTGCAAACTGCTCTCAATCGAATGCTTTGCGATTTTGCGGAAATCTGTAGACGAAATGGGATTAATCAGTACTGGCTGGTCGGCGGAACCTTGCTTGGCTCTGTAAGACATCACGGATTTATCCCATGGGATGATGACCTTGATTTGGGCATCATGCGTGATGATTTGGAACGACTACAAAAAGTTCTCGCCGGCGATTCAGAGTATCGAATCACCGTTGTTTGGGACCGTATTGTGCATTGCAGACAAATTCGTTTTGCCCCACGTGATACTCGTGTCCCGGGCTTTATTGATTTGTTCCCATTCGATTGGGTGGCTGATGTCAGTCATGATATGTTCGTCAAAGTGCAGGAATACCGGAAAACTGCCATCGAACAAGCTGAATCAAATTCGCATATTCGTGCTGCTTGGGATAATAACGTCTATGTTTCGGCGGAAACAGAAGCTGGGAAACTTATCACTGATGTTTTTGATGCTCAGCTTAATCAGATGCGGAAGACTGGAATAGTGTGTTCTCGGGAAAAGGCGGCTGGCATTATCCGAGCATATGACAATATGGATCATCCGAGTGGATTCGAGTGGATAAGCGGCTTGGATGAAATCTACCCGTTAGATTCTCAGCAATTTGAAAGTAGAAGATATCCGGTACCGACAAATTATATGTACTTGCTGACGCAGGCCTACGGTAATATATATGCCTTGCCGAACGACATCGGTTTGCATTTTGAACACGTGGATCGGAAAATGCTTGCCCAACTTGATGAGCAGGTTATTGAAGAATATATCAAGCGATAAGTCTCAAGGAATTTTAGGATGGACCAAGTAAAATCCATTAAGAACGTTGCAATTGTGGTTGCGGGTGGATCTGGCACTAGGATGGGACAGGACATACCAAAACAGTTCATTAATGTATTTGATAAGCCCGTTCTGATTTACACATTGGAAAGTTTCCAGCGACATCCCGACATCGATGCCATTGAGGTGGTGTGCATTGAAGGATGGGAAACCATGGTGGAAGCGTACGCTAAGCAATTTAATATCGATAAACTCAAGTGGATTGTGCGTGGTGGTTCAAGCGTACAGGAATCCATCAGGAATGGTGTTGAGCATCTCGTCGATAAAATCCGTGAGAAGGATAATGTCATTATTCATGATGGTATTCGTCCATTAATAGATGCTGATGTTTTGACTGATGTGATAGCGGTTTGCAATAAATATGGTAATGCCGTGACTTCATTGCCGTATAACGAGCAGATTTTTGTGATTAACCAAGAAAACACATCAACTACGAAGCAGTATGTGCCAAGAGAACAATTGCGTCGTGTTTCTACCCCGCAGGCTTATCGATATGGGAAATTGCTTGCTGCATATCGTAAGGCTTTTGATGAGCATATTGGTATCTATGGCTCCAGCTATACGAATACGATGATGGTGGATCTTGGAGAGACCTTGCACTTCGCTAAAGGATCCGATAAGAATATCAAGTTGACGACCAAGGGCGATCTGGAGCTATTCAAAGCTTATATCACTGCTGACGAGGATACTTGGTTGAAATAAGACGAGGAGTCAATCGTGCCTGACCGTTTTAAGTCCCCTCTTTATCAAGAAGATCTGGCATATTGTGCGAATCTTCCGATTCATTGGGACAAGTTGACGGGTAGAACCATCGCTATTTCTGGTGCAACAGGAATGATCGGTACTTTCCTGATAGATGTCCTGATGAAGAAGAACGAAGATCCGCATTTTGATTGCAGGATCATTGCAATCGGGCGTAACAAGAGTCGAGCCCAGAACAGATTCCCTTATTTCGATGAGTCGCATTTTAGTTTTGTACAGATGGATGTGTCTGAGCCAGGAGCCCATCCATCTTATCCGTCAGATATCGTCATTCATCTTGCTAGTACAACACATCCCCGAGCGTATGCTGCTGAACCTGTTTCGACCATTACGTCCAATGTGATTGGTTTGCAGAATCTTCTTGAATATTCTCGTGAGTCTCAGTTAGGGCAGAGGGGAAGCAGATTTATTTTCGCTTCGTCTGTGGAGATTTACGGACAGAATCGCGGGGACACAGAGCGTTTTGACGAAAAATACTGTGGATATATCGATTCGAATACACTTCGTGCAGGCTATCCGGAAGCTAAGCGTTTGGGTGAATCGCTTTGCCGTGCTTATTTCGAGCAATATGGAATCGATTTTGTTATTCCTCGCATAGCTCGTTCATATGGTCCGACTCTGCATAAAGATGACAGCAAAGCGCTTTCTCAGTTCATTCATAAAGGGCTTTCGAAAGAAGATATTGTCCTAAAAAGCAAGGGTGAGCAACTGTTTTCATACGCGTACGTCGCCGATACCGTTGCTGGGCTATTGTACTGCCTGCTTGAAGGTGAGACGGGAGAAGCCTACAATATCGCGGCACCTGCTTCGGACTACCGGCTGAAGGATTTGGCTTCCTTGATTGCTTCGCAGTGTGGAGTTGGATTAAGATATGAACTTCCCGATTCACTGGAGACGAAAGGGTACTCCACTGCATCCATAGCGCTTATGGATGGCCGAAAGCTGCAATCTCTGGGATGGAACATGAGATATTCCATCAGGGAAGGTATTGAACGAACATTGAGCATCATGCGCGATGCCTGATGTAATGGAATTTCAGGTATTTGGCAGCTGTGGACAATTGAAGAACAGCCACTGATAGAATACAACTTGTGAAACAGTTGGTGAAGAGTATGCGGGACAGATACGGGTACGCATGGACCGTCCTGCAAGGTTTGGTGAAGACGGATTTTAAGCTCCGTTATCAGGGATCTTTCTTGGGCATCGCATGGTCGGTGCTTAAGCCTTTGATGATGTTCTGCGTGATGTATGTGGTATTCGGCAAATTCCTGCGGATGTCGGATGGTACGTCTACATATCCGGTCGTTCTGCTGCTGGGAATCAGCTCGTGGCAGTTTGTTACCGAATCGACGAACGTTGGATTGCGATCCGTGGTCGACCGAGGCGATTTGCTTCGCAAGATTCATTTCCCTAACTACATAGTGGTGGTTTCGGCGACAGTTGGTGCGATGATTAGTTACGCCATCAATCTTATCGTCGTGCTGATTTTTGCTCTTATCGCGAGGGTCCATTTCACTTGGAGAGTTGTGCTGCTTCCTCTAAGCATTATTGAGCTTTATGCGGTGACGCTTGCCATCACATTACTTATGGCAACGATGTACGTGTACTTCCGTGATATTGCCCATATCTGGGATGTCCTTCAGCAGTTGATCTTCTATGGTATGCCGATTATTTACCCATTGACATATGTCACTAATCGCGGTGGATTGTTGGCTGATATTGCCAGGCTGGAACTCATCAATCCGTTCGCGCAGGCAATCCAGGACATTCGTCATAATTTCATCGCTCCTGACACCCAGCCGACTATTTGGAATCAATTCAACAATTGGGGTGTTCGTTTGCTTCCCCTTATTCTGACCGTTGTCTTGCTGTGGCTTGGCATAACGCTATTTCGTCGTAATAGCCGCAAATTCGCAGAGGTTATGTAATGTCTGAAGAAAAAACCATCAAAAAGGTTGATTACTCTAAGAATCCGGTAGTTCTGTCTGCGAGTCATGTTTCCAAGTGCTTTAAGTTGCCGACGGAGCAGGCTACCGGTCTTAAGCAGGCTTTTATCAATTGGGCCAGAGGCATCAAGGGGTATAAGAAACAGGAAGTTCTCAAAGACATCAGTTTTGAGGTTCATCAAGGTGAGTTCTTCGGCATCGTCGGCCGGAACGGTGGAGGCAAATCCACCCTGCTGAAACTTATTTCGCAGATTTACTATCCGGAAAATGGTTCTATCACTGTTTCTGGCAAACTGGTTCCTTTTATCGAACTAGGAGTGGGATTCAATCCGGAACTCACTGGTCGCGAGAATGTGTATCTAAATGGCTCTCTTCTGGGATTCACGCATGAAGAAGTCGATGCGATGTACGACGACATCGTCGAATTCGCTGAACTTGAAGAGTTCATGGATCAGAAACTGAAGAATTATTCTTCCGGTATGCAGGTCCGCCTTGCTTTTTCTGTGGCGATTAAGGCACAGGGAGACATATTGGTCCTTGACGAGGTCCTTGCTGTTGGCGATGAGGCATTCCAACGCAAATGCGACGATTTCTTTACGGAAATCAAGAAAGATCCGACCAAAACAGTCATTCTCGTTACTCACGATATGAATTCCGTTAAGAAATATTGTTCAAGAGCAATGATGATTGCCGATGGCAAAGTGGAAGCTATCGGTGATCCGGAAACTGTATCGCAACAGTATACCTTGGCCAATCTTGAAGCTGAGGAAAAGGCTGAACGAAAACGTCAAGAGGAACGTGGTGGCTATCCAAATGGTTTGAATGAACGGTGCCCATTGTTGAAAACCATTGCGGTTTCTCCTAAAGTGTGTACCAGCGCGGATACTTTTAAGTTCGACGTGGAATATCAGTATGATGAGCCAGGGGATTTCTATCTCGCTATTGCATTGCATGATATCCGTCGTGGCGGAATCACTTATGACACCGGCTCAAAGGTGCTGAAGATGGACAAACATGGTCATCAGACTGTACATTTCGAGATGCCGCTCAATTTGTTTAATAATGGAGAATTTCGTCTGATTACATCGCTTCGTACGCCAAGTCCGAACAATCTCAATGCGACCGATGCGGTCGGCGTTGCGCTTGACGATAATGCTTGCAGCTTCGTGATTCGTGATGACAGGAACCGTGAATATGCGTTATTAAGCGACCGTGCGCTTATAATTAAGCAAATCGGATGAATTCTGCGTAAGTTGCATTTACGAGGAACTTGGGCGGGTTCTAGTGATCGTTGCAACACCTGACCTACCGCAAGGAGGGTCAGGTGA
>OLQU01001748.1_pt1 | contig 13763 bp, 10 predicted proteins | sample 1672271 | NCBI WGS metagenome assembly OLQU01 (sample SAMEA3136666, study PRJEB25190) | human gut metagenome | biome: human gut; feature: human-associated habitat; material: faeces | place: Austria | collected 2013 | reverse complement strand
GCAGCCAGACCGCTTTCTCTGAGGACGGTCTGCCCATCGGCGCAGGTCTGGACGATCTGGGCAAGGGTCTGCGTTCCATGACCGGCACCATCTTCTCCACCAAGGAGAAGGGCGTCCGTTATCTGGAGCTGACCGAGGGCTACATCAACAAGCTGGCTGTGGACGAGAACGACGAAGTCATCGGCTACCAGTTCGTCAAGCTGGGCAAGATGATGGAGGACATCCGTCACGGCAAGACCCCCAATGAGGCTTATGAGAAGAACGTGGGCACTTACGGCCGCTTCAGCGCAGATCAGGGCGCCGTCAAGTACATCGACCCGCGTGAGGAATAAGAGAGGAGGAACAACTCATGGCAACTTTTGAATCTATGGATCGCCGCATGCCGAAGATCGAGGCATGCCTGAAGGCCAACGGCCTTGAATCTCTGGACGCTTGCAACGAGATGCTCCTCGCAAAGGGCATTGACTGCGATAAAATCGTCCGCGGCGTGCAGCCCATCTGCTTCGATAACGCAGTCTGGGCCTACACTCTGGGCACTGCCATCGCCGTCAAGCGCGGCCTGACCGATGCTGCCGAGTGTGCTGCTGCCATCGGCGAAGGTCTGGAAGCCTTCACCATCCCCGGCTCTGTCGCTGAGCAGCGTCAGGTCGGTCTGGGCCACGGCAATCTGGGCGCTCGTCTGCTGAGCGAGGACACCACCTGCTTCGCTTTCCTCGCCGGCCACGAGTCCTTCGCAGCCGCTGAGGGTGCAATCGGCATCGCCCGCACCGCAAACAAGGTCCGCAAGACCCCCCTGCGCGTCATCCTGAACGGCCTCGGCAAGGATGCTGCTTACATCATCTCCCGCATCAACGGCTTCACTTATGTGCAGACCGAGTATGACATCCCCTCCCAGACTCTGACCGTCGTCAAGGAGATCCCCTTCTCCACCGGCGAGCGTGCAGCCGTCAAGTGCTATGGCGCCAACGACGTCATGGAGGGTGTTGCCATCATGAAGAAGGAGGACGTCCAGTGCTCCATCACTGGTAACTCCACCAACCCCGTCCGCTTCCAGCACCTCGTTGCCGGCACCTACAAGAAGTGGGCCATCGAGAACGGCAAGAAGTACTTCTCCGTCGCTTCCGGCGGCGGCACGGGCCGTACCCTGCACCCCGATAACGTGGCCGCTGGTCCTGCCAGCTACGGCCTGACCGACTCTCTGGGCCGCGTCCATGGCGATGCTCAGTTTGCTGGTTCTTCTTCTGTGCCCGCACACGTTGAGATGATGGGTCTGATCGGCATGGGCAACAACCCCATGGTCGGTGCAACCGTCGCCTGCGCTGTTGCTGCTGCTCAGGCAAACGCCTAAGTTCATCCTGAAATAAGCGTTTTCGCGGCCTCCCGGAGTACTTCGGGAGGCCGCTTTTGCGTTTCAAGGGGCAGAAATTCCACAAAACCTTACTTTTTTGTTGAAAAAATGGTGAAATGAAATTTGGACGCTTGTGCAACTTGAAAAAATGCGATACACTACACTTATACATATCCGGAATCCGCCGGGCGGAACGGCCGACCCGGACCAATATAGGAGGAACAGTGATCATGAACTGGAAAAAGAAGAAGGACAACCCGGAAGCTCAGGCGCCCGAAGCCGCAGCAGCGGGCAAGGGCCCTGCCGCGTTCTGGAAGAAGAATTGGAAATTGCTGGTGCCGGCAGCCTGTGTCATCGTGGCGGGCGGTGCCTTTTTGCTTTGGCCCAAACAGGCCAAACCCGCCAGCGTGGACGCCAGCTATACGGAGGCGGCCCCGGAGTACCGGAACGTTTCCAACACCCTGAGCGGCACCGGTACGCTGAACCCGGCCAACACCTACACCGTGAAGTCTCTGGTGGACGGCAAGGTGCTGACCAGCACCATGGAAGAGGGCGACACCGTGGATGAGGGCACCGTGCTCTACACCATCGACAGCTCGGACGCTTCCACCAACTTCGAAAAGGCTGAGATCGCCATGCAGCAAGCCCAGCGCAGCTACGATAAGGTCGTGGACCGCCAGTATGTCCGCGCCGAAGTGGCGGGCACCGTGAGCAGTTTGAAGGTGAACAAGGGCGACGAAGTGACCAGCGGGCAGGAGGTGGCTGTCATCCGCGACAGCTCCAAGATGCTGCTGACGCTGGAGTTCCCCGCCGCCGATGCCGCCAATTTCTCGGTGGGGCAGAGCGCCGACGTGACGCTGGACGGCACCTTTGAGCAGTTGACCGGCACCGTCACCTCCGTGACCGGCACCGACGCGCTGAGCGCGGGCAACCTGCTGACCCGTACCGTGACCATTGCTGTGCGCAACGCGGGCGGCCTGACCACCGCACAGGCAGCCACCGCCTCCATCAACGGCGTCAGCTCCATCGGCTCCGCCGTCTTCGGCTATCAGGCCGAGCGGACCCTGACCGCACAGGCTGCCGGTACCGTGACTGCCATCAACGTGCAGGAGGGTGCCGAGGTCGCAAAGGACGATATCCTCATCGGCCTTTCCGGCGATGACCTGACCGAGTCCATCCAGTCTGCATCCGAGTCCCTGCGCAGCGCCGAGATCTCGATGCAGAATTTGCAGGACGCCATGAACAACTACACCATCACCGCCCCCATCAACGGCACCATCATCGAAAAGGATGCCAAGGCGGGCGACGCGGCCAAGGCGGGCGATACCCTTTGCATCGTCTACGACCTGAGCTACCTTGAAATGAGCATCAACGTGGATGAGCTGCAGATCAGCTCCATCTCGGTGGGCCAGAAGGTCCAGATCACCGCCGACGCCGTGCAGGATAAGACCTACGTCGGCACCGTGACCCGCGTCTCCATGAAGGGCACCGCCAACGGCGGCACCACCACCTATCCTGTCACCATCCGCATCGACGACACCGACGGTCTGCGCCCCGGCATGAACGCCAACGCCGAGATCGTGGTGGCCGAGGCCACCAACGCCCTCTGCGTGCCCAACGCAGCGGTGATGCGGGGCGGCTATGTCCTCGTCACGCAGGATTCCCCCAGCGCTTCCAACGCCGAGCAGGGGATGGAAGCCCCGGAGGGCTTCGTCTACGTCGCTGTTAAGACCGGCGTCAGCGATGACGACTACACTCAGATCGTCAGCGGCATTCAGGAGGGTGATACCATTGGCTACGACCCCAACTCCATCAGTTCCGACGACTACTATGACGACGGCAGCGGCAGCAGCATGATGATATTCTGATAGGAGGAACGATGAGCGCTCTGATCGAATTTGATGAGGTCTGCAAATATTACCAGATGGGCGACACCACGGTAAAAGCGGCCGACCACATCACCATGAAAATAGACAAAGGCGAGTTCGTCGCCATCGTCGGCCAGTCTGGCTCCGGCAAATCCACCTGCATGAACATCATCGGCTGCTTGGATGTGCCCACCCACGGCACCTACCGGCTGAACGGCAAGGACGTAGGCAAGATGAGCCGCAACGAACTGGCTGCCATCCGCAACGAGATGCTGGGCTTCATCTTCCAGCAGTATAACCTGCTGCCCCGGCTGAACCTGCTGGAGAACGTGGAGGTGCCGCTGGTGTATGCGGGCATCCCCCGCGCCGTGCGCCACCGCCGCGCCCGCGAGGTGCTGGAGCAGGTGGGCCTTGGCGATAAGGTCAAGAACAGGCCCAACCAGCTTTCCGGCGGCCAGCAGCAGCGCGTTTCCATCGCGCGGGCGCTGGTGCGCAACCCGGCGGTCATTCTGGCCGACGAACCCACCGGTGCGCTGGACTCCCACACCGGCCGCGAAGTGCTGGCGATGCTCCAGCAGATGCACGAGGAGGGCCACACCGTCGTCCTCATCACCCACGATAATTCCATCGCCGTACAGGCCGACCGCATCATCCGCTTGGAGGATGGCCGGGTGGTGTACGACGGCGATTCCCACGCGCCGGAGGCCTTCGTCCAGCCGACGCTGGTGCCGGAGACCCCGGCGGCAGAAAAGGAGGCGGAAGCATGATCGTTGAGACCTTCCGGCAGGCCATCCAAAACGTCTGGAGCAACAAGCTCCGCACCTTTTTGACCATGCTGGGCATCATCATCGGCGTCATGGCGGTCATTGTCATCGTCGGCCTCGGCAACGGCATGACCCAGAGTATGCGGGACAGCTTCTCGGCCATGGGCACCAACACCCTGTCCATCAACATCTGGGGCTACGGCTCCCGCACCGTGACGGTGGAGGATGTGTACGCCATCGGCACCAAGAACCCGGACCTCATCCGGTCCATCTCGCCCCAGATCGATTTCAGCAACAACACCCCGAAGGTGGGCACCACGACCTACCGCTACAGCAATGTTGCCGGCGTGGACGAAAATTTCACCTCCATGAAGAACTACACCGTCGCCCAAGGCCGCGGCTTGCAGTACATGGATATGAAGGACAACAAGCAGGTCTGCGTCATCGGCGATTACCTCAACCGCGTGGCCTACGGCGGGCGGGGCGTGGGCCAGACCATCAAGCTGGGGCCCTACAAGTTCCGCATCGTGGGCGTGCTGAACGCCAAGGTGAACAACACCTCCATGCAGCAGGGCTCGGACGATGACTGCATCTACCTGCCCTACACCATCGCAATGCGCCTTTCCAATACGGCCATGGCCAGCAGCTATATCGCCATCATGAGCGATGAAAGCAAGGCCAATGAGGCCAAAGCCGCCGTGGAAGCGTACCTGACCGATCTGTTCAAGAGCGACAGCGCCTTCTACGTTTACAGCGCGAGCGAGTGGCTGGAAGAGATGAACAACATGATCAACATGGTCATCGTCGTCCTCACCGGCATCGCCAGCATCTCGCTGTTGGTGGGCGGCATCGGCATCATGAACATCATGCTCGTCTCCGTCACCGAGCGCACCCGTGAGATCGGCATCCGCAAGGCGCTGGGTGCGAAAGAGCGGGTCATCCTTTCCCAGTTCGTTGTGGAGGCGGCTACCACCTCCGCGCTGGGCGGTGTGCTGGGCATCGTGCTGGGCTACATCGTCTCGATGGCAGCCAACCACGTCCTGCCCATGATCTCGTCGGACATCGATGTCACAGTCAGCCCGTCCTTCAACTCCATTGCAGTGGCCTTCGGCATCTCGGTCTTCATCGGCGTGCTGTTCGGCTACCTGCCCGCCAAGCGGGCGGCCCGGCTCAACCCCATCGAAGCCCTTCGTTACGATTAAGGAGGTTTCCCTCATGAAAAAACGTCTTCTCGCATTCCTGCTCGCGGTCAGCATTGCCGTGTCGATGCTGGCACTCCCGGCTTCGGCTGCGGGCAATGCCAACACCGCCGTCCAGTTGTCCATCACCCTGAACGGCATGGACTCCACCCAGATCGCCGCCCTGAATGCTGTGGTCACCCGCGGGGCCTTTGCCCGGATGCTGGTGTCTTACTCCACCTTCCGGGAGAGCGTCGGCTCGCAGGGGGCCGTGGGCACCCTGTATAAGGACCTGCCCGGCACCTCCGCTTACGCCCCCTATGTCCGCATCGCGGTGCAGCAGGGCTGGCTGAGCGGCTACACCGACGGCACCTTCCGCCCGGACAACGCCGTGACGCTGGAAGAGGCCGTCACGGCCGTCCTCAAGCTGCTGGGCTATAAGATGACCGAGCTGAGCGGCTCCTTCCCCCAAGCGCAGCTGAACAAGGCCAGCGAGCTGGGGCTGCGCAACCAGCTGGACCGCCAGCAGGGCGAGGTGCTGAACTATGAAGAGTGCGCCATCCTGATGTACAACACCCTGACGGCCAACTCCGCCAGCGGCAGTGCCTACGGCACCTCGCTGGGCTTCACCGTCTCCAACGGTCAGGTGGATACCTCCAGCGTCATGATGAGCAGCCTGAAGGGCCCCTTCATCGCGGACGGCACCACCCAGCTTCCCTTCACCCCGGCCAGCATCTACCGCAACGATAAGGTCTCTGGTTCTGCCGAGTTAAACCAATACGATGTGTATTACTACAGCGAGAGTTTACAGACCGTCTGGATCTACACCCGCCGCGCGGCGGGCCGCATCACGGCCGTTTCTCCCAGCGCCAGCGCCCCCACCTCGGTGACCGTCGCGGGCAGCACCTACACCCTCGGCTCCTCGGCCGTGGCGTCGCAGGTGTCCTCCCTGAACGGCGGCGGCGTGGGTCAGGTGGTGACCCTGCTGCTGGGCATGAACAATGAGGCCGCCGGTATCGTGACCGGCGAAGAGGCCGACAGCGTCTTCTATGGCGTCGTCCAGTCCTCATCCCGCAGCCTGATCGAAGAAAACGGAGCGGACGTGCTGCAGAAGGTGGCTGTCTACTGCACCGACGGCATCACCCGCACCGTGAATGTGGACAAGAGCCTGAACTTCCCGGCGGGCTGGCTGGTGGAGATCACCGTCAGCCCCGACGGCGAGAACGTGGAGCGGATCGACAGCCGCTCCACCAACGGCACCATCAACGAGGCAGCCACGGCGCTGGGCAGTGCCGCCCTTGCCGACGACGTAGAAATTCTGGATACGACTTCGGAGGGTGTGGCTGGGACGGTTCGTCCCAGCCGCCTATCGGGGGTAACACTGAGCAGCTCCGACGTCCGCTACTACACCGTCAATGAGGCGGGCCAGATCGACCGCCTGATCCTGAACGACGTCACCGGCGATCTGTGGAAGTACGGCGTGCTGGACGACGTGAAGAACCTCGCCGCCAACTACACCGATCTCAAGAGCTTTATTGGCAGCTTCCAGCCTAGCGGCGATTCCTCCGGTACCGCTGCCACCCCGAAGACGACCACCACCACGACCACTACCGGTGCGGCCTCCGGCACCACAGGTACTGCGGGAACCACCGGCAGCACGACCGGAACTACGACCACCACCACTGCTGCCACGGTAGCCGGGCAGGTGTCGAACCTGCTGGTGCCCACCACCAGCGAGATCTTGTGGGGCATCGTCTCCGGCGATATCCTCTCGACCTCGTGGCAGAAGCTGACCAGCAACACCGGTTCGCTGCTGAGCATCGGCTTCAAACAGGTGGCGGAGATCACCGGCACCCCCTTCAAGCAGATCCTGAACTTCATCGGCGGCGGCGCGACTTACGTCTGCTACGTCAACGGTTCGCAGGTCAGCTTCACCACGGCCATCAAGTACCCGGTCATCGCGGGCGGCGTTGCGGCCCGGCAGGAGACCACCGGCTCGATCAAGACCATGGTCCAGTTGATGCCCCTGAAGATCGACCGGGTGGGCGCGGCCTCGGTGCTGTCGGGCGGCACTCGCTATGAGATGGCCGATGACGCACAGGTCTACCTGTGGTACAAGGGCCAGTATTACCCCACCAAGCTCAGTTATGTCAACACCGACGAATACAAGCTCACCGGCTGGTACGACAACTTTGGCTGTGCGGCGGGCAAGAAGGTCCGCGTCATCATCGCGGTCAAGAACGATTGAGCCTGAAATCGAACAGCGGCGTTTGCCGCACACTGCGGCAGCTGCGCTGGGTGCTTTACCCGCGCCGCTGCCCTTTTTGCGACCGGGTGCTGGGAACGGTGAGCCCCTGCCCCGATTGCTGTGCGGAACTGGATGCGCTGCGCCGCAAGCCGACCATGCGCCTCTCGGCGGGGCTGCACTATCTGGGCCGCTTGGAGGGCGCGGCGGCTCCCTACCGCTATGCGGGCTGTGTCCGGCGGGGCGTGCTGCGGGCGAAGTACCAAGCGGCCCCGTGGGCGGCTGACGAGCTGGGGGCCGAGATGGCCCGGCTCCTCTTCGGCAGCGAAGCAAAGATGGGTACCTTCGGCCCAGAGGTCCAGCCGGTACCGGGCCTTGCGCTGAGTTACGACTGCATCGTGCCGGTGCCCGCTTCCAGCCGGGCACGCGGCTACAACGTCCCGGAGCGGATGGCCCGCCCCATCGCCCGCGCGGTGGGGGTTCCGCTGGAACCCAAGGCCCTTGTCCGGGTCCATGCCGCCCGGCGGCAGGAGGGGCTTTCCCTCGACGAGCGGCTGGCCAATGTGGCCGGGGCCTTTGCCGTGCCTGACCCGGAGCGGGTGGAGGGCAAGCGCGTCCTCCTTGTGGACGATGTCATCACCACCGGCGCAACAGCAGCCGCGTGTGCACAGGCTCTGCTGGCCGCCGGTGCCCAGAGCATCTTTGCCGTGGCCTTGGCCACCGTGGAGTTCGACGCCCGCCCGCAGTCCTCCGCGCAGATCCATGAAAATTCTGAGGAAGAAAATTGAAAAAGTGCTTGACAAAACAGCCTTCGTCGGGTATACTAAATGAGCTGTGAGCGGCAGAACGCTGACAGATATCCGGGTGTAGCGCAGTTTTGGTAGCGCGCTTGAATGGGGTTCAAGAGGCCGTGAGTTCGATTCTCGCCACTCGGACCAAACAAAAATAATCCGAACTTGTTTCCGATAGGAGATGGGTTCGGATTATTTGTTTTCTTCGGAAAATTCAATATGGGTGTCCGTGGAAGATGAAATCCGAAATCATAGATTGACCGACATAAGCTACAACATGATTTCAGGAGGACACGAACATGAAGTATGATGAAAGCGTTTGCAAGTTTAATATGGATACCGGATGTGTGGAGCTGCTGCTCCGGGATGGAAGAAAAATTTCCATCAATTGCACCGGAGTCGAGGATGCGTTGGATGTGACTATGGCACAGAGGTCGGAGTTGGATTATCTCATCTACAATGACCCACTGGGCTATGCAGATTTGATTTTGAATGGTGACCCGGAGGAATATTTGAAGAATGTGACCGGGAGCTGTGGGTTGGAGGACTAACTGGTAGCTCAAATTATACAAAAGCGCAGTACTTTTTGGGAGGTGCTGCGCTTTTGCATTTGAATGCATAAAACGTCATTCGATCACTTGACTTTTTACAAAATTTATGTAAAATATGAAGTATAAGAAAATTCCACCGCTTATAATTTCATCTGTGAAGGAGGTTCACATGAAAAAAGCATTTTTTGAAGATTCCGCAATGGCAATGGCAAAACTGATTGTTGAAAGCATCTACCATGGCATGGAAGAAAATGAAGGTGTCTATGCCGATTTGATGTATTCTAACGGAAAAGGACAGCACGGCTGGGCACATATCTTTCAAAATGAACATGAACATTTAACAAAGGCAGGATATCGTGTGGTTTTGATGGTCTCTGGAAGCTGGAAGTATGCTGTGGCATATGATCCTCACAGCAAAACAGCCATTATGATTCTTCGCCAAGAAAATTTCCGCAATAGACTTGTCAAATTGCAGAATGGTGAGATGCATTACGTTTTTTCGGGACTTCCGGCTAATCAAGATTTGAATGAAATGGTTCCCCAGTATGAGCAGATGTCACTGTTTGGACAAGATAAAGCTGTGCAACAAAAAGCCGAAAAGCCCTTCGATGAATTGGAGCAAGCAGTAGACGGTGAAGTCTTGAGATTTGGAATTTTAACGTACCGCTTGGATTTAGCTCAATTGATCAGAAGCTGTACATTGGAAATTTTGAATGCAAATGGTTGCATCGTTGATGAAATGAATTTGGATTCTGCAATTCCGATGAATTGGAAAGAAGCTGTTCCGGAAGATGAAATTACTAAGTTTAAGGAAGAAACTGGTAATGAGTATGGCGTTCAAATCGACAGTATTCCGGAATTCAAACCGCGGAAAAAATTTGTACGGAAAGATGGGTAAAAAATGGGTGCCATTGTTACATCCGAGTTTAATGGAATGCGGCTGACATTGGCTCGTGAAATCCAAAATATTTCCAGTCCTAAGCTAGCAGAAAAGATAGGGGTGACAAAGCAAACTGTCTCTCAGTATGAAAATGGTTTAATCAAACCAAGTGCCGATAAAGTATTAGCAATTTCGCAAGAATTGAAATTTCCACCGAAATTTTTCTTTGAAGGTAGCAGCGATAATTTTAGTCCCGGAGTTGCATATTGTAGAGCAACTACAACCACGACAAGAGCCGTAAAACTACGGCAAACAAACATTGATGTATTGAAATCATATATTTATGACTTTTTTGCAGAATATATTGAATATCCATCAACCGAACAATTGATCGATTGTATGAAATCTGTAGCAGAGTGTTCTGACATGGAACTAATCGCAAAAAAAATTCGGGAAAAATTGGACTTATCGGATAGGCCCATTCGTAATATGAGTTATCTGTTACAAAATCTTGGAATTGTGGTAACTTCTTTCTCGGAAAACGTAGGGCATTTGGACGCAATCAGTCACATTCCGGTCCTTGCCAATAATGGAGAAAGCAAGAGGTTCTATTTCACAACATATAATACAGATAAAACAACACCTGCAAGATTGAACTTTACGTTGGCTCACGAACTAGGACACTGGATACTCGGTCATATTGTTTCAGATGTGAAATCGCAAGCAGATGCCGAGTATCGGAGCAATGAATCAGACGCAAATCAATTTGCATCTGCATTTTTGCTGCCAAAAGAAGCATTTTTGAAAGATCTTCAATATCCAACGGTTTTAAATGAATATTTAAGATTAAAAGAAAAATGGCATGTCTCAATTGCGATGATGATTCGTAGAGCATATATGTTGGAGGTACTATCTCCAAGTCAATATCAATATTTGTTTAGACAGCTTGGAAGTCGTGGATGGCGAACATTTGAACCGGGAGATATGGTTGAAGTTCCCACGGCATCTCTTTTTTCGGTGTCTGTAAAGATTCTGGATGACAATGGAATTATAGAAAAAGGAAATTTGCTGAAATATCTGAACGAAAACTGTTTTACGGCACAACAAAAAACATTTGAGGATTTGATGGGATTGGAACAGCATACGCTTGATCCGGCTATGTCGGGTTCTTTTAGTAGAGTTGAGTTCAAGCCAAACTAACAAATCTTTTTATACAGAAAAACAGGGTGCGCCCACCCGGACGCACCCTGCCAAAAGCCACAGACAACAGCGATATGTACAGCAGGGCGTTCCCCGTCGGGAACGCTCTGTTTTTCTTTGCTGGTGGTGTGATGAGCCTGCTCTGCCTGCCATGCGGCAAATTCTCTTTGGCCTTCCTCGCTGTTCCAGCAGGCAAGGATGGCCGGGTAGAATGCCCGTGCCAGACGGTCGATGACTTCATCGGGGTAAGGGGAAGTGTTTGTGGACTTTTTCTTTTTGTTCAAACGCACGCTCCTTTGACTGTCCCACCATGGCAAAGCCGGGCAAGAAAATCAAAGTTCCAATTTCATGTCAGGCGCAAGGGCGCGGATGCTTTCCGCCCTGTACTTGCGGCTGGTGGCTCATTGATGGCTTACAAGTGCCTGCCGTTATGCCGTTTTAGAGGATTCACTGCTGGATTCTGCAAGAACTTCGTCCAGCGTTTTCAAAAATTCAAGATGGGGTTTCAAGGCAAAGCGAAGAACTTTGACCTGTTCCGGATGCGTAAGAAGTTTCGGGTTCAAGTCGAACGTAACTTCCCAACTCTTTCGCATGAGAGATTCAGCATTGTGGAGCCGGTAGTACAGTTCGAGAAACTTTTGGGGAACATCATAGCTTTCATCAATGGTGTTGCTGGCGGCTTTCTCTGCCTGCTTTACCGTTACTTTGTTAGGCTTGACTTTCTTCGGCTTCGGCACATAATTCTTGACTTCCTCAAAAATTTCAGCCTGTTCTTCGGGCTTGGCCTTGCCGAGATTTTCGAGAAGATAATCGGGAATGTGCAGTTCCTCGCGGAAGAACCGATCACGGAAACCGGGAGACAGTTCATCCGCAACGTCAACGCCGTGGGCATAGTATTCTGCACGGCGGACTGAGCTTGCGCTGCTGTGATTTTCCTGTGCAATGCGCTCACAGGTTTTCATGGGCTTCTGGTTGTGTTCACATTGAACACTGCCAGATTTCTTTGCAGTATGCTGATTACCGCGAAACGCCTCGGTGCGCTTTTCAGAGGAATACTGCTTGCCCATCAGAAACTTCTTCTGCTCCGGCGTGAGATTGCGCCGCCCCAACTGGTTCTTACAAATCCAAGCGAGGACTTCTTCCCGGCTTTCAAACGGGAGCGGCATGGTGGAGAAATAAATCTCTGGGTGCTTTTGGAGGATTGCATAACGATTGTGTCCATCAACAAGGGTGTTGTTCCAAACAATCAAAGGAGAGATCAGCTTGCCCTCTTTGAGGATATTTTCTTCAAGCTGCTTAAATTCATCATCGGTCAGAGGAGGAATCTGGGACTGGAACTCCGGGTCAATTTTCAGATTGATCATACGCACACTCCTTTATCTCTCCTGCTGCGCCGGTTCTTCCTCCCGGAAAAAGGACGCAACATTCTGCTTTGCGGTTTTCAGCTTGAGCAGTTCTTCCTTGGCTTCCTTGTACTGCTCGTAGAACTTTGCCTTTTCGGATGCCAGCTGCGCATACTCGGCTTCCAGCTTTTTCGGGCTGGGCAGCTTGGTGATGTTGTTTGCCTTGAAATAGGCTGCTGCCGCCCGGTACGCTGTCAGCTCTGCACGATGCTGCTCCTCAAAGGCTGCGGGTCGTTTTGCAGATTTTAACTGCTGTGCGATGTTCTTGGTGCTGGCGTAGGTTGCGATGTGATAGCGCAGCTCTTTGTTGACCTTCATGCGGCCTTCGAGATCTTTCACCACCGCCAGCGAATCGTGGAACTTGGTGTCAAGCTCTGCAATTCTCTGGTCGAGTGCGTCCTCGTTGAGCAGTCCCTTCTCCTGCAAGAGGATCAAGGTCTGCGACATCGCTTTGAGGTTGTGTTTTTTCGCCCAACGCTCGTAGCCGATGCCCTTGCCCTGTTTCAGCTTCGCCTGAATATCCACCAGTTTCCCGATGGTATCCTGCTTGAACTGCGCCTTGGGCTTGCGTTCGGCGTTTGCCTGCAACGTGGCAAGCACTGCTGCCTTATCGAACTTGTCACCGAGATGTTTCGCTCGGATAAACTTCGTTCTGCCAGCGGGCAGATAGCTCAGACACCCACGGCTTTCCTTGACGGTGATGCTATACTGCTGCATGAGCCTATCGGAAAAATCCTCAAAGCTGGTAGCACGGTACAATACAGACGAAATCTGTCTCCGCAGGGTATCTTTTACGGTTTCAAACTTCTTCTGCTTGGGCGGTTGTCCGGCTGCGGTGAGGGCCGCGTTTTCACGGTCGAGTTTCAATTGCCCACGCCGCCTTGCCCAATATTCAGCCTCGCTAACACGCTCTTTCGAGCCGTTGAGCAGGTCGATCTGGTACAGTCCGGCCCCCTCGCACAGCTCCATGACCTCGACACGGAGGTGCCGCATAGTCTGGGCAGTGCTGGAGTGCTTCATGCCCTCGCGCCAGTCGCGGGGCTTCTGCATATAGGACTTTCGTTCCACTTCTCGTGTCCGGATGCTGCCGATCACGATGTGGACATGGATGTTTCCCGAATGGTTGTGTCCGTCCGGGTGGGTGCAGACGATGGAAGGATGACCGGGAAAGTTTTCTTCGCAGAATTTCAGGCCAAGGGCCTGTGCCTTCTCCATCGTCAGCCCGTTATCGGCTGCATCCCGTGGGTCAAAGCTGATGATATACTGGTGGCTTTTGATATCACCATGCTGGTTGTTCTTGCCGTACTTTCGGTTTGCCAGCAGACAGGCAGTTGCAAACGAAAAATCGCCACACTCAAGAGTATCCAGAATGTACGATTCCCGCAGCATGGGTCTGCCATGGTCGTCCAGAAGTTGCTTTCCGGTGAACGCATCGTGCTGGTAGATCAGGTACGCTTCGATGGCGGTGTAGTCCGAGTTTTTAGAGGCGATATGCTTGAGCGTTGCCATACAGTTCACCCAGAACTTTCTCGGCG
>OLQU01001743.1_pt1 | contig 13785 bp, 11 predicted proteins | sample 1672271 | NCBI WGS metagenome assembly OLQU01 (sample SAMEA3136666, study PRJEB25190) | human gut metagenome | biome: human gut; feature: human-associated habitat; material: faeces | place: Austria | collected 2013 | reverse complement strand
ATTCTTGAGCATTTGCAGATTCTTGTATATAGTAGCAGTTGAGAGACATTTCTTCCGGGAAAGGATGACAGAATGGAGCATTTCTTATCAATACATGAGGCAGCGAAAAAATGGAAGGTATCTGAGCGAAGGATCAGCCAGTACTGCACCCAGGGACGGATCCCCGGAGCGCAGAAGTTCGGAAGATCCTGGGCTATCCCGGAGGAGGCGAAGAAACCGGAGGATCCGCGCCAGGCAAGAAGAGAGGCCAGGATGGATCCGGCGGGGCTGTCCTATGACAGTATCTTGAAAAATGTCAATCTTATGCCACTGATGAATGCAGCCTTTGAGCCTGGGAACTGCCAGAAAACAGTGAGGGCTATGGCCAGAGGCCCCCATCGGGATATCGCCTGGGCGGAATATTATTATTTCAGCGGACAGCCGGAGAAGGCGGCCAGGGCGGCGAAGCCCTATCTTGCCAGTGAGGATATGGGGGCCAGGCTCTCTGCTTATCTGATCTATGCCTATGCCAATCTGTCCATCGGGCGGATCCCGGAGGCGAGATCTGTGCTGGAGAAATTGAACGCCTCTCTCCATGCTGCAGGGGAATTGTCGCCGCAGTTTAAAGTGGCTTCCGCTTTCGTGGCGCTGACCGGAGCGGTTCTTTTGCATCTGCCGCTGCCGGAGAAGCTGCCTGAGACAGAGAGTTTCCTGCCGCTGCTGCCGCCGGGGCTTAGGGGGTTCGCCCTCTATGTGCATGCCCACTATCTCTATCTGAGAGAAGAGTACAGCTACAGCGCCGGGATCGTAGAGGCCACCCTCTCCATGGGAGCCGCCAGATATCCCATCCCTGCCATCTATCTTCACCTGGTGGCGGTGATGGATTACATGAGCCTTAAGCAGGCGGACCAGGCGCGGGCCCATCTTCTGAAAGCCTGGGAGATCGCCCGGCCTGACGATCTCATCGAAGGGTTCGGAGAGCACCATGGCCTTCTGGGGGCTATGCTGGAGGCAGAGATCAAGCCAAAATGGCCGGATGATTTTAAGCGGATCATCGATATCACATACCGGTTCTCTTCCGGATGGCGGAGAGTTCACAATCCCATCACCGGACACGACGTGGCGGACGATCTGACCACTACCGAGTTCTCCATCGCCATGCTGGCTGCCAGAGGCTGGACAAACCAGGAGATCGCCGGACACCTGAATATATCGGCTAATACGGTGAAGAGCCATCTGTCTGAGGCTATGAAAAAGCTGAAGGCAGAAACCAGAAAAGAACTGAAACAATATATGCTGAAATAGGAAAATGGTAAAAAACGGTACAAAGCGTGCAAGAAGGAGAAAAAGCATGGCGAGAGAATTGTTGATGGGCAATGAGGCCATCGGACTGGGTGCCATCCGGGCCGGCGTAAGCCTGGTGGCCGGATATCCCGGCACCCCCTCCACGGAGATCCTGGAGACGGTGGCAAAGCATAATCAGGACGGCGCCATCCATGTAGAGTGGTCGGTGAACGAGAAGGCGGCTCTTGAGGTGGCGGCGGGAGCTTCCTACGCGGGAGCCAGGACCCTGGTGACCATGAAGCAGGTGGGGTTAAATGTGGCCAGCGATCCGCTGATGAGCCTGGCCTATGTAGGTGTGGAAGGGGGCATGGTGATCGTGTCCGCGGACGACCCGGGTCCCATCTCTTCCCAGACAGAACAGGACACCCGGCACTTTGGAGCATTTTCCAAGCTTCCGGTATTCGATCCCTCTTCTCCGGAGGAGGCTTATGAGATGGTGGAGGCTGCCTTTGTCTGTTCGGAGGAGTATAAGACCCCGGTGCTGCTGCGGCCCACAACAAGGGTCTGTCATGGCTGCGCTTCCATTGATGTGAAGGAAGGCGGCGGGAGAGAGACGCCGAAAGGATTTGTGAAGGATACGGGGCGGTGGGTGATCTTTCCCCGGCTCTCCTATCAGAACCATAAGAAGATCGAGGCCAGGAATGAAGAACTTTCCCATCGTTTTTCCGAAAGTCCCTTTAACCGGATGGAAGGCCGGAAAGAGGAGAAGGGAAAGGGGATCGCCGCAGGAGGAGTCTCCTATGCCTATGTGAAGGAATCCCTTCCCGGGGAAGTTCCCCTCCTGAAGATCGGAACCCCCCATCCCTTCCCGGAGGAACTGGCGGTAAGGTTTTTGGAAGGACTCTCGGAAGTGCTGGTCCTGGAGGAACTGGATCCGGTGATCGAGAAGGAACTGCTGCGGATTGTGGGGAAATACCACCTTCCGGTGACCATCAGAGGGAAACTGACCCAGGATACCCGGAATGCGGGAGAGAACAGCGTGGAGAGCGTGCGCAGGGACCTGGCGGCCTTCCTGCCCCAGTATCCGGAGCTTTTGAAGGTGGAGCCTGCATTTAGCGGACAGGACGCCCCTGCCCTTCCGGTGCGCCCGCCGGTGCTGTGCGCGGGATGTCCCCACCGGGCTTCCTTCTATGCGGTAAAGCAGGCGGCGAAGGGGAGGAAGGCGGTGTTCTCCGGGGATATCGGCTGTTATACCCTGGGGAATGTAAAGCCGCTGGATATGGTGGACACCTGCCTGTGCATGGGGGCGGACGTCACCATCGCTCAGGGATTACATATCATAGAACCAGACAGTGTGAATTTCTCCTTTATCGGAGATTCCACTTTCTTTGCTTCCGGGATCACCGGTGTGGTAAATGCAGTCTATAACCAGACGGATATTGTGCTGGTGGTGCTGGACAATTCCACCACGGCCATGACCGGCCATCAGCCTCACCCGGGGACCGGCCGGACCATGATGGGAGAGATCGTGGAGAAGATCAGTATCCGGAAGATCCTGGAGGGCATTGGCGTGGCCAGGATCGTGGAAGCGGATCCTCTGAATCTTGAGGAGGCGGTGGCAGCAGTCCGGGAGGTGCTGGACGTCCCGGGAGTACGCGTGGTGATCTTCAAGTCGCCCTGTATCGCGGTGGCGAAACCGGTGCGCCAGTATCAGGTGGAGCGGGAGAACTGTACCTTCTGCCGCCAGTGCATCCGGGAGATCGGGTGCCCGGCAGTCACGGTAGAGGAGGGCAAGGCCCACATTGAACCTTCCCTTTGTTTTGGCTGCGGGCTGTGCGCCCAGATCTGCCACTTTGAGGCCATAAAGGAGGTGGGGGCACATGAGTAAGAATTGTCTGTTGTGCGGCGTGGGAGGCCAGGGAGTGATCCTGGCGTCCAAGCTGATCGCCTGTGCGGCCATGGAGCAGGGACTCAAGGTGCGGACCTCGGAGACCATCGGGATGTCCCAGCGGGGTGGCAGTGTGGTGAGCCATGTGCGGATGGGGGAGGAAGTCCATTCCCCCATGATCCCGGAAGGACAGGCGGACCTAATCCTTGCCTTTGAGCCGGCGGAGGCTGTGCGAAGCCTCTCCTACCTGAAGAAGGGAGGCGCGGTGGTGGTAAACCGGAAGGCAGTACAGTCTGCGGTGTCCACCTTAAGCCAGCAGGGATATGAGGGAGATGAGATGATCGAGTATCTCCGGGCTCAGGATCTCCGGCTCTATGTGGTGGACGGAGAAGAACTGTGCGCCAGGGCCGGCTCCCCCAAGGTACTCAATGTGGCTCTTCTGGGGACAGCCGCAGCCAGTGGCGCCCTGGGGATCACACCGGAAGAGATGGAGCGGGAGATCCGAAGAAAGGTGAAACCGGCCTATGTGGAGATGAATGTAAAAGCCCTGGCTCTTGGAGTCCAGGCAGAAGAGGAAGGGAGGACCAGCCGATGAAAATGACAGAGCTGCAGTTTCGACTGATCAAGGAAAATCTGAAGGTACTGACATCAAAACCCTGTTTCTATAAAGAAAAATTCAAAGACATTGACATTGACGCCATCAAGAGCCAGGAGGATTTTGAGAAGCTTCCCTTCACCTGGAAGGGAGACCTGCGGGACGCCTATCCCCTGGGGCTGCAGGCGGAGCCGGACGAAGAGATCGTGCGCATCCATTCTTCCTCCGGGACCACCGGAACGCCGGTGATCATTCCCTATACCCAGAAGGATGTGGACGACTGGGCCAAGATGTTTGCCCGCTGCTATGAGATGGCGGGGATCACCGCCCTGGACCGGATCCAGATCACGCCGGGGTATGGCCTGTGGACCGCGGGGATCGGATTCCAGCTGGGAGCGGAGCATCTGGGAGCCATGACCATCCCCATGGGTCCCGGCAATACCGAGAAGCAGCTGCGGATGATGCAGGATCTGAAGGCCACCGTTCTCTGTGCCACCTCTTCCTATGCCCTCCTTTTGGCAGAGGAGATCGCCAAACGGGATCTTACCGATAAGATCTATCTGAAGAAGGGCGTCATCGGCTCGGAACGGTGGGGCGATAAGATGCGTAAACGGATCGCCGCGGAGCTTGGAGTCCAGCTCTATGATATCTATGGACTGACAGAGGTCTACGGACCGGGGATCGCCATGAGTTGCGATTATGAGTGCGGCATGCATTACTGGGATGACTATGTGTACTTTGAGATCGTGGATCCCAAGACCGGGGAAGTGCTGCCGGACGGAGAGATCGGAGAGCTGGTGATCACCACCCTGCGCAAACAGGGAGCGCCCCTGATCCGCTACCGGACCCACGACCTGACCCGATTTATCCCGGGAGACTGCCCCTGCGGGTCCCGGTTCCCCAGGATCGACACCCTGATCGGGCGGACTGACGATATGGTGAAGGTGAAGGGAGTTAACATCTTCCCAAGCCAGATCGAGGAAATGTTAAAAGGGGTGCAGGAGGCTTCCAGCGAGTACCAGTTTATGCTGGACCATATGAACGGGAAAGACGTGTGCACTCTCTTCGTGGAGATTAACAAAGGAGTAGACCCGGTGGAGGCCACCCGGGTGATCCAGCAGGAATTCAAGGCCAAGATCGGCATCATGACCAATGTAAAACCAGTGGCCATCGGAGACCTTCCCCGCAGCGAGAAAAAATCCACCCGGATCTTCGACAACCGGTACTAGTCTCCAGATAGAACGTGAAAGGAGCCCAGTCATGCGATTTCGTCCCTGCATTGACATTCACAACGGAAAAGTAAAACAGATCGTAGGCGGCAGCCTTCAGGATGAAGGGGACTGCGCCAGGGAGAACTTTGCCTCAGACCGGGAGGCGGCGGATTTTGCAAGGCTATACCAGAAGGATGGCCTTGCCGGCGGACATGTGATCCTTCTGAACCCTGCCTCCTCTCCTTATTACCCGGAGACCAGACGGCAGGCCTTAAGCGCCCTTGCCGCTTATCCCGGCGGCCTGCAGGCAGGGGGCGGAATCACGGCCGGGAACGCGGCGGAATACCTGGACGCAGGGGCAAGCCATGTGATCGTGACTTCCTATATCTTCCGGGACGGCCAGATCCGGTGGGAGAACCTGGAGCGCCTGCGGCAGGCGGTGGGGAAAGAGCGGATCGTAATAGACGTAAGCTGCCGGAAGCGGGAGGGCGCCTACTATATTGTGACAGATCGGTGGCAGAAGTTTACAGATGTGAAGCTGACAGAAGCGATTCTGGAGAAGCTTGGCAGAAGCTGTGATGAATTCCTGGTCCACGGGGTGGACGTAGAGGGCAAGGCATCTGGCGTGGAGGAAGATCTGGTCCGGCTGCTTGGCGGCTTTTCAGGAATACCAGTCACCTATGCCGGCGGCATCGGAAGTATGGCGGATCTGGAGCGGTTCCGCAAGATCAGCGGCGGGAAGCTGGACTTCACCATTGGAAGCGCCCTGGATCTCTTTGGAGGGGAGATCCCCCATGAAGTGGTGGAAAAGATCAGACTGTGAAGAGAAAAATGGTGAAAATAAAATTTCATAAAAGAAACAAAATGTAAATTAACTTACATTTTACAGAAACAGGATACCACTCTTTACCTCCTGTTGATAAGATACATAGCGTAAACGATACAAAACGTTGATGTTTATCAGGAGGAAAGAGAAATGTTGAAACAACAGACTGCTTCACAGTCACAGAAATTAATGGTATTTGTGCTTACAATGTCCCTTTATGGACTGGCAACTTTATTTACAGAACTGATCCCGTCTTTTCAGGTAGGGATCGTGGAATTCTCCGTGGAGTATTTCCTGTTCATCCCACTGGTGCTGGCAATGCTGTTTGATCCTATGTCGGCGGCTTTGGGAGCGGCGACCGGCGAGCTGGTGTTCAGTGAGATCATGTTGGGACAGTTTGGCGGCCTGGGCGAGCTGGAGAAATTCATTACCGTTACCATCGGCGTTTACATCGCCGGCCGTCTGGTAAGAGATCCCAGGAACCGGAAGATGGTGGGGATCGCTGCCATCGGAGGCGTGATCATCCAGCAGGCCATGGGAACTATTGTAGATATCCTGAAGGTACAGTTTGCGGTACAGGATTTCGAAGCGGTTCCGGGACTCCCGGAGAGTGTGTTTGCAACAGAAGGATTTGCATTTTTCAATGATGTGCTGTTCTCCGGCGTTCTGTTCTGTCTGCTGCCCACATTGTTCCTGGTGCCCAAGCTCTACGGCAAGATCGAGCCTCTGCTTGGAATGCAGCCCAGGACAGTTGAAACTGCGCTTGAGCCCATCAGCGGTAAGGTGATCTTTGTTTCACTGGCGGCATTTGCGGTAGCCATCGGTGCGGAAATGCTGGCGGAGAGCGGCATGTCCCTTATTGACTGGGAGGCTGACTGGGCGGAGAGTACAACAGCCCTGGCGGTCGGCATGGTGGTAGCGGCAGTGATCGCGGTTGTGGCGATCCTGGTCATCAAGGCCCGCTCCAATGGATCAAACGCGGCGAAGACAGCGTAGGAAGAGGGAGCCGTCATGAGCATGATCGAGATCAGGGATTTGACTTATACTTACCCGGGCGCTGAAGAGCCTACGCTCAAAGGAGTGGATCTTGAGATTGAAAGAGGAGATTTCCTTGCCATCGTAGGAAATAACGGATGTGGGAAATCTACCTTATGCAAAGTTATGAATGGTCTGATCCCGCATTTTATCGCGGGGAAATTTACCGGCACCGTCGAGATCGACGGTGCCAGTACTCTTGAGAGCGAAATTGGGGAGTTAGCCCAGAAAGTGGGCTATGTGTATCAGGACTTTGAGAATCAGATCGTAAGGCCTACAGTCCTGGATGATGCTTCTTATGCATGTATGAACTACGGGATGAAGGATTATCTGGAGAAAGGAAAGCAGGCGCTGGGACAATGCGGACTGGAAGGGCGTGAGCAGGATTATATCTGGCAGCTTTCCGGCGGGCAGACGCATCTGCTGGCGTTGGCGGGAGCCGTGTCCCTGCAGCCGGATGTGCTGATCCTGGACGAGCCTATTGCACAGCTGGATCCCATGCATGCGGACCGGATCTATGAAGTCCTGCGGGAATTGAATGAGAAGTACGGCAAGACGATCATTGTGATCGAGCACCACACAGAGTACATCGCGGACTACTGTAAGAATGTACTGCTGTTGAAAGACGGCCATGCACAGTGGAAGCTTCCGGCGAAGGAAGCGCTGGGCAGAGTGGAAGAACTTCGAAGTTGCAACATATTTCCACCGCAGGTAACACTGGCCGCCTATGAACTGGAACAAAGCGGGTTGCCTGGCAGCGAGAGTCCCAGGCTCCCTTCCACAATAGAAGACGGGAAGAAGGCATTTGCAGGTCTGGTCTTCCACAAAGATGATTCTTCTGCCGATGCAGAAGACAGGGTTCCGGGGGAAACGGTAGTGTCCTTTCGAAATGTGGCTGTTTCCTACCGGTCAGTAAAAGGGGAGCCCCGACAGATCTTCCGGTCACTGGATCTAGACCTTCATAAGGGAGAGAAGATCGCGCTGATCGGGTCCAACGGGGCGGGTAAATCCACAATGATGAAACTGATGACAGGACTTTTGCGGCCCAATGCCGGGGATATCCGGATAAAAGATATTCAGGTGGAGAATATGAAACCGGAAGGGATGTCCAGATATGTGTCTTTGGTATATCAGAATCCGGAGGATATGTTTATCAAGGATTCCATTGAGGCAGACATTTCTTTCGCTATGCAGGCGCGGCGGGAAGAGAACTGGCAGGAACGGACCGGAGAACTCCTGAAACGTTTCCACCTGTCAGAGCTGAAAGACAGGGACGGGCGTCTCCTGTCAGGGGGGCAGATGAGAAGAGCCAGCCTGGCTATTGGCGTGGCGCTGGAGCCCGAGATCCTTCTTCTGGACGAACCTACTGCGAATCTGGATATCGCCACCCGCAAGGAGATCATGCGTACCTTGAAAGAGATGGAGGATATCACAGAGACGGTGATGATCGCTACCCATGATATGCAGCTGGTGTGTGAATGGGCGGACAGGATCATTGTCCTGTTTCAGGGAGAAGTGATCGCGGACGGGAACCGGGATGAGATCTTCGGGAACCGGGAAGTCCTGGACACTGTAGGGATCCGGCCGCCGGAGATCTTCTCCATGGCACAGGCTCTTGACCATAGAGCATATTGCTATACTATCGATGAATTTGTGAAAGGATTTGGAGGGAGATAGGAAATGGAAAAGATCAAGAAAAAGCTGTCGGAAAATATCCTGGATAAACTTTCTATGGATTTCCTGCGCAATCAGGTGTTGAAAAATGCCTACGGAAACGATGATACCTTTATCGCGGCGCTGGATCCCCGGCCGTTATTTGTCTGGTATGCGTTTTTTGCCCTGGTACCCTGGTTTGTAGATGATCTGGTATTTCTGCTTGGCTGTTTTATCCTGGTTGCAGTAACCACAATTATGGCGAAAGTCGCAGGGCTGGTGCTGCTTTTGTTTGGGGTAGGAGTCTTCTCCCAGACGGGATATCTTTTTGTAGTGTCTCTTTTGTTTGGCGGCAACGCAGAGACGGTTGTGCCGCTTTTGATCCTTACTTTGAAGGTGGCTACTGTATCGCTTGCTTCGGTCACGGTGTTTTCCGGTTTGGATCCGGACCGGCTGTCCAATGGGCTGATGTGGTACGGATGTCCGGAGAAGTTATCCTTCTCCGTCTCCTATGCCTACCGGATGCTGCCTATGTTGATGGAGGAGTTTCAGAATGTGCTCCTTTCTTACCGGCTGCGGGGAAATGCGCCTGACAGCAGTACGATGACGGGAAAGGTCCGCTATCTGATCTATCAGGTCAAGGTGATCATCCATGCGTTCTATCCGTTGATGCTCAATACGGCGAAACGGTCCAGGACGACGGTAGAGGCGTTGGAGATCAAAGGGTATCGCTACGCTGCCGTCAATAAGGAAGTAAAGAAGATGAAGCTGTCTACGTTGAAGGTCACTTGTGACGATCTTCTTTTTCTGGCGGTTTCTTTCCTTTGGGTAGCGCTTGTAGTATTGGGATCACTGCTGATCGGATAAGGGGGGAGAAGAAAAATGTATCTTGATTTTCATACCCATGGGAAACTGGCAAAGAAGCTGCCGTTTTCCACGGCTTATACAGACTGGCTGTTTGGCGAGGCAAAGGGGGCGGGACTTGACGCTCTGTGTCTCACGGAACACTTCAATACGCTGCAGTTCGATGAATTATACGGATATCTGATGAAGACCTGCGACCGGGAAGGAGATACACTGGTCACAAAGGATGGACTTCGGATCTTTGCCGGGATGGAGACAGATATCAGAGAGGGCGGCCATATCCTCTGTCTGGGAGCACCGGAGGAAATCCTGGAATTAAACCGGAGGCTGGAGCCTCATAAGATCTGTGGGAGTTTTCTGCCCTTTCAGAATCTGATGGATCTGTTCGATCAGTATTCTGTAATTGTCGGGGGAGGTCATCCATTCCGGGAAGGCAGCCATATTCCGGAGCTTCCCGAAGAGCAGCTCCGACGCTTTGATTTTCTGGATCTGAACGGGAAAGATGTGGCAGCGGACCGGGAGAAGACCTGGAAACTTACGGAAGGACTGGCAGACCGGCTGGGGATTCCGATGGTCAGCGGAAGCGACACCCATCAGGCAGTTCAGTACGGTTGTATCCGTACCAGGTTTTCGAAAGAAACAAATACAGTGAAGGAATTATACCAGGAGATGCGGGAAGGGAATTATGAGATCCTGATTTCTGATTATGCCGCCTTCCAGGTGAAGACGGCAGGAATCCTGAAACGGGCCCTTAAAGAGATCCATGCGATTGGCGGAGACTATGTATCAGTGCTGACAGAAGGGGGCGAGATGCCTGCAAAGGCTTCGCAGAAAGCAACAGGGAGGAGGCTGCGTTATGGTGCTTGCAATACCGGAATCCGAAGGAAGGTATACCAGGTCTGATAAGAAGATTCTGGAATTTATTGAAGAATCCACGGAGGAATTTCTCTTTATGAGCATCGGACAGCTGGCGGAGCGGCTGGAGATGTCCGAGGCCACCATCTCCAGATTCGCCCGGCATATCGGATATGGTGATTTTAAAGAACTGAAAAGTGCGGTGGCACAGCAGAAGAATGGAAAAGGCGCGGCAAGAAAGATGGCCGGGACGCTGATGAAGGGAGAAGGATTTGATATAGAAAGCTGGTTTTCCTATCAGCAGGAATGTATGATGCGCACGCTGGCAGATCTGGATCAGCGGGAATTCATAAAAGCCCTGGATCAGATCAGGGACGCGCGGCGGATCTTCATCCATGCCAAGAATGCTTCCGCGGCTGCCGGACAGCTTTTATTCTTCCGGCTCAGAAGGATGGGATTCCCGGTCCAGATGATCCCTTCCGGTGGTTCCGAGGTGCTGGAAGGCCTTGCACAGGCGGGGGAAGGGGATCTGGTGATCCTGTTCAGTTATTCCAAAGTGTCGGAAGAAGGGAAGATGATCCTGGACTATGCCGGGGAGGCCGGGTATAACACACTTGCGTTTACCAGCAGGAAATATGCGCCAAAAGAACAGCGGGCAGACGTGAATCTGTATGTATACCGGGGAGAGAAAAAGGAGTATCATTCCATGACGGCGGCGGTAGCCGTGGTGGACGCACTGGTCCTTGCTCTTTCAGAAAGGAGTAAAGAGACAATAGCAGCAAGTCTGATCCGTGTGCAGAAGCTGAAAGAACATTACGGCGCAAAGCGTTAGGAAGGGATTGGTTATTGACATTTCCTCTTAAAGGTGCTACAAATGTACTATATGAATCATGAGACTTGATAGAGGCGCGGAAGTCATCAGTACCGGGAAGGCTGGAGCTTGGAAGGCTGCTTTCCGGGGAAAGGGGCGTCCGCCGAAGGGAGAGAAGAGTTTCCGGCTTTTGTCCCTGGGCCGCAGGCAGAATATGCCCCGGACTGTCACATTCGTGGAGCGCTATCACAGGTTTTTTTGCCATGGGCGCGCCGGGGAAGCGTGTTCATGGTTTTTTATTACAAGGAAAGAAAAGAGGAAAAAGGACATGAGAGGAAAGAAAAAGGCAATCTGGGGGATCGCCGCCCTTCTGCTGATTCTGCTTTGCAGCTCCATGACGGTGCTGGCGGCGGACGAAGCAGCAGAGTACGTGCCGGACATGTACGCTACCTTCTGGTCGCTGGTGCCGCCGGTGGTAGCCATCGGTCTTGCGCTGATCACCAAGGAGGTTTACAGTTCCCTGTTTATCGGGATCCTGATCGGAGGAATCTTTTACTCCGGATTCAACTTTGAAGGAACCATCATCCATGTATTCCAGGACGGGATCGTGGGAGTGCTCACAGATGCTTACAACATGGGTATCATCGTATTCCTGGTGATCCTGGGCATCATGGTGTGCATGATGAACAAGGCGGGAGGATCCGCCGCGTTTGGCCGCTGGGCCAGCACAAAGATCAAGACCCGGGTGGGCGCGCAGCTTGCCACTGTGGCGCTGGGCGTGATGATCTTTATCGACGATTATTTTAACTGTCTTACTGTGGGAAGCGTAATGCGTCCGGTGACGGACAAGCACAACGTATCCCGGGCGAAGCTTTCTTATATCATTGACGCTACGGCGGCGCCGGTTTGCATCATCGCTCCCATCTCATCCTGGGCGGCGGCGGTGACCGGCTTCGTGGAGGGAGAGGACGGATTCTCCATCTTTATCCGGGCCATCCCCTATAACTACTATGCGCTTCTGACCATCTTTATGATGATCGTGATCGCAGTGATGAATATTGACTACGGTCCTATGAAGCTTCATGAGGACAATGCTATGAAGGGTGACCTTTATACTACACCGGACCGTCCCTACGCGGATGCGGAAAATGAGATCGTGGAAGGCAAGGGAAAGGTGATCGACCTGGTATTCCCGGTGTTTTGCCTGATCATCACCTGTGTGATCGGAATGCTTTACACCGGCGGGTTCTTCAGTGGAACCGGATTTGTAGAGGCCTTCTCCAACAGTGACGCTTCTGTAGGACTGATGTTCGGAAGCTTCTTTGCCTTTGTGATCACGATTGTGTTCTACGCAGTGCGCAAGGTGTTAAGCCCCAGAGAGTCTATGGACTGTATCCCGGAAGGCTTTAAGGCCATGGTTCCGGCGATCCTGATCCTGACGTTTGCCTGGACCCTGAAAGCCATGACCGACAGCCTGGGCGCTGCGGATTATGTGGCAAACCTTATGCAGTCTGCGGCGGGAGGACTGATGATGCTGCTTCCGGCCATCATCTTCCTGGTAGGATGTCTCCTGGCCTTTGCCACCGGAACATCCTGGGGAACCTTCGGGATCTTGATCCCCATCGTTGTGGCGGTGTTTAACGGGATCGATGAGAACATGATGATCATGTCCATCTCTGCCTGCATGGCAGGCGCGGTGTGCGGAGACCATTGCTCCCCCATCTCGGATACCACCATCATGGCGTCCGCAGGCGGCCAGTGCAACCACGTGAACCATGTGACCACCCAGCTGCCTTATGCGGTTACGGTTGCGGCGGTTTCCTTTGTCACCTATATCATCGCCGGTTTCATCCAGAATGCCTTTATCTGCCTGCCCATCGGCCTGGCACTGATGTTCGGCACCCTGATGGTGATCCGGGCGATCACGAAGAACAGGGCGTAACAGCCGGAAAGAGACGTTTCAGGAAGGACGCTTTTTTAAGCGTCCTTCTTTGCTGTCTTCTTTTTGTTTTTGCATAAAAAGGGGAGGCAGACAGACAAAATAATGCTATAATAGGAGTCAGCAACCAAAAGAAAGGGGATCATAAGACAGATGAGTGTGAGAGATCTTGAGACTTATGAAGTGATCAAAGAAGAAGACTTAACCGGCATTCAGTCCAAAGGAACGCTTCTGCGCCACAAAAAGAGCGGGGCCAGGGTGCTTCTGGTGGAGAATGAGGATAACAATAAAGTATTCAGCATCGGATTCCGTACGCCTCCTGCAGACAGCACCGGCGTGCCCCACATCATGGAACATTCCGTGTTGTGCGGATCCCGGAACTTCCCGGCCAAGGATCCCTTTGTGGAGCTGGTGAAGGGCTCGCTGAATACATTTCTCAATGCCATGACTTATCCGGATAAGACGGTTTATCCGGTGGCAAGCTGCAACGACAAGGATTTCCAGAACCTGATGCACGTCTACATGGACGCAGTGTTCTATCCCAATATCTATCAGCATGAGGAGATCTTCCGCCAGGAAGGCTGGAGCTACCGCTTGGAATCCCCGGAAGGGCCGCTGACCTACAACGGGGTAGTGTACAATGAGATGAAGGGCGCCTTCTCCTCCCCGGAGAGCGTGCTGGACCGGGTGGTTCTGAACACCTTGTTCCCGGATACCTCTTATGCCAACGAGTCCGGCGGGGATCCGGAGGTGATCCCGGAGCTTACCTATGAGCAGTTCCTTGATTTCCACCGGACTTATTACCATCCTTCCAACAGTTACATCTATCTCTATGGGGATATGGA
>OLQU01001738.1_pt1 | contig 13801 bp, 11 predicted proteins | sample 1672271 | NCBI WGS metagenome assembly OLQU01 (sample SAMEA3136666, study PRJEB25190) | human gut metagenome | biome: human gut; feature: human-associated habitat; material: faeces | place: Austria | collected 2013 | reverse complement strand
ACAGTTAGCTGTAACAATTTATATTCAATCAGATATAACAATGCTTGGTTTTTTTTATTCTGATAAGGAGGTAGGAGTTTATACAATAACATCTAAGATTTACATGTTGGTTAAAGGAATAATAAATGCACTAACAACAGTAGCAATACCTAGAATATCTTATTATTTAGGTGAAAATCAAACAGAAAAATATAGGGAATTTTCTAATAAGCTGATCAGATACTTATTTCTATTTGTTGTTCCGTTAGTAATAGGGTTGCTTTTCTTTAGTGAAAATATTTTGCAAATAATCGGAGGAAGACAATATATTTCGGGAGCTAATACATTAAAAGTGCTTTCTTTAGCATTATTTTGTGCAGTGTTTTCAGGTTTCTTTTGCAATGGATTAATGGTGCCAAACAGAAGAGAAAAAGAATTCCTTTTTATCACTACATTGTCGGCTTGTGTGAATATTGTTCTTAATTTATTTTTTATACCTCAAATTGGAACGATAGGTGCAGCAGTGACAACTTTAATTTCAGAAGTGATTGTATTGTTTATGTCATTCTATACTATGAAACAATATTTTAAAATAGAATGGGATTTTAGGCATATAATCTCTGTTATGTTGGCTGGAATTACAGTAATAATAGTGTGTATCTTGTGTAAGTTTATAATTAAAGGCACAATTATCCAGCTAATAAGTGCAATGATAATTTCAGTTTTGGCTTATTGTGGAGTACTAATTGTCTTGAAAAATGATATTTTAGTGAGTTTAATTAACGAGGTACTAAAGAAAAAGAATACTAAATAACGCTGATTGTCAATTAATAAAGAATAGGAAGGTAATACAAAATGAAAATAGCAGTAGCAGGAACAGGATATGTGGGATTATCTATTGCCACTCTTTTATCTCAAAATCATGAGGTAATGGCAGTAGATATTATTCCAGAGAAAGTTGAGAAAATTAATAAAAGAATCAGTCCAATTCAGGATGAGTATATTGAAAAATACTTAAAAGAAAAAGAACTGAATCTAACAGCCACATTAGATGCCGAATTAGCATATAAGGATGCAGATTTTGTTGTGATTGCAGCTCCAACGAACTATGACAGCAAGAAAAATTTCTTTGATACATCAGCAGTTGAAGCGGTCATTAAGCTGGTTATTGAATATAATCCGGACGCAATTATGGTTATTAAATCAACAATTCCGGTAGGTTATACAACAAGTATCAGAGAAAAATTCCATTGTGATAATATTATCTTCAGTCCGGAATTTTTACGAGAGTCAAAAGCATTATATGATAATCTGTACCCATCCAGAATTATTGTGGGAACAGATGTTGAAAATGCTAGACTTGTAAAAGCTGCGAACACGTTTGCTGGATTGTTACAGGAGGGTGCAATTAAAGAAAATATTGATACCTTGATAATGGGATTTACAGAAGCAGAAGCAGTGAAATTATTTGCTAATACATATTTGGCTCTCAGAGTTTCATATTTTAATGAGCTTGATACTTATGCAGAAATGAAGGGACTGAACACACAGCAGATTATTAATGGGGTGTGCCTTGATCCTAGAATCGGTTCTCATTATAACAATCCGTCATTTGGTTATGGTGGATATTGCTTACCGAAAGACACAAAGCAGCTTCTGGCAAATTATGCAGATGTTCCACAGAATATGATGTCTGCAATCGTTGAGTCTAATAGAACAAGGAAAGATTTCATAGCAGATCGTGTGTTACAGAAAGCTGGATATTATGCTTATGGAGATGAGAATACATATGATGCTTCTATGGAAAAAGAGGTTGTAATTGGTGTATACCGTCTTACTATGAAGTCAAATTCAGATAATTTCCGTCAGTCCTCTATACAGGGAGTTATGAAGAGAATCAAAGCTAAAGGGGCATCTGTGATTATTTATGAACCAACATTGGAAGATGGAAGTACTTTCTTTGGAAGCAAGGTTGTGAATGATCTGGACAAATTTAAAGAACAGAGCCAGGCAATTATCGCAAATAGATATGATAGTTGTTTGGATGATGTACAGGATAAAGTATATACAAGGGATATTTTTAAAAGAGATTAAAAATGTAATAAGGGGAGAATATTAATAAAGATATTCTCAAATAAAGGAGAATACAGTTTTTATGTGTGGAATAGTTGGTTTTACTGGAACACAGCAGGCAGCACCTATTTTATTAAATGGTCTGTCTAAATTAGAGTACCGAGGATACGATTCGGCTGGAATTGCTGTGCGAGATGGGGAGCGTCTGGCACAGGTAGTTAAAGCCAAGGGAAGATTAAGCAATCTGATTGAAAAAACAGATGAAGGAAAAGCACTGATAGGAACATGCGGAATCGGACATACACGTTGGGCAACACATGGCGAGCCAAGCCAGATTAATGCACATCCGCATGTATCTGGAAATTGTACAAGATCAGGTTCTGGAGAAGTAGAATCAGAAGTAGTTGGCGTACACAATGGTATTATCGAAAATTATACAGAACTTAAAGAAAAATTATTAAAGCATGGTTATACTTTTTACAGTCAGACTGATACAGAGGTAGTAATCAAATTAGTGGACTATTATTATAAGAAGTATAATCTCGGACCGATTGATGCGATTGCTAAAACAATGGTTCGTGTGCGTGGTTCTTATGCCCTGGAACTTATGTTCAAAGATTATCCGGGAGAAATTTGGGTAGCAAGAAAAGACAGTCCAATGATTATTGGGGTGACAGACGGCGAAACCTATGTAGCTTCTGATGTTCCGGCAATTCTGAAATATACAAGAAATGTTTATTATATTGGTAATCTGGAATTTGCCCGATTGACGCCTGGAGAAGCTCATTTCTTTAATCTTGACGGAGATGAGATTGAAAAGCAGACAACAGAAATTAAGTGGGATGCTGAGGCTGCAGAAAAAGCGGGATTTGAACATTTTATGATGAAAGAGATCCATGAACAGCCGAAAGCAGTTCAGGATACTTTGGGTTCTGTCATAAAAAATAATTGCATTGATTTATCATCAGTTGAGATTACAGAAGAAGAAATTCAGAAATTTGAACAGATATATATTGTTGCATGTGGTTCAGCCTGGCATGTTGGAATGGCAGCGCAGTATGTGATCGAGGACTTAGTGGATGTACCGGTTAGAGTGGAGCTGGCATCTGAATTTAGATACAGAAAAATGTCAATAAATAAAAATTCAGTGGTTATTGTCATCAGCCAGTCAGGGGAAACAGCAGATACTTTAGCAGCTTTGCGTTTGGCAAAGGAAAAAGGTATAACGACTCTGGCAATCGTAAATGTGGTTGGCAGCAGTATTGCTCGTGAGGCAGATAAAGTATTTTATACTCTTGCTGGGCCGGAAATATCAGTGGCAACGACAAAGGCTTACAGCGCACAACTTGTGGCAATGTATTGTCTTGCTGTTCAATTTGCCAGAGTTAGAAATACTATTACAGAAGAACAGTATGGCAATTACATTACTGAGTTATTGACAATTCCGGATAAGATTCAGAAAATCTTGCAGGATAAAGAAAGACTTCAATGGTTTGCTGCGAAATATGCGAATGCTCATGATGTGTTCTTTGTGGGCAGAGGAATTGATTATGCGATTTCCCTGGAGGGTAGTTTAAAGCTGAAAGAAATTTCTTATATTCATTCTGAAGCATATGCAGCCGGGGAATTAAAGCATGGTACGATCAGTCTGATCGAGCCAGGAACATTAGTAATTGGTGTATTGACACAGAGTGATCTTTACGAGAAAACCATCAGTAATATGCTTGAGTGTAAAAGTCGTGGTGCGTATTTGATGGGATTGACAACATATGGAAAATATGAGATTGAAGATCAGGTAAATTTTGCAGTTTATGTTCCGAAGATAGATGAACACTTCGTGGGAAGTCTGGCAGTTGTTCCGTTGCAGTTAATGGGATATTATGTCAGCGTGGCTAAAGGGTTAGATGTAGACAAGCCTAGAAATCTGGCAAAAAGCGTTACTGTAGAATAGGAAATGAATACTCTGGTACTGGTGGGGCCAGAGTATCAGTATAACATGATTGGATTGACACGAAAAAAAGGAGAAAGTATGAAAGTATGGATTAAAGCAGGTGTGATTATATTTTATGTTCTGGGATATTGTTTTTTGAGAAAACGTATGCGGAGGGATATAGTCAAATTATTTAAAGCATACATGCTATTGATGATTTTTTTGCTTTCCCTCTTGCCGGAACCATTTATGCTGAAGCATTTAGGGGTAACGCTTCGGGCGGATACCCTGGTGCTATGGATGGCAGGGATAGAGGCAGTGGATGCATGGGATGAATATAAAAGAGAGAAAAATAGGAATAAAAAAAATCATGGCAGCGGTGTAAAGAAAAAATGGGAAGAACAAAAAAGAAACCAGGGTATGATCAGAACAGAATAATGGAGCAGTTCCAGAATTGTATTGTAGAGGCATATACTTCTGGAATATCTGATGGCTCATGTATTTCGTTAAGGCAGGTATCAGAAGAGTTTGGAATTACGTTGATGAAAACACGAAAAATATTGATTACTGCTGGGGTGTATCATACTGAGAATAGTGAGCAGATTAATTCAATGCGAGAGCAGGGAATGAGCATTTCAGAAATAATGAAGGAAACGGGTTTGAGTAAGTCGTCTGTACATTCTTATCTGCCATATACAAAAATCATCTATAATGTAGATGAACTTAGTCTTTATGCAGAGCGTTGCAGAATGTATAGAAAAAGAAAGCAAGCCGTTGAGCAATTACAGATATGTAAGGGGACTTCCTTGGAATATATGGAGAAGTATCTGTGGAGTACGATTGAAATTTTTTCAGGATATTCCTTTACAACAGTAAAAGGATTACGATTTCGGTATGGTGTAAATGGACATGAAATACAGATTAATCGAAAGAAAAAATCTATAACGAGAAGTAGTGTGAAAGTCGCTTTAAAAGTGATTTTGGAGAAGAACGGGAAGATAAACGGACCGAAAAAATTAGAAGTATTTGGTGCCAGTTATTTGTATTCGATGTTTTTGAGATTTGGATTGATTGATACGGAAAGGAAATTGAATGGACATTTACCAGATATGGACGACATATAATAAGCAATGGTCAAGATATGAAATATTGGCTTTTGTAGGAGTATTGATACTGGTATCTACAGCGATGGCAGTGTGTGTACATAGAAAGAAGTTGAATATAATTCAGACAGGAGCAGTATTGGCGTTGGTGGTGTTCCTGGGAATTGTATTTGGATCAACTGTATTTACCAGGACAGGAACTATTCGCCAGTATGAATTAGTTCCATTCTGGTCATGGAGAGATATTATTCGCTACCATGATTGGATGCTATTAAAAGAGAATTTGCTGAACTGCATATTGTTATTACCGGCAGGAATTTTGCTACCAGTAATCGCAAATCATAAGATAAAGTGGCATCAGGCTCTGCTGGTAGGAATATTGGTATCAGCAATAATAGAGTTTAGCCAGTTGATTTTTATGCGTGGTTTATTTGAATGGGACGATATGATTCACAATGGACTGGGCTGTATGATTGGCTGTCTTTTTGCAAATATTTTCCGCAAATATTTTCGTGAAAAAGAAAAATAGGGATTGACGAACATATGTTCTGATAGTATAATCATAAATGTGAAAGGAAACAGGAGGTCAGCCCTGTTCCCTGGCATGAAATCTATTGGATGAGCAACAGTAAAATACTGTTTCGGGATGGCTCGTCAAAACTCATCAGCGGTTTTCTTTCCCTTATCCGTATGAGTGATTTTATATTACTTGGAGGACTGGAGATGAGATCAGATTTGAAAACAGATTATACACAGAGAGATACAGAGAGAGCAGGACAAACAGAAAAAGCATTATATTTATTGAATACAATCAGTGCTATTACAGATCGGGGAAATAATGCGGAGGTCAGACGTAAAAAGGATGGTTCTTTGACTGTATATGAAGTAAAAAAGAATATCGTAACCGTTTAATAGATTGGTATTGAGCGAAGGACTAATAGGAGTCAGAAACATTCAGAAAAAAGGATGTTCCTGGCTCCTTTTTGTTTTTACTTCTTTTGTTTAGAAACTGATGTGAGGTTATGCCTCAAAATACAAGATAGTTCACGATCATCGCTATGTTTTACATGATAGGTCTTTTCAAGAACAGATTTTTCGCATAATTTAGCAAGATCGTCAGAATAAGCAGAAAGCTCTAACTCTGTTCTTATTACATCTTTAGGAATTGCATAATACTCTTTCGCAATATTTAAGTAGTTTTGTACATTCATGCGAAATGTTGAGTTAAGGTCTTCCTGCTCAAGAAATTTAGACAGGGTTTCTTTCTCAACAAAAATGCGGTCATTTTGTATTCTGAGCAAACCTCGGATGAGAAGTTGAGTATCTTTGTCTATTGTAGGATATTGTTGCATATTGCAAAAACAGAAACGATGGATTGCCGGATGACGGATGCGGCCAGATGAAGATGTGGCTGCACAGCCAATTACACAAGCGAGCTCTTTGTTATTTAAATTACCATGATCGAAAACAAGAAACCACATATCACCATATTGGTTACATACAAGTTGGCAAAACATCAAACTATTCGTTGAATAGACAAGAGTTCCCTCATAATGTTTTGAGAAAGGAGTTCCATCAGCCTTAAAATCGCCAGAATCAATATCTAAAATAGCAGTACATTCACGAGTGGAATAAAAATCTCCCAGTTTTAATGTCCCATGAACCAGTGTTTGGTTAGAATGATCTTCAGGGTAAGCAGACGTAGGGAGAAAAAATACATGGTAAGTTCCTGTATAGCCATTGTAAGCAGGATTGTCAATATTATATATCAATCGCTGCTGAGTAGCGTCATTACTGGTTTTTGCAATTTCAATAGAGTGAAAAATTGCATTTAGATTAAGCTCCAGACCATCACATATTTTTAACAATGTAGATATGGTTGTGGAAGATGGTGTTTTAAACATATTGTCAATGGTTCTGGAGGAAAGAGATGCACCTTGTTCTTCACATATTTTAGCAAGTCCACGAGATGTCAATCCCTTTTTTCGCATGGCATCATAAATATAAGATACAATATCTTGAATAATCTCTTGGTTTTTCATTGGATAGCAACTACCTCCCAATAAAATAAATGGGTATAAAATCGTCAGAAATATTGTATCATGTTTGCATTGAAAATGAAAGGGAAACATGATATTATATTGCTTGTAAGTTAAATTTAAGTGCAATATAATGACAACTATAAGAAAAATATTGCGCAATAATAAAATCTAGTCATACATCATTACGCATAGATTAGAATGTAAATGAAATATAATTCGTCACAATGCACAAAAAAGACAATAAAAACAGTGGAAAAACTGGTAGATATTGACAAAAACATTGGGCAGTGATACAATGTAAAAAGACCTACTCCCTTGGCACGAGAGTAGATCTAAAAATGCTTATACAGACAAAATCGACATCATCCCTACTGGTCAACGTATTCTGATTGGCACTCAGAATAATAACGGGATTGGTGTCGGCTTTATCAGTACCATATCATGTTGTACATAACATTAGTTTGCTCTTGAACATTAATGCATTATTATTGAGCAACTTCAAGACCTCGTTCTAATTTTCTATATTCCTGTTTTTACAATGGATGTAGAAAAACTTGTTAAATACAACGCTCATTAGTATATCATGCAAAGAAAATAGAGTCAAGTTTTTTTGACTAGAAATATATTAAATTTGTATGAAAAATATGTAAAATAGATACAATTTCTAAGGCTAACATAGCTTGGAAGACAGAGAAGAATGCGAGAATACATTATGAAGAAAAAAAAGAAGATAGAAACGGTGCGTTTGATAACATTTGACCAGGCTGTTATCAGCGTTGTAGGTGGAACTGTTTCAAGAAGAGATATACTTGAAAATTTTATAGTAGCAAACAACGAAATGATGACGGTAGTTAGGGGAAACTCTCTGCCAAGATGGGGGAAGGATCTGGCAGCAGAAAGTTACGTGTTAAGGATAAACAGGGGAAAATCCCTTTGTAAGAATGATACGGGATAAAGCCATAAAAGGCATAAAAAACTACTTTTTTCTGGAACGGATTATGTGTATGAGATAGCCGGAATAGAAATGCAAGTCATTTCATCCGGCTAAAATTGTCTGTATTTTTACAGACCTAATGCATGAAATCTGTTTGGAAGGAGGTGTTTTATATGTCATCCGACTGTGAAGGGCGAACTCAAGAAGATATTGGAAAAGATATTGAAGAATGGAGAGCTAGGGCAGGCTTAACACAGCTCCAGCTTGCATTGATAATTGGGTTAAAAAATGATCGTCAATATCGACGTATTTGTTGCGACTGTGATTATGAGTTTCCAAGGAAATCATTACGTCTTTTAGCAAAGCTCATGAAAGTAACAGTAGATTTTTTAACTCCTGATGCAGAATTTGATGAAGATCCAGAATACATAGACAGTATAATAGAAAAAGGAAGTTCGTTTTCACAGGAGGAGATAGAAAAAATTGTGATAGAGAAAACACATACGAATTTAAGTGATCTTGAAAACAGAATTGTAGGATATACTACAGAAATTATAAATTTAGAAGATGAAGAGGCAAAGGAAGATTTTGCAGACCAGATAGGAATTTCACTTAAAATTGCCAAGAGAGGAATACCAAAAAGTAAGGTTAGATAATGGCGATCATTCAGTAAGAATTGAATGGTCGTTTTTTTTATTTAATAAAGCGGACAGATTTGTCCGGTTACAAATTTAAAAAGTACATAGGTGTCCTGATGAGTTTTTCTTTAACTGATAAGATAGGAACATCAAGAGAAAGGAGGCAATAAAACATGAGCCGAGAAGAATATCTGGAATTTATCACACATCAGCCTTATGACGCAATGGGGGATTTTAGTTTCCTTTTGGATGAAAAGACTGATAAGGCTGAAAACACTACAGTAGAAAACGAAAACATGAACGCTGATTAATCTGCGTACAGAGAGTATTCCTGTATAGCTGATTGATACATAAAGCAGCAAAGAGAGGCTTCGCAAGCCGCTCGGTATAAAAAAAACCGGGCAGATCGGAGTCTTTTTTTGCTGCTTTTTTTGTCTGCTGACAGCCCGGAGCCGAAAGGCAGAAAGGCGGTTGTCATGCTGACACTTAGAAAACTGAAAGAAATGGTGGAATCTCCAAAGAAAGGCGAAAAGAAACCGAGTTGTAAAAGTTTACGGGAGGGAAAATGTCCGGTTGTTGCTCAGAAGATTATTCAGAACGAAGTAGGTGTGATCACGATCACTGTTTACAAGAACGGATATGTGGTCTATCAGGCACAGAACCGGGTAACAGTATTTCCTATCGAAGATATTTCTGGTTATCGCTATTCTTCTGTGGCTGGAAATGGATATGGATGTGATCTGACGGAATCTTACTTTGAAGAGGCTGAGTGGTATCTGCGTTTTGTTCTTCGTGGAGAAGATCGCCTGAGCATCAACTTGGATAGCTGCAATCAGAAACGTTGTATCTCTTTATCTTCTGCTATGGAAGAAATGCAGCTTGGAGAGAGTGTAGCACCGGACATGGAGGAAATGATTGTTCAGCAGATGATGACGGAAAGCATGATGGACATTCTGACGGATAAGCAGAAGGAGCTTATTTATGCCCTTTATTTTGAGAAACAGACTTATCAGGAATATGCCGATATTCATGGAATCAGTTCAGCAGCAGTCAACAACATGAGAAATAAGGCGGTTGCCAAGCTGAGAGCCAGTTTGGAAGAACTTTCAGAAAGCACTGCGAAAAAGAAATTGAGAAAAAAATAAAAAAATTTGCAAAAGGGGGTTGGTAAACACCCTTTGCCGAGCTTTATAGGTGAAGGGTTAATTCTACAGAAAGGAAAAGCCCTGACTTGTACCTTGACAATTTCATACCAGCAGCGAGAGGATACCCGGAATTATCCAGCTACGCATTCTTGCGGCGGAATCCGGTGAAAACGTGAGGGGATACAGATGGGAGGCACCCTTTGCAGGAAAGATTACGAATTACCTCTTGCGGCTTAAATGCTTGATCCTTATTAAAACTGTTATTTCCATTTTTATGGAGATGACAGCAGATACCATGTGGCGGTGCTTCGCTTCGTGCAGGTGCCGCCATATGCATGTGCTGTTATCTTTTCAGAAATGTACAGGTATCGGTAACAAAAATATCGGGAGGTGGTTCCAATGATTGAATAGTGCAGGTATAGACCTGCTGAAAAGAAAAACTTTGATAAATGAAGAAAGAGAGGATTAAGTCAAAATGAAAATGAAGTTCAAAAGATTCTTATCAGGAGTCATGGCAGTTGCTACGTTAGCGTCTGTAATCGTTCAGCCGGTAGCTGTTTCTGCATCGGAATTGGAACCGGAAGAAATACCGTTTGAACAGCAGTATCCGGAATTAAAAGAGGTACAGGATTCTCTTGATCCGGATGAGATTGTGGCAGCAAATGACATTGAGATTGCCTATGGAGATGAATTTGAAGTGGAAGTTGATCTGTCCGGTATTGACGGAGTGGATGAAAGTAAAATGAAGATTTTATTCCATGAAGCAAAAAATGAAGCCGGAGCCGAGTTTGATACCCATACACCGGATACCTACAAGGCAGTATATGCGGTAGAGCCGGTAAGTGGTCATCCATCTTACAGAATCAGCAGAAATATCACTGTAAAAGAACCTGAAACAGAAATGCAGTCAGAGAGTTCTTCTGAAATTACAGTGGACGATGATAGTGGCACTGGAGATACAGAGCAGAGTGATGACGATTCAGAGTCGCACCAGGAAAATACAGTTGATACGGAAACTGAACTTACGGTGTCTGAAGTGCTGGAACAGGCAGAAACAAATGGAATTGATCTGTATGCAATGGATGCAGGAGAAACCGTGACCTTTATGGCTTCTGCAGGAAATGCAAGAAGTTCACAGCAGGTTTCTGTTACAAGGGGAACCATGTATCGTTATGCAGATTATGGATATGGTAGTTACCTTACTTATCAGTATACTGTGAAGTTTGGTAATGTATCTGCCACAGCATACTGTGTACAGCCATCCAAGCCGGGACCAGGAAGTGGAACTTATACAATCAATAAGGTAGGAGATGGAAAAGCACTTGCTAAGGTATGTTATTACGGCACAAAAGCTTCTGGAGATGATGGATTTTTCACAGAAGAGAATGGATATGGAAATTTAAGTGCCGGAGCCAGATTTATTCTGGTACACCTTGCAGCATCTTATGCAAATGGTAGCGGGGACGCTTTTTCAGGTGCAAACAGCACTGCACAGAATCTTGCAAAGAAACTTTATAATTATTGCGTTTCTCAACCGGATATTCCATCAGTGGCAATGTCTTTTTCAGATGCAAACGTAAAAGCCTATGTAGACGGTAACAGTCAGAGAACAAAGGATATAACGTTTAAGGCAGATGCATTACAGACAATTACTATGAAACTTCCGGCAGGTGTAAAACTTCATAACCTGTCAACAGGAAAAACAAGTAAAGCTGGAGCAAATGTAGAAATCTGCGGTGGTACGAAGTTTTATCTGTCAGCACCACTGACACAGGTAAGTGATGTGGCAGAGAGCTGGTCTACAACAATGAAAGGAAGCATTACTAAAGATTATTCAGCTTATAAGATTTCTACAGGTTCTGGAAATCAGGATCTGGCTCTGGTATTTGGAGAAGGCGTGGATGATGAGAAATATGTGGACTTTAAAGTATCCTGGATTGAACTTGCAACTGTAGAAGTTGTGAAGAAAGATTCAGCAGCAGATGTAAACCTTGCGGGAGCAGTGTTTGGTATTTACAGTGATTCAGATTGTAAAAATCTGATTACAACTATGCCAGAAACGGACAGCAATGGAAAATCTTCTGCAACGATTGTAAAAACTCAGGATACCGTATATCTGAAAGAAATCACAGCACCGAAAGGTTATGTGGTAAATACAACCGCTTACAATGTGAAGCTGGTAGCAAGCAAGACAACGACAACAACTGTACCGGATAAAGAACAGCTTGGAGAACTGACCGTATATAAGGAAGGACAGATCCTTGCGGGGGCTGACGTCAGTGAGAATGGCACTGTATTCCAGTATGAAAACAGACGTCAGAAAGGTGCTGTTTATAATGTATATGCAGGAGAAGATATTATCTCTGCCTATGGTGCGAAGATTTACAGCAAAGGCGATCTTGTGAAAGAAAACCTTTCGACAGACGAAAACGGTGCTTGTATCCTGAAAAATCTGCATCTTGGAACTTATGTTGTCAAAGAAATGCAGGCACCAGAGAATTTTTATAATGCTGGAGAGGAAAAAACAGTCACACTTTCCTATGCAGGACAGAATGTGGAAGTAGTCTTTTCTGATGTGACATTCACAAATGACAGACAGAAAGCTGATGTGAGTGTTGTAAAGAAAGACAAGGATACCGAAAATCCGTTATCTGGAGGTGTGTTTGCTCTGTATGCTGGCAGTGATATTGCCAACGCAGACGGAAATGTAGTAGTGAAGAAAGGCACATTGATTGAAAAATCAACGACAGGAGCAGATGGAAAAGCGGTATTTAATGCAGATATTCCGATTGGATTTTCTTATGTAATCAAGGAGGAACAGGCACCACAGGGATATTTGAGAAATTCTAAGGATGTTTATACATTTAAGTTCTTATATACCAGTGACAGCGAGCCGAAAGTTTCATTCACTCATACTTTTGTAAATGAGAGAGTCAAAGCTAAGATTTCTCTGGAAAAGAGAGATGCGGAAACAAAACAGGCAGTTGCGCAGGGAGATGCGACACTGGAAAAAGCAGTTTATGGACTGTACGCTCGTAACGATATTATTCATCCGGACGGTATTACCGGTGTGATTTATAAAGCCGGTGAGCAGGTGGCTACTCTTACAACAGATAAGAATGGACAGGCTTCTGTAGATGGCTTGTATCTTGGAGATTACTATGTGAAAGAGATTAGTCCGTCAGTGGGTTATCTGGCAGACGAAACAGAACATGATCTGGTCTGCAATTATGAAGGCGATCTGGTAGCAGAGGTTAAACGTGACTGCACTTCACTGGAGCAGGTAATGAAACAGCCGTTCCAGATCATCAAAGCAGCCAATAATGGAAAAACAGACGCTGATCTGCTGAAAGGTGCCGGATTTACGGCATATCTGGAATCTTCTCTGACAAAGAAAGCAGACGGAAACTATGAGTTTGCTTCTGCAACACCAGTTGTGATCGGGGAAAATGGTGCAACAGAAATGTTCACAGACGAAAAGGGTTATGCTTGCAGTATCGCACTTCCATATGGAACTTATATTGTGCGTGAAACTACAACTCCTCACAATTATACTCCGATAGATGATTTTACAGTGCGTATCACAGAGAATAATCCGAACCAGCCACAGACGTGGAGAGTACTTCTGGATGATGAGTTTGAAGCGAAGCTGAAAATCATCAAACAGGATGATGAAACTAAGAAACCAGTATTACAGAAAAATACAGAGTTTAAGATTTATGACCTGGATCATAAGAAGTATGTGGAGCAGGTTACAACCTATCCGACAACGGTTAAGCACAAATCTTATTTTACAGATGAGCAGGGATATTTGATTCTTCCGCAGAATCTGAAAATCGGAAATTACCGTATCGAGGAAGTGAATGCCCCGTTCGGTTACACATTGAATAAAAATTATTATGAGGTAACAGTTGATTCTAATACTGCATATCAGATGGATGGAACTTCCGGGGATGT
>OLQU01001731.1_pt1 | contig 13829 bp, 8 predicted proteins | sample 1672271 | NCBI WGS metagenome assembly OLQU01 (sample SAMEA3136666, study PRJEB25190) | human gut metagenome | biome: human gut; feature: human-associated habitat; material: faeces | place: Austria | collected 2013 | reverse complement strand
TGGGTCGGGCGTCGGCTCCGGCGTCGGCTCCGGCGTTGGCTCGGGCTCCGGGGTAGGCTCCGGCGTCGGTGTCGGTGTCGGCTCGGCGTTGCCGCCGCCCTCGTTGCCCTCTCCGCCTTCGTTGCCGCCGTTCTCGTCGCCGTCGCCCTCGGGCGTCTCCTCATCATCCTGCTTCGTGGTCACCTCGGTGTCGTCCTTCTTTTTCTTGGAAGAGTAGTAGCCGCCGATATGGTTGTCCTCGTCGCGGTAATCCTTCTTGTACTCGGGCTTCTCCGCCTCGAAGAACTTCACCGTCTGCGTCGGGGAGATCATCTTGTCGATGAAATCGCCGAAGACGCTGGCCGCCGTCGTAGTCGTCGCCTGGGCCTCGGAATAGTCGGAGCGGTCGCCCAGCCAGATGGCCACGGCGTACTGCGGGGTCACACCGCAGAACCAGCTGTCCTTCTTGTCGTCGGTGGTACCGGTCTTGCCGCCGGCCTCCTGGCCGTTATCGGGGCGAGCCGCCTTGCCGGTGCCGTTGTCGATGACCACTTCCATGCAGTCGAGGGCCGCCCGGGCCACTTCGCGAGAGAACACCCGCTCGCCCGTGGGGTCGGTGTTGTCCACGATGACGTTGCCGTTCTTGTCCTCGATGGAGATGATGCACTCCGGATCGTAGTGGACGCCGCCGTTGGCCACCGTGGCATAGGCGTCAGCCATTTCGAGCGGCGTGACCGAACCGATGCCCAGGGTAAGGCCCGCCACCGCCGGCAAATCGGAGGTGATGCCCATGGCGTGGGCCATCTCGATCACCTTATCGACGCCCACGGAGAGAAGCAAGCGAATAAACGCCGTGTTCGACGACACGCCGAAAGCGCTCTTGATGGTGCGCGTGCCGTAATCGGCCTTATCGTTGTTGTAGACAGGCTCGCCGCCCTCCAAATCAACCTTGTAGCCGGCATCGATGAGCGTTTCCGGGTCGATGCCCTCGTTGATAGCCGCCAAAAGCGTGAACAGCTTGAACGACGATCCGGCCTGACGGCCCGCGCCGCCCTCGCCCGTGGCCATGTTCACCTGAGAGCTCTCGTAATCGCGACCGCCCACCAGCGCGTCGATGTAGCCGTTCTCGGGGTTCACAACGGCCATGGCCACCTCGAAGGGATCGCCGGCCTCCTCTTCCTTTTCGGCCGCAGCCTCTTCGGCGGCGGTCTGGGCCTCGATATCCAGCGTCGTGATCACCTTCAACCCGCCCTTGAACAGCTCGGAGGTGGAATAGGCGTACTTGCCCTCGGGGTTGGTCAGCTGGTTGCGCACGTAGCTCGTGAAGTAGGGGTAGGCCAGAATGCCCGTCATGGAGGGCTCGGAGGGGTTCAGCTCGATGGGCTCGGCCTTCACCGCGTCGGCCTCCTCCGCCGTGATAACCCCGTTGGACACCATGCGGTCGAGCACGGTGTCGCGGCGCTTCAGGCAGTTGTCCGGATAATCGATGGGGTTGTTGTAGGTGGGCGACTGGGGAATGCCCACGAGCGTGGCCGCCTCGTTCAACGTGAGGTCCTTCGCGTCCTTGGAGAAGTAGCGCTCGGCGGCGGCCTCGATACCGTAGGCACCGGAACCGTAGTTGATAGTGTTCAGGTACATGAGCAGGATCTCGTCTTTGGAGTACTGCTCTTCCAGCTTCTGGGAAATGTACATCTCGCGGATCTTGCGCTTGAAGGAGATGTCGCGCATCTCGTCGGAAAGAATCGTGTTGCGCACGAACTGCTGAGTGATGGTGGAAGCGCCCTCCAGCTCGCCGCCCATGAGGTTGTTCACGAGCGCGCGGGCCACACCGAGGTAGTCGACGCCGGAGTGGGTGTAGAAGCGCTCGTCCTCGGTGGCAACGGTGCCCTTCAGCACGTACTCGCTGATCTGGTCGAGAGCCACCGGGTCGCGATTCTCCAGCTGGAACTCGGCGAGCAGCGTCGTGCCGTCCGATGCGTAAACCATGGTTGGCTGCGCCGTGTTGTAAGCGTCGGCGTTCTGGTAGTCGGGCAGATCCTCCAGCCAGGAGTTGCACAGCGTCACCACGCCGAACACGCCCGCCGCGATAAAGGCGACGAACACGCCCAGCACCGACAAAACGATGACCTTCTTATTCTTTACTTTCGTGCCCTTACGGCCCTTCATTGCGCGAGAACCCACGAATTAACCTCCATCAGTTATAGGTCTGGCCATTTTACCAATGAGTTATGGAGGGTTCATAAGATGGAGCCGCCACCAGGAAATGCACAGAGGACAGCCCAGCAGTCTGTCCCCCGAACGTAAGATACTCGTGATTGTAATAATCACGAGTATCTTATTTCCCGCTATGGAACAGGCCGAGCCTCAGCCCTTTGAAAGCGAGCCATGCGCAAGCACCTTACAGCTGCGCCTTGGCGGCCGCCAGCTGCACGCGCACCGCTTCGGGGGCCGTGCCGCCGAAGGTGGTGCGGGCGGCAACGATGGCGGGCAGGTTCAGGCACTCCACGATATCGGATTCGAAGAGATCGCTCTCCGCCTTGAAATCGTCCAGCGTGAGGTCTTCCAAATCGCAGCCGCGCTGGTCGCACAGAAGCACCAGATGCCCCACGATCTCGTGGGCCCGGCGGAAGGGCAGGCCCTTCTTGGCCAGGTAGTCGGCCACATCCGTCGCGGCCAGATAGCCCTTCTTCGCTTGAGCGGCCATGGCATCGGCGTTCACCGTCATGGTGGCGATCATGCCGGCGGCACACACATAGCAGTCCTCCAAGGTGTCGGCGGCGTCCATGGCGCCCTCCTTGTCCTCCTGCAGATCCTTGTTGTAGGCAAGCGGCAGCGACTTCAACGTCATCATGAGGGCCACCAGATCGCCCACGACCCGGCCCGACTTGCCGCGGATGAGCTCCGCGAAATCGGGATTCTTCTTCTGGGGCATGATAGAGGAACCGGTGGAGTAGGCGTCCGACAGCGTGATGAAGCCGAACTCCGCCGACGACCACAGCACGATCTCCTCGCACAAACGCGACAGGTGCAAGCACGACACGCTACAGGCGTAGATGAGGTCGAGCAAGAAGTCGCGGTCGGACACAGCATCGAGCGAGTTCGGGATGGGATGGTCGAAGCCGAGCGCCTCCGCGGTGGCGAAGCGGTCGAGCGGATAGGTGGTCCCGGCCAAGGCCGCGGCCCCCAAGGGGCATGCGTCGGCGGCGTCGCGGGCGGCGGCGAGGCGATTCCAGTCGCGCGCAAGCATCTGCACGTAGGCGAGCATATGGTGCGAGAACAGCACCGGCTGGGCGTGCTGCAGGTGCGTGTAGCCCGGCAGGATGACATCGAAGTTCGCCTCGGCCTGGGCAATGAGCGCCTCGCGCAGGGCAACGTTGGCGGCCATAAGCTCGCCGGCACGGCGCTTGGCGTACAGGCGCGTGTCGGTTGCCACCTGGTCGTTGCGCGAGCGGCCCGTGTGCAGCCGCGCCCCGGCATCCCCCACGCGGCGGGTCAGCTCCGCCTCGATGGCCATGTGGATGTCCTCGCTTTCCATCACGTCGAACGTGAGCGCGCCGGAGGTGATGTCGGCCAGAATGCCCTGGAGCCCTCCTGCAATGGCTTCGGCATCGGCGGTCGCGATGATGCCCTGGGCGGCCAGCATGTTAGCATGGGCGATAGAGCCGGCGATGTCCTCGGCGTAGAGTCGCTGATCCACGGGCAGCGATGCCCCGAAGCGCTGGGTGAAGGCATCGGCGCCTTCAGTGAATCTTCCAGACCACAGTGCCATAGTGTCTCCTCGGTAAATCGGTAAGCCAGGCGGGCGGCCCCAAAGACCGCCCGCTTCCCTCGTTTTCGTGCCAGTTTAGCGCCCCTAAGCCATGACGGCGTCGGCGTCTTCCAGAATCTCCTCGGCTTCCTCCACCACGGCGCTCATCTTGCCGTAAGCAGTGTTCGCGAGGTTCACGTCGTCGTAGGAAGGCATGCGCGCGCCCGTGGCGAGCCGGTTTTTCGCCCACACCTTGCAGGACAGGCCGTGAATGTCGATGAAGCCCTTGGCGGCCTGGTGGTCGAAAGCATCGTCGGCGTCGTAGGTGGCCAGGCCGAAATCATACAGCGAATAGGTGCTCTTGCGTCCCACCACAGTGCAGGAACCCTTGAAGAACTTCAGCTTCACCGTGCCGGACACGCATTGCTGGGTGTGGGCGAGGAAGGCGTCGAAGGCCTCCTTCAGCGGCGAGAACCACAGGCCGTTGTACACCTGCTCGGCCCAAGTCTGCTCGATGGCGAGCTTGTGGTGCAGCACGCCCCGCTCCAGGCACAGATCCTCCAGGGCCTTGTGGGCCTGGATGAGGGCCAGGCCACCCGGCACCTCGTAGCACTCGCGGCTCTTCACGCCCACGAGCCGGTTCTCCACCATATCGATGCGGCCGTAGCCGTTGGTGCCGGCGATATCGTTCATGGCGTAGATGATGTCGAGGAAGCTCATCGGAGTGCCGTCAAGCGCACAGGGAACGCCCTGGTCGAACTCGATTTCCACATAGGTGGGCTCGTCGGGCGCGCAGGCCGGATCGCACGTCATCGTCCAAATATCCGCCGGCGGCTCGCACCAGGGATCCTCCAGCACGCCGCACTCGATGGCGCGGCCCCACAGGTTGTCGTCGATGGAATAGGGCTTGTCGGTCGTGGCCTTCACCGGCACACCGTGGGCCGCGGCCCAGGCGATCTCATCGGCCCGGCAGCCGAGATCCCAGTTGCGCACCGGGGCGATGATGGTGAGCGCCGGATCCAGCATGAGCACCGAGGACTCGAAGCGCACCTGGTCGTTGCCCTTGCCCGTGCAGCCGTGGGCCACGTACTTGGCGCCGAACTGATGGGCCACCGCCACGAGGTGCTTGGCGATGAGCGGCCGCGAGAGAGCGCTCACGAGCGGGTACTTGTTCTCGTACATGGCGTTGGCGGCCATGGCACAGGCGAGGTACTCGTTGGCGAAGGTCTCCCGCATGTCGATGACCGCGCAGCCGATGGCACCGGTGGCGAGCGCCTTGGCCTTGATGGCCTCGAGGCCCTCGTGCTCCTGGCCGAGGTCACCCACGACAGCGATGACGTCGAGGTCGTATTCCTCTTGCAGCCATTTGATGCACACGGAGGTGTCGAGGCCACCGGAGTAGGCGAGCACGCACCGCTCTTTCTCGCCGGGGGCCGGCTTGGCGGAGATCTGCGGGGCGTCGTGAAGGGATGAGTTCGTCGTAGTCATGGGAGTTGCCTTTCGTGTCGGGAGCTGCTTTTGGGTTTCCTTATGGGGTGCCCGGCTCGCTTTGCGATGGAAAGGCGTGGCGTGAAGTCGCGTCTGGGACGATGCGCAGGGTTCCTGCGCGATGGTGCTTGAGGTTTCGAAGAGGAACTTCGGGAGGCCACGGCCTTTGGCGGACCCGGGCGGGGCCGCGCGGCGGTGCGCTGAGCGCGCGAAAAGATCTGCTACGCGCGTCGGCGTCGCAGAGAAGAGGTACGTCGGCGTCGGTCGACGTAGGCCGCGGCGAGGAGCTGAGGGCACGGGGCAGCAGCAGCGATTCCGCTGTGCTTGGAAGCTATGAGAGCTGCTGCCTGCATCGTGACAATTCCTTTCAAGTACGCGCAGCCGTCCGAGTTATGGAGCCCTGGCGCCTTGCGCCGTAAGCCCTCGGCTGTGCGGTTGACGGCATTATGCCCTAATTTATAAGTCGTCAACCCCGAATTTCAAAATTTTCGCGGAAGCGGCAAAATTTCCTTGTGCAATGTGCTGTGCAGTTGCACAAAATAAAGGGGATCTGATCGGGCGCTTTGCGTCGTTATACACAAGAAGGGCGCCGCCAAATTGTGCAGCGCCCTTTGCGTTTTCTCAATAGCGAGCAAGAGAATGGGAAGTGACGAGAGTGCCCACCGACCGCGAGGGAAGCGTCCGGCAACCACTTCAGTCGCGCACCGCCTCCGGTATGCCATTTACGCACAGGGCGCGAGACATCCCGCGAAAACATCCCTCTCACTAGCGGCCAAAGCAACGCCCAAACATCCCAAAGCTCGATAGACCGGAGTCTGCGCCGCGTTCTGCACGCGGGAGAAGAAGGCCGCTCCCCACTTCAGGAAATGGCCGCGGTCGAAGTCCTCCAGGATGGTTGCGAGCCGCTGGCGCTCCTCGTCGCCGCTGTCATCAACTGCCCCAGCAAGCTGCTCGTAGACCAAGCCGAGAAACTCCGTCTCGACGCCCATGTGATCGGCCGACTCGTTCGAGTGTCCGCTTGGCTTGATGCCCAGCTGCCGGTAGACGCGCTCGGCGTCGAGCGCCGTGGGCGAGATGAACGTAAGGCCGCTCGAATCGAAATCGTCGCTGCCCTTGAAGCATGCCTCGTAGGGCGAGACGACGGCACCTTCGGGATTGGTGAACAGCATCGTGTAATCGAGCCGCAGGGCGCGAAGGGCCTCCTCGGCATCAAGCTGCCAAAAGGAGTTTTCCGCATCAAGGGCCTCGGTGACGCGGCGCGCCTCCTCGGGATCGAAGTTCGCCCCATCGGCGATCTCCTCCACATCGGCGCGCAAGCTTCCCGCAAGGACGCTATCGGCGACGTCCCGGGTGGGAAGGGCCATGAAAAACGCCAGCAATCGATAGGCGCAGGAGCGCGCCTGCAGGGCATCGGCGAGAGTTTCCATATCACTTCCTTCTTCCTTCGATTCGAAAAGAGCCCGGCCCCCAAGGAGGCCGGGCGAGGGAGGGGAGGCTAGGACACGTAGTAGACCGAGGGACTCGTCCCCTCTTCTTCAAGCAGAACCGTGGCGTTGCGGCCGCTCAAGAACTGGCTGACTTCCGACTCGGGGTCGTCAAGATCGCCCCAGTAGCGAGCACGACCCGGGCACAGCTCCATGCACGCAGGCTTCTCGCCGCGGTCGATGCGGCCCGCGCAGAAGTCGCACTTCTCCACCGTGCCGCCCTTGTGGCTCTTAGCCGCCGGATCGCCGATGGGAAGCTCGAGGTAGTACTCGGGCTCGTTCTCGATGAGGCGGCGCACGTCATAGGGGCACGCCTCCATGCAGGACTTGCAGCCGATGCAGGTCTCCTCGTCCACCGTCACGATGCCGTCGTCGCGCTTGACGGTGGCGCCGGTCGGGCACACCTCCTCGCAGACGGCGTTCTCGCAGTGCATGCAGTTCACCGGCAGCCAGCTCAGCTGCATCTCGCCGCCGTAGGTGCCCTTGGAGGTGTCCGCGAAATCGCGTCCCTCGGTATGGACGACGTTCCACCACACGTCCTTGGGAAGGTTGTTGGAGACCTTGCAGGCCACCGCACAGGTATTGCAGCCGATGCAGCGGGAGAGATCGATGGCCATGCCATAGCGAGTCATAGTTACACCTCTGCTTTCTCAATAGCGGCGGTCGTGTCGAAGAAGGCCTGGGTGACGCACAAGTTGCTCACCTCGTCGGACAGGACGTCCTGCAAGTGGCCCTTGACGAAGTCGGCGTCCTCCCAGCCGCGCGAGCACAGAAGGATACCCGGTCGCACGCCGTCGGAAAGGTGCGCCTTCACCACCACCTCGCCGCGGTCGTTGTAGATGCGCATGTAGTCGCCCTCGGCGATGCCGTGGGCTTCCGCCGTATCGGGATGCAGCTTCGCGGACGGCTCGGGGTCGAGCTCGCGCATGACAGGCACGTTGACCCACTGGCTGTGGGTGCGCAGGCGCTGGTGCTCGGACATGACCTGGTAGGGGTACTTCTCGTTGCGCGCGTCCTCGGGAACCACTTCCCCAGCCGGCTCCCAGTAGGGCAGCCCGAAGTGGGAGAAGTCGGGCTCCTCGCCCATGGCTGTGCTAGCGTAGCGCGCCGAAGGGGCCTGGTAGAACTCCACCTTGCCCGTGGCGGTCGGAATGCCGTCGCCGCCATGGATGAAGGGCGCCTCGGGGCTGCCCGGGATGGCGCGCAGGGCACCTTCCTCCTTCAGCTTGTCGTAGGAGATGCCCAGAGCCTGGCACGTCTCGCTGTCCAGATAACCGCGCATCCAGTCCTCGGCGGTGAAGTTGAAATCGTCCCCGTAACCCATGCGGCCGGCCAGGTCCTTGATAATGTCGAAGTCGCTACGGCACTCGTAGAGCGGGTCGATGGCCTTGTCCTGGATGGTGATGAACACATTCTGCGGGCACTGGTGGGCGAAGTCCTCCATCTCGAACCAATGGCACACTGGCAGGAAGATGTCGGCGTAGCGGCCCATCTCGTTCATGGTGAGCTCCGAGACGACGATGAGCTCGACCTTCTCAAGCCAGCGCAGCATCGACTCGCGGTCGCACAGGTTCGCCAGCAGATTGCGCTTGTACACCCATAGCGCCTTCAAGGTGTAGGGGTTGCCGAGCCACTCCCCCGCCTCGAGGGCCTCTTCCATGCGGAACACTGGCACGTTCACCGTCGAGGGCGTGGCATCCGCCAGTGTGTAGGCGCCGTAGGGGCTCGCCGCGTTCTCGAGGCCGAAGTACACGGCCTCGGAGATGCCGCAGAACGCGCCGGGCTTGCCGATATTGCCGGTCATAGCGGCCAAACAGCCCATGTCGTAGATGCTGTAGAAGCCGTTCTGGTAGTGGTCGATGCCGAGCAGGATGTACAGCGCGCAGGGCTTGTTCACGGCGATGTCCTCGGCCAGCTGCGTCATGACGTCCACGGGCACGTCGCACACCTTCGAGCACTCCTCAAGATCGTACTCGCTCAGGCGGTCGAGCATCAGCGTCCAGGCGCAGGTGACCTTCTGGCCCTGGTAATCGTAGGTGCCCTCCACCACCGCATTGGCGATGGCGGTGTGCGCGTCGAAGGTGCCCTTGCCATCGGTTGCGACCGGCACGTCGTCCTCGGCGCCGGCCTCGGCACGGCCCAAATCGCTGAGGCGCAGGTACTCGCCGTCTTCCTTGACGAGGAAAGGCGCCACAGTGGTGGACCGGATGAACTCGTCGTCCTGCCAGCCCTTCTCGAGAACGATTTTCATGAGGCCGATGGCCAGCATGCCGTCGGTACCCGGGGCGAGCGGGATCCACTGGTCGCACTTGGCCGTGGTCGCTGTGTACACCGGGTCGATGCTGATGACCTTCGTTCCCTGCTCGCGGGCTTCCATGATGAAGTGCATGCCCTGGATCTGGGAGACGGCCGGGTTCGATCCCCAGATGACGAGCGTCTTCGAGTTCACAAGATCGGTCATCTCGTTGCCGTGGAAGTTCAGCGACATGCCCACCATGGGGTTCAAGCTGTAGAACGGCGCGAAATCGAGCGGCGTTCCCACGGTGCTGGCACCGATGCGTGCCTGGAAGCGCGGCATGAGATCAAGAAAGCCGTAGTTGCCGGCACCCGACGCGATGCCCACCGAATCGGGCCCGAACTCCTGGGCGTACTGGGTGAACTTCTGGGCGATCTCGTCGAGGGCCTCGTCCCACGTGATCTGTTCCCACTTGCCCTCGCCGCGCTCGCCGGCCCGGCGCATGGGGTACTTGGCGCGGTTGGGGTCGTACACGCGGTAGGGATGCGTGAGGCCCTTCGAGCAAATGCGGTTCCACGCCGTCTCGGGCAGATCGCGCATGGAGGTGCGGACGATCTTGCCGTCGCGCACGTGGATGTTCAGGTAGCAGCCGCCGTAGCAGTTGCAGCGGCAGGTGCCGCGGAAGATCTCGTCGTTATCCTCGACGACGGGCGTCGGCTCGCTCTCCGTGCCGCCAGTGTCCGCCACGGGTTTGGGGCTGCAGCCCGTAAGCCATGAAGCGGCTCCCGCGCCGACAGCCGCCGTCAAGCTTCCCTTGACGAACGAGCGGCGCGACACATCGCAGACATGATTTGTCTCAGCCATGAATTCCTCCTCTTCTCGTTGATCCGTATCATGAGTCGTCGAGAAGAGGATACGAGCGCCGCGCGTTCGGCAAAACGCCCAAGAGCACTAGTACCGCAAGAATTATGCACTAGGCAACAGGCGCGGCTTTTAGTACCGAGGTACTAGTAAGCCTCGCGAAGCGCCTTCGACACCAACTCGGTGCGCGTATTCACGTTGTACTTGTCGAAGATGCGGGCGACGTGGTTCTTCACCGTATTCTGGCTGATGGAGAGGAGGCCGGCGATCTCACCGTTGGTCTTGCCGTCCACGATGAGATCGAGCACTTCGCGCTCGCGCGCCGACAGCGTCGTCCGCGTCGTCTGCCGGCGGGAGGCCGCGCCCTCGCGCGGATCGCCTTCAGGAGCCACGCCTTCGGGCGCAGACCCCTCGATGCCCAGATAGCGCTTGGCCGGCGTGTCGGCGGCGGAAGAGGACACCATGCCCTGGGTCATCTCCCACGTGCGAAGAAGCGCACCGGGAGTCTTGACGGACGCCGCGAACAGCTCGCAGTTGTAGGCGATGACCTCCTGGATGGTGCGCTCGAAGAGCTCGAGGAGCGCCTGGGTACGGGGAATGCCCGTGCCGCCGCCCCTCTGAAACAGAAACGGCGCCATCTGTCGAGCCTCGAACAGGTTAGCCGCAATATAGCTGGCGAAGGCCGTAAGCTCGGGATTGTGGGGATCTTCCACGGCATCCCCGTACTGGCCGCGATAGGTGCGCATGGAGCAGTCGCCCGACTCCACTACCTGGGCCAGGTTCTCAATCTCATCGAGCGTCCACTGGTGGATGGCGCTGGCTGCCATGAAGTTCGCCCGAGAACGGGGATAGGCCTCTACATACCCGCGCTCGAGTCGCTCGGCCACCTCCTCGCGGTTGTCTCGCAGAAGTGCCGCCAAATCCCGCCGCAGCTCCCCCTCGTCAAACATGGCCCCTCCGTTCTTCCTCTGATCTCACGGGCGCAATCATAGCACAGGGGCACCTTTGCCATATTCATAGGCGCTGCGCCAATGCTTAGTCATCCCCTCGGCTATCTCCCTTCCAACGCGCGGAACAATGAGCCAAACCTCTTCCACGCATCAGCCCAATATAGCGGGATCGAGCAAAAACGGAATGACGCCCACGTAGGTTATGCCACGATCATCCGTCCAAGGATGCTGTGACCCACCCACAACGACGATCTTCCTAAACGAGTCTCCCGTTTTCAAAAGAGGCCGCAATTCCTGCTCGCGCTTCTCCTCGCCCTCCAATCGCCATGCCGACTGAATGTAGAAGCGCTCGTGTCCCCGGTTGACCACAAAATCAATCTCCTGCATGCCGTCACGCCTCTTCCCATCACGCGACTCCCTCACACGCACCGCACCAACATCGACCGAATACCCTCTCATGCGCAGCTCGTTGTAAATGACGTTCTCCATCAGATGAGTCTCTTCGATTTGTCGAAAATTGAGCCATGCATTCCGCAGGCCCGTATCTACGGCGTAGAACTTCGTCGGGTAGTCGAAATAGCGTTTGCCCCTGACATCATAGCGCTCGGCCTTCGAGAACAAAAAGGAGTCTTCGAGCGCATCGAGATAGCGCTTCACTGTTTTATTCGAGATGCCCGCATGCGCAACGGTGTTGAGCGTGTTCGCAAGCTTTTCCGGATTGGTGAGCGAACCCACTGCCGAGGCAAGTTCTTTGGTGAGCTGCTCCAGTGCAAATGTGTTGTCGATGCCATAGCGCTCGACGATATCCGCTTGGTACATGCTCCGAAAAAGTCCCTTCAGATAGGTCTCCCGTTCGGTTTCAGTCGACGCGAGAACCGCAAGGGGCATCCCTCCATACACAAGATATTCGGCCCACGCGGCGCTCTGATCCATGTCCGCAAAATCGAGGAACTCCGAAAAACTCAGCGGCCACATATGAATCTGAGTGGCCCGATCTCGGAAATTTGTAATAATGTCGCTTGAAAGCATCTTCGAATTGCTACCCGTCACATACACGTCGATGTTCTCGCGCCCGATAAGATCGTTCAGCACGTCATAGAAGGTGGTGTAGAGCAAATCTCTGTCCTCGGGAGGCACAAGCTCCTCGTCAATCTCGTCGCGCTTCACACGATAGGAAAGCTGTATTTCATCGACGAATACATAGTGCTTTTGAGGGGACGCCACATGCTGCAGCACGTAATCATAGAGCAGCTCAGGATTGCGCAAAGACGCGTGCTCTCTCTTCTCAAGATCGATATCGATAATGCAGTCGTTGGAAACCCCGCTTTTCAAAAGATGCGCTCTGTAAATCGTGGAAAGCAGAAACGACTTTCCGCAACGGCGAATACCCGTGATGACCTTGACTCTTCCGTTAAATTGGCTTTTCACTAGCTGCTTGAGGTAGTGATCTCGGTTGATGACGGTCAATTTCCCTCCTTTGCATGGCTTTGCTTGATTCCAGACTTTACACCAAATGGGGCAAAGTCTGGAGCTGTCGATGGCCTCGTCAAACCTCTGGGCGAAAACGCCTACAGCAGCTGCTCCAGTTTCTGCACCAGCACGTCCACGTCGGCTTCCGTGCAGATGAGCGGGGGCAGGAAGCGCAGGGTGTGGGGGCCGGTGGCGTTCAGGACGAGGCCCGCTTCCAGGCCGGCGGCCACCACATCGGGAGCCGACGGCGCCTCATGGGTGAGGTCGATACCGTTCATGAGACCGAAGCCGCGCACCTCCTGCACGTGGGGCAGTCGGGCCAGCCGCTCGCGCATGTAGGCGCCGACCGACTCGATCTGCGCCCCCATACCCGGGGCGAGCAGAGTGGACAGCGTCACGTGGGCCGTGGCCATGGCGATGTTCGAGCCGCCGAAGGTGGTGCCGTGATCGCCCGGCGCGAACGCCGCCGCGATGGAGCTTTTGGCCGCGCAGGCGCCGGCCACCACACCAGAGGCGATGCCCTTGGCCATGGTGACGATGTCGGGCAGCACTCCGAAGTTCTGGAACCCGTAGGGCAGCCCCGTGCGGAAGATGCCGCTCTGCACCTCGTCGCAGATCATGAGCGCACCGTGCTCTTCGGTGAGGCGGCGGATGGCGCCGATGAACTCCTCGGTGCAGGGATGTACGCCGCTCTCGCCCTGGATGCACTCGATCATGACGGCGCAGATGCGGTCGCCCTGGGTCTCGAACAGGCGCTCGAGCGCTTCCACATCGTTGATGGGCGTGGCCGTGAACCCGGCCGGCAGCGGCTGGAAGGCCTCCTGCTTGGCCGGCTGGGCCGTGGCCGCAAGCGTCGCCAAGGTGCGGCCGTGAAAGCTCTTGGCCAGCGTGACGATGAGGCGCGGGGCCAGCTCGGCATCTTTGCCGGCGGCTTCCGTGCGGCGACGGGCGTACAGGCGCGCCAGCTTGATGGCGCACTCGTTGGCCTCGGCGCCGGAGTTCGCGAAGAAGGTCTTCCACGTCTCGGGGCTCGGCTCATCGACGTAGGCGTTCAGCATGTTCGACAGCAGCTGGGCCACTTCCCCGCGGTGCTCGATGTAGTAGTAGTTGCTCACGTGGATGAGCTTGGCCGCCTGATCGCTCACGGCCTGCACGATGGAGGGGTGGCAGTGGCCGAGGCTGCAGACACCGATGCCGGAGAGGAAATCGAGGTACTCGTTGCCGGCATCGTCGATGAGCGTCATGCCGTGGCCTTCGACGAATTCCACGGGCTTGCGGGCGAAGGTGCCCATCACGTATTCGGATTCCAAAGCCATTTCGCGGGCGAGAGTCATGGGATGCTCCTAACGGTTTTCAATGAGTTTGGCGGCGAATTTGCTCACCGGCGAGACGTTCAGGAACTGGGCGGAAGCGAGGCCGCCCACCATGGTTCCCATGCCGGAGTCGGTGAGCATTTCCAGCAGAAGCGCATGGGGCACCGTGCCGTTGATGATATGGGCCGCGCTGACGCCGGAATCGAGGGCGCGCACGCAGCTCGCCAGCTTCGGAATCATGCCCGAGGCCAGCTTGTCGCCGCGCACCATGGCCTCGGCCTCGGGGAAGAGCACCAGCTC
>OLQU01001728.1_pt1 | contig 13860 bp, 4 predicted proteins | sample 1672271 | NCBI WGS metagenome assembly OLQU01 (sample SAMEA3136666, study PRJEB25190) | human gut metagenome | biome: human gut; feature: human-associated habitat; material: faeces | place: Austria | collected 2013 | reverse complement strand
TATTTACAAAATCTATGTTTTCCAATTTGTTTTATAAGTGGTCTTGACCATATCCATTTATTTGTTGCTGTATCTGGATTAAAATAATATATTGCTCCACCTGTTGGGTCCCAACCATTTAATGCATCTCGTGCAGCTTTATATACAGTAGAATTTTCTGCAATAGGAACATTTATCTGTCCATCTGCTACTGCTGTAAAAGCTCCTGGCTCGTAAATAACTCCTGCTATAGTATTTGGAAAACTTGAACTTCTAACTCTATTTAAAATAACAGCTCCAACTGCAACTTGTCCTTCGTATGGTTCTCCTCTTGCTTCGCCATTAATTGCTCTTGCCATTAATTGTAAATCCGATGTTGAACTGCTAGAAGCTGCATAAACATTACTAGAATTATCTTTCGCTATAATATTTATTAAAACTATGAGTAATAAAACTGTTACCATTAGAAATAATATTTTATAATACCTTTTCAATTTACTTCCTCCAATCTCTCATCTTCTCCAAATTTTTCTTTAAAATATTTTGTGTAAAAATTCCAAATTTATTCAAGTTTTTCTATTATTTTTTAATAGTTTGTGATAGAATTTTTTTGGAATTAAATTTTATAGGAGAAAAAAATGAAAAAGGTTTTAATTTTTTATGCATCGTATGGTGGTGGGCATTTATCTGCCGCAAATGCAATTAATGAATATATTAAAAATAATTATCCGAATATAGAAACAGAAATAATTGACTGTATGAAATATGTTAATAAACATTTAGAAAAGTTAACTACTGTTGCGTATAAGGAAATGGCAAAAAAAGCTCCTTGGGCATGGGGAACAATTTACTACACTTCACAACATGGGCTTGTTGCAGAATTATCTAGTACTTCTAATAAAATATTAGCTAGAAAGTTAAATACATTATTGCAAGAATATATGCCAGATTTAATAATTTCTACTCATCCTTTTGCAAGCCAAATGTGTAGTTATTTAAAAAAACATAATAAAATAAATTGTAAGATAGCATCAATCATGACCGATTTTGCTCCACATGACCAATGGTTAGTAGGTAAAAAATGTATTGATTATTTCTTTGTTGCACATAATAAAATGAAAGAAGATTTAATAAAGAAAAAAGTACCAGCAGAAAAAATATTTGCAACAGGAATACCTTTATCTAATAAATTTTTATTAAATTTTGATAGAACAGAAATTTTAAAGCAATTTGGATTAAAAGAAAATAAGAAAACCATCCTATTCTTTGGTGGTGGTGAATTTGGGCTTGGAAAAACCAAGACATTAAAAGTTTTAAGTTCACTACTAAATGATTTTGATAATATTCAAATTGTAGCAATCTCTGGAAAAAATGTAAAAATGAAAAACAAATTCCAAGAACTTGCTGACAATTCTAGTATGTCAGAAGACATAAAAATAATGGAATACACCAATAATGTTCCAGAGCTTATGAGCGTTTCAGATTTAGTAGTAACTAAACCTGGTGGCCTTACTACATCAGAAAGCTTAGCTTCTGGACTCCCTATTATTGTTATTAACCCAATTCCTGGTCAAGAATTTCAAAACGCAGAATTTCTTGAAGAAAAAGGAGTTGGAATATGGATAAAATCTAGTACGAATATTAATGAAACTCTACACTCGTTACTTAATAATCCAGAAAAGTTCAAACAGATGAAAGTTAATGCAAAATTACTTGCAAAAAAATATTCAACTAGAGATATTTGTAAAATACTTTTAGAAAAATAATTTACTATTCCAACTACAAACTTATTTTGTTTGCAGCTACATAGTTATTTAGGAGGAGGAAATTAACATGTCACAAAAGATTGAAGAATTTGATATAAAAAAAGAATATGGAGATATAGCACTAGCTAATAAAAATGACTTTATAAATAAATATAAGGTAAACATGGCTGGATTAACAGCTTCACAAGTAGCTGAAAATCAAAAAAAATATGGCACAAATCAAATAAGTGGTGCTAAACCTAAGCGTTGGTATCATTACTTTTTTGAAAGCTTATTTAGTCCATTTAACGCAATACTTTTAGGTATAGCATTAGTTTTAATTTATACAGATATTATTTTACCTGCTATTCCAAACCCTGCCAATATAATAGTTATTATTTGTTTGGTTCTTATTAGTACTTTTCTTGAATTTTTTGAGGAATATCGTTCTAACAAAGCAGCAGAAAAATTAAAAGAAATGGTAGAAACAAAAGGTTCTGTAATAAGGAATGGCAAAAAAGAAAAAATTCCTTTTAAAGACTTTACTGTAGGTGATATTGTTTCACTATCTGCTGGGGATTTAGTTCCTGCAGATTTAAGAATACTAGAAGCCAAAGACTTATTTGTTGGACAATCATCTATTACTGGTGAATCTGACTCTATAAAAAAAGTTCCAGATTCTGAACTAAAGTCAATTGATGAATTAGAAAGCATAACTGATCTAGATGATATATGTTTTATGGGAACAAATGTTGTGAGTGGTTCCGCCAAATGTGTTGTGGTAAAAGTTGCAGACGATACCTATTTTGGTAAAGTCGCACATACAATTACATCTGGTAAGCCAAAGACAGAATTTCAAAAAGGAATAGAAAATATAAGCAAATTATTAACTAAATTTATGCTATTTATGATTCCAATTACATTTATAGTTAATGCTTGGAAACATGATTTACTTGTAGCTTTTACTTTTTCTGTTGCAATAGCAATAGGAATTACACCTTTACTACTTCCTGTAATTCTTTCTTCTTGTTTATCTAAAGGTGCTGTAAGAATGTCCAAAAAGAAAACCATTGTTAAAAAACTAGATTCTGTTGAAAGTTTTGGTTCTATGAATGTCTTTTGTACAGATAAAACAGGGACTTTAACAGAAGATAAAATAGTTCTAGAGAAATATTTAGATATACATGGTAACGAAGATATAGGTGTATTAGAAGATGCCTTTTTAAATTCTTATCATCAAACTGGATTAGATGGAAATATAGATAAAGCAGTTATTTCACGTGCATTAGAAAATGGCTTAGACCATTTAAAAGATGATTATGCAGTTGTTGATGAGATACCATTTGATTTTACTAGAAGAATGTTATCTGTTATAGTTACAGATAAATCAAGTCATTTAAAAATGATTACCAAAGGTGCTGTGGAAGAAATTTTAAATATTTGTACAAAAGTTTCTTATAAAGATGAAATTTCTAATATTACACCAGAAATAAAAAAGAATATTAAAAAAATATCTACAGATTTAAATAAAGATGGTTTAAGAGTTATTGCTGTTTGTGAAAAAGATGTTACTGGTAAAGCAAATTTTGATGTAAGTGACGAATCTAATATGATTCTCACAGGATTTATTGGTTTCTTAGATCCTCCTAAAGAATCTGCAGCTATGGCGATAAAACGTATGAACGAAGCAGGCATTAGAGTTATAGTTTTAACAGGAGACAATGCAGAAGTTACAAATTGTATTTGTAAAAAAGTAGGAATAAAAACTCATAAAATTATTCTTGGAAGTGAAATTGATAAATTACCTGATAATGGTGTAATTAGATTGTTAAAAAGAAAGCATAATGTCTTTGCTAAACTTTCACCTATTCAAAAAGCAAGAATTATTCGTCTATTAAAAACTAGTGGAAATGTAGTTGGTTATATGGGGGATGGTATTAATGATACGCCTTCTCTTACTAATTCTGATGTTGGTGTTTCTGTAGACACTGCTGTTGATATTGCAAAAGAAACCGCAGATATTATTTTACTTGAAAAAGATTTAAATGTATTATTAGATGGTGTTACAGAAGGAAGAAAAACATTCTCTAACTTATTAAAATACATTAAACTTGCTGTAAGTTTTAACTTTGGTGAAGTTACATCTGTTTTAATTGCAAGTATTTTATTACCATTCTTCCCTATAACTCCAATTCAATTACTTGTACAAAGTCTTTTATATGATATTGGACAATTGACATTACCTTTTGATAATGTTGATCCAGAAGCTTTAAAGAAGCCTAGAAAATGGAGTATTAAAGCTATCCAAAAATTTATGATTGCAATGGGGCCTTTAAGTTCTTGTTTTGATTTAATTGTATTTGCAATGTTATGGTTTGTATTTAAATTAGGACCTGCTGATGCAGCATTATTCCAAACAATATGGTTCTCTTATGGAATTATATCTAACTTATTTGGAATGCATATTATTAGAACCGCTAAAGTTCCATTTATACAAAGTAATGCAGCAAAACCAGTATATATGTCATCTATAATAGTATCATTACTTGCAATCTTAGTTCCATTTACTCCATTAGGAGCTGCAATTGGATTGGTTGCAATTCCATTAAGATATATGGCATTAATATTCTTAACACCAGTTGTTTATTGTATAATTGCTCAATTTGCAAAACGTAGATATATTAAGAAATATGGTGAATGGTTATAATAATAAACAGTCAAAAAAGAGGGAAATATGTAAATCATATTTCCTTCTTTTTTATATCACTTATTATTTGCATGGATTTTTTCTATATCCATATTTGTTAACACTGTTACTTTTTTTATTATTTCTATATCTATATTTTCTTTAATCATTTTTTAGCTATCTCTATTTTCTCTATATTCATACCGTTTTTCAAGCCTTCTTTTATTCCTTCTTTCTTTCCTTTTCTCTTTCCTTCTCTAATTGCTTCTTCTCTTTCACATTCCAAATTTGTAATATAATCTCTTCTAGCTTTCTCTCTTAGAAGAGCAAATATTCTTACATTTTCATCTTCGTTTAAATCTTCTAACTCTTGTGCTGCTTTTTTTATTTCTTTATTTTCTTTTTTGTTTCTTTGTTAATACAACTGCATATCTTAATGTTACTGTCTCTAATCCTACTAATGCTACTAATGCAAATATTAATCCAATCGGTAATTCTCCAGTCTCTACACTTATGATTACATTTGCATTTGATGTATTATCTTTATCATTGTTATCTATAAATCCGGGCACATTTTGTGTATCTACTATATTTATTACATTGTCTTTTTCTCCCATGTTGTTTTCTGCTGTATTCCAATTTAGTACTACTGTATATTCTTTTGTTTCTCCTGGATTTATTTCTGGTATTATTTTTCTTAATACTCCATCTTGTTCTTCCCATGTTCCGTCATTATTGGCTAAACTCATTCCTTCTGGTAGTTTATCTTCTATGGTTACCGCTCCTTCTACTTCTCCACTATTTATTACTCTTATTCTATATACTATTTGTATTTTTGTTTTTTCTACGTCTTTTCTATATATTTCTACTCTTTCTAATTTTCCGTTTGTTTGTGTTCTACTTTCTCCATTTACAACTATTCCTGTTATTTCTTTTTCTACTCCTATGTTAAATGGTTTAGCTTGGTAGTAATAGTATACATCTATTGTGTTATTTACTGTTTTGTTTCCTTTTTCGTCTTCTACTATTTCTACCTTCATTTGTCCTTCTGCATTTTCTGGACTTTCTATTAATGTATAGTATTTAAACTCTTTTGTCTCTGTTGTATATTCATCTTGGTTAAATCCTTCTATAACAACTTGGCTATTTTGTAGCTCTCCTGTTTCCGGATTTGTTTCTTCTAGCTCTTTTCCTGTTGCTTTTTCTACATAATGTACTATTACTTTTGCTGGTTGATTATAGTAGTAATTTACTACTATCTTTTCTGCTGTCATTGTTCCTGTTGAATTTGTTGGTAACATGCTGTTACCTTCTTCATCTGCTTCTATTAATTGATAACTTAATAATTCTTTTGAAGGTATATTATATTCATCTCCTACATGTCCATTATGTATTGTAGGCTCTTCTATATCTTTTCCTGTTAAGCTATCTATATGATGTTCTTCTACAATTGCCCTTTGTGTATAGTAATATGTTACCACTGTTCTATTATTTGTTATATTTCCTTCTTCATCTGTTTCTACTTCTATCGTTCCACTTGCGTTAGAAGGTACTTCTACTAAATCATAATTCTCAAATTCTTTTTGTTCTGTTGTGTATAAATCTCCTTCATGTTTTGTATTATCCACTATTTGGTCTGTTAATGGTTCATTTGTTAATACGTCTAAATAGTTTACTTCTAACACTGCTTTCTTTATATAATAGTAATTTACTGTTACAAGTTCTTCTCCCATTGTTCCTTTGCTGTTACTTGGAAGTTTACTTTCTACTAAGTCATATCCTGCAAATTCTTTGCTTGGTATGTTGTATTCTGTTCCCACTTGTATTTGATGTTCTTCTGTATATAGCACTTTTCCAGTTCTATCATCTATATGGTTTTCTATTAAACCTGTATATACTGGTTCATAGTAGTAGATTAGTGTTTGCTCTTCTTTTGTCATATTTATTGTTTTATTTGTTGGGCTTTCTACTAATTTATATCCTATGAATGCCTTTTCATTTGTTACAAATTCATCTCCTACTAATCCTTCTTGTGTATATGGTTCCTCTAAATCTTTTACTATTTCATGTGTTTCTGGATCTCTTGCTACATATCTTACTGTTGCTTTTGTGTTTTGTAGATAATAATAGGTTACTTTTGTGTCTGCTACTGTCATTGTTCCTTCTGTATTTCCACTATCTTCTACTAAAGTATACATTTTTCCGTTATATGAAATTGTTTCTTTTCTATGTTCTGTATTTGTGTTGTATTTGTCATCTACATGTCCATCTATTTGTTCTTGAGCTGTTAACACTTGATTTGAGTCTTTCTCTACATAATTTATTAATACTTTCGCTGGTTTTAATCTGTAATAATATATTACTTCTTGTGGTTTTTCTTCATTATATTTTTCTATTGTTCCTGTAGCATTTGTTGGTAATTTTGATGTTACTAACTCGTATTTTTCATTTACATTATTTGCCCATGTTGTATGATACTCTTCTCCTTCTTTTCCTTCTATTATTACATCTTGAACTTCTGCTCCACTCGTACTTGGTACTCTTGTTGTTGTTAAAGTTCCATCTGTATTCATTATGTAGTAATGTACTGTTACCTTTCCATATTTATTTGTATTTGTTACAATCCTTCCTATACTATCTAAAACTGCATCATAATATGTTAAGTTTCCATTTATTTCTGTTAATGTATATGTAATTTCGTTATTACTTGCATCATACTTTGGTAAGTTTGTAAATATGTCATTCCATTTATTCGCATCTGATTGGTCTTGTGTTGTACTACTTCCTGCTGTTCCTGGTTTTGCTAATTCTTTTGTATATTCTCTTCCATCACTTCCAACTAGTTTAAATGTTACTCTTGTTGGACGTTGTCCAAGCTTATTACTATCGTCTTCCCATATTTTACTTACTGGTATATTTACTGTAAATTCAGTTGTTGTTGTTTCATTTGCTGTTACTTCGTCAAACTCTTTCTCTGGTGTTTTTGTTTTAATTTTTCCTGTTACAACATTCTTTATATTTGTTGTTCCTTGATTTATTCCTGTATATACTACTTTTATTGTTTTATTTATCGTTATTTCATTGTTTTTATTTACGTAACTATTTATATCTTTTATTGTTTCTGTCCAGGTTATTGTCTTTGCTGTTGCATCATATGTTCCTCCTGCTATGTCTGAACTATCTATAACTATTTGATATGGTAACTTATCTACTATTGTTACTTCTGCTTCTCCTATGTAATCTTCTAGTGTTGCTTTATATACAATATCGTAAGTTATTTCATCTGTTAAGTTTTCTATCTTCTCTGTTCCGTTTTTATTTATACTTTGCTCATTTACTGTTGGCGTTTTTAATCTATAGTAATATGTTACTACTGTTTGGCTTGCAACCATATTTCCACTTGCATTACTTGGTGTATTTACTACTTCATAATTTTGTGGTATATCACTTGCAACTTGTGTTGTATAACTATCTCCTATTTCTCCATTTATTGTTACGTCTTCGCTTAACTTTTCGCTTGTTCCCTCTTTGTAATGGTGTACTAATACACTTGTCCTTACATCTTTAAATGTTACTATTACTTCTTTATCTTCTTGCATATTTATGAATTTATTTAATATTACTGTATGGTTTGACTCTTCTGTAAATGTTATTTTCTCTCCATTTACTGTTATTGTATCTACTCTATATCCTGCATTTGGAGTTACTATTATGTCTTTTTTACTGTCTTGTCCTTTATCTACACTTTCGTAAATATCTTGTCCTTCTCCACTTATGTTTCCTCCAACACCTTCTACTTTTGTATTTATATTAAACTGGATTGTTCTTATTCCTGCATTTACATTATCTTCTATTATCTCTGGCGAGCTTATTGTGTTTAATTTTGTTATCTCTTCTGTTTGTTTACTTGCTTGGTTAAATTTACTATTTATCTCTCTATTTGTTCCTACTTCCTTATCTGTTAATTCATGTAGACTATCTATCTCTACTTCTACTTTGTATGTTCCTTTTGCTAGGTCTGTAAATTCATATTCACCATGTGTATTTGTCGTTGTTCTTATTACTTCTGTGTTATTAGTGCTGTTTAATAGTTTAACAACTGTTCCTTCTAAATATTTCTCGCTAGAGTCTATTACACCATTTCTATTACTGTCTTCCCATACTTTTCCTTGTATCTTTCTGCTTACTACTTGTATAGTAATATCTGTTGATGTCATTTCTTCTGAATCTTTATTGGTTTGTGCTGTAGCACTATTTACATAGATATCTTTTGGTTGATTTCCTGTTGGAGTTAAATATACCATTATATCAACACCTTGACCTTCACTTATTTCTCCTTTTACTGCAAATGCTGTGGCATTCTCTTTAATATTATTTATATTTACCTCTTTCCAATTATTACTTATTCCAATGTTTTCGTCTTTCGCAGTTATATTTCTTACACTTTCATCTGTTGATATATAAGTTTTTAATCCAGTTTGACCTGTTATTTCTAAATGATCTAATATATATGTCCCGTTATATTTAGTTCCTCTTACATCTCCGTTATATGGTAGTATATCTAATAATTGAAAATCCGGAACATTTTCATCAGTATTATTTTTATATGATATATGATATTTTATCATTTGGTTCTTTTCTACTATTGGCTCATCAGTCTCCTTGTATAATCTATGACTTGCTAGGTTTGTTACTGTTATAGTGTTTGTTACGGTTCTATAAATTGCATCTGCATTTCCAACTTTATCTTTATCTGCTAATATTATTGTTTGTGTAGTATATTGTGTTCCATTTGGTGTTTCTTCATTTATATGAGCTTTGAAGTTAATTGTTCTAATACTTTCTCCTACTGAGCAGTTATATATTTCCCATATTAGTGTTGTTGTACCATTTGAATTATTTATGATATCAGGTTCTATATAATCAGAACTACCTGCTACATACTCTAAACCTTTAGGGAGCGTTGTTGTTAATTTTACAGTTACTCCATCTATATCTGCATTTCCATTTAATTGTGGAGCTATTCTATAGTTTATTATATTTTCATTTCTTCCAATATCATAATTTGTTTTTCTTTCTGTTGCGTCTTCATTCCAAGAAGTGAGTTCTACTTTTTGTTCTGCACCTAATACTAATATGCTATTTCCATAAAGCACTCCTCCCCCATGTGAACCTTGTTCCATTTGTCCATTTTCATCATAGCTGGTTTTTACATATGGTAAATTACCTTGTGACCAAACAGTTGGTGGGAAATCACTTCTATTGGTAGTTTTTAAATATGTTTGTGTACTTCTGTCTGGAGCATTACCTTCGTTATATATCCAAATATCACTTACAGCCTGATATACTTTGCCAGGCTTGGCTGTTTCTTTTATTTTTATTGGTATAAGCATTCTTATATTTATTCCACTCGTAATATAACCATTTTTAGATTCAGACATAACAGCTACACAAGTATATCCATTTTCTTTCAATTCATTTAATGTATCAAAATACACTAATTTATCAGCAGTTGTCTGTATCATTTCGCTATCAGAATTCCAGCCTGACTTATCTTTTTTTCCAGCATATAGAATATTAAATTTCATATTAGATATTCCTTGTAATCCTGAAACTGTGTATTCACTTGAATTTGATAATAAAATTGGCTCAATTGCTTCATCATCAAATTTTATTAATTCATCAATTCCATATACCCAATTTTCCTTGCTATTATTTATACTTGTTGTTATCTCTTCACCAATAAACAATTGTGAATTGTTATATGTTTTTGCATCTCCTGCTCCCCATTTACTTGCTAATAAACCATAATTATCTGAAAAAAACTGAATTTGTTTACTATAACTTCCAACTGTATATGTAATATGATTTGTTCGTATAGTATTATTTGCCGTATTTACTTCTTTTGTACAAGTATCTCCCCCTACTGTATTTACTTTCATATTATTAGCTTCTATATTAATATAACATTGTGTATTTTCTTTTTTTGTTTCTTCATTAAGATTCACTTGAATATAAAACATTCCTATAGAAATAAACCCAATATCATCTGTAATAGAATATGCGCTATCTGTTGAATAAGTACCATAATCAGTTCTATCAGGAAATGTTCCATTATATCCATAGTTTGATATTGTTACTTTAATTAAACCTGTTCCGTTATCTTCCATTTTTAGATTTCCATTTTGATATACTTTTCTTCTACTATCTCCTTGATTTGAATAAGGCAATTTACCCCAGCTATGACAAAAATTACTCGGAAAAGAAGTTGTTATAAGATTTTCTGGATTACCTAGTACGTCACTAAATTGATTATTGTATTTATAATTATATAGTTTCATATTTCCATTTGTTATATCTTCATAATTACTCTGTCCTATTACTGTTCTTTGCAAATTATAATTTATATCAAATGTTAAATCTCCTTGTGGATATTCTACTCCTTTTAATCCTTTCGATACACTATCTCCTTGTAGTAAAAATGCTAAACTATACTTATAAATTCTTGCATCACCATCATTTGTTTCTGTTTCAATTCCACTACTATAATTGTCTAACCTTATATCGTATTTTGGTGCAGAGCTTACATATACATTTTCCACATTAGTTACTGTACATTTTTCATTTTCTTCATTACCTTCCAACCATACTTTTATTTCTGGTTTTATTTCCAAAGCATTTTTTGCTCCTTCTAGCTTTAATATTAGTGTTAATGTTTGTTTTCCTGGCACAGTAATGGTCTCATCGCTCATCTTATATTGTGCAGAAAGTGTTCTTCCATTATTACTTAACTTTCCTGTGCCCTCTGTCCAACTCATTGATTCTATATCCCATTTCATATATGTACACGTTTCTGGCAGTTTCGCTTCAATATTTAAAGTTCCTCCAGTTAAACTATTTGCTCCTGAATCAGACTTCATTTGCATAGTTGATTCTACAGTCCAAATTACTTGATCAAATGAACGTACAATATTGTTATCCTCCGAACTATCATTACCAGGTTCGTCATCTGCATCCCATGGGCCTGTTCCAGTCTTTGTCTGAATTATTTGCGCAGATGAAATATAACCTTTGTCTCCATTTATAATTCCTCCTGCGTTATATTCTTCATTACCACTTCCTAGGCTTTCATTTTTCTTGTTATTCATACTAAAAATAAGCACAAAAACTCCTAGTAGAATCATTATTGCTATTAGAACTCCTACGCTTATTGATATTCTTTTATTATTTTTTTTGTTTAAATTACCGGTGTGTGTGTGTGTGTACAGCGCCAACGTTTTCAGTCTTCACAATTTTATTATTTTCATTTTGTCTTTTCATCCGTAACACCTACTTCTCCTATAATAACTTATTATATTAATTCTACTTATTATATTAATATAAGTAAATAGAGCATTGCTTCCAATTCTTGGTGCAATGCTCTATCACTTTACGGATACTATTTTTAGACATTTTATATTATTTTTTTGTTACATTATGATTTTTTTCCTAGTTAATTTTTCTATTTCTTCTTAATTTTATTTTTATAAGCTTTTAGGCAGTTAAGGTCTAAGTGCTGTAATAGGAAGCACATAAATTCCATCCGGTCTTTTTACAACTGCATTATATAAACCACAAATTACACACATAAATTTAGGTTTAACTTCTGCTAATTCATAAAATCTTTTTAAACTTGCTACTGCTTCTTCTTCCTTATTTGCCCCTAATTTTATCTCTATAGCTCCATATTCTCCATCTCCAATTTCTATTATCGCATCAACTTCAATTCCTGTATCATTTTCTCTATAGTGATATAATCTAGCACCTATACTTTCAGCATATATTTTTAAATCTCTTTCGCATAATGCTTCGAAATATAATCCCATTGTTTCTAAATCGTTAATTAACTTTTCTGGAGTAATATTTAAAATTGCGCATCCCAATGATGGATCTACTAAATGTCTTTTTGGGTTCTTTCCTACATTTAATCTTGAACGTATTTTATACATAAAAGATTTTTGGTTTTCTATTAAATGTAATTTATTTAGTACATCTAAATAATCTGCAACTGTATTTCTACTTATTATCAAATCACTTTCTGTAATGTTATCTTCTATATCTTTTATTAAAACACTATTAGTAGAAATAGTACTTTCATTTCTAGCAAGAGATCTTAATAGCATTTCCATCTTTTGCTTATCTCTATTTACTCCATCAATCTCTATAATATCTTTATCTAGTACAGCCTCAATATAACTTCTAGTAATTTTCATAGCTCCATTAACACTAATATTTACTGCTTCAGGCCAACCACCTTTTACAATCAGTTCCGCTAATCTTTTTAACTCTACCTTTTTTACGAGCTTTTTTTTCACTTTATTTTCAAATAAATCTTTTAAAGAAGCCTCTCCTGATGAATCTCCAGATTCATATAAAGACATTGTATACATTTTCATTCATCCAATAGCATTGTGCAATTTTTGACTTTAAAAATCTTCATTTAACAAAAAGTCAAAAACATTCAAATGCTTTATTCCATTAGTTGACATATCCACATCATCTAAAGATATTACATATTTGGGATAATTGTCTTGTATACTCTTATATGCTCCAAATTCCCTATTTATTGTTTCTTCGGAATTTAAATATAAGCTTACTTGAATATACTTAATCTTTTTATCTTTTATAGCTACAAAATCGACTTCTGCATCTTTTAATTTTCCTATATAAACATCATATCCTTTAAAAATTAATTCATTATATACCAAATTCTCTAAACAAATTGAATAATTAGTTTCTTTATTTGTATTTTTTATCTTTTTCACTCCAAGATCTGATACATAATATTTATTTAATGTTTTTAAAATACTTTTACCATGTATATCATATCTGTATACTTTGTTAATAATAAAAGTCGAACATAATGCTTCTATATAGTTATATAAAGTTTCTGCAGATACTTCTCTATATTCATTTTTTAAATATTTCAAGACATTAGTTGCAGAAAATTCTCTTCCTTCAGTTTCTAAAATATATTGCCATACTTTATTAAATAAAGTAATATCTTTTACTCCCAATCTCTCTACAACGTCCTTTAAAACAATAGAATCATATACATCTGATATATAATTTAATTTAGTAATATCCTCTTTAAATGAAAACCTTTGTGGTAAGCTTCCCCATTCAAAAATATCAAACAATAATTTTTTATAATCATTTGTATTTGTTATTTCTAGTGCTTCAGAAAAGCTAAGAGGATTTACTTTAAAACTAACATATCTACCTGTTAAGTCAGTTGAAAGTTCTTTAAATGTCATCTTGCTGTTTGAACCAGTTATAAAAATACTACATTGATTCGTTATACGAAGTGAATTTATTCCTTTTTCAAAATCTTTTACTTTTTGTATTTCGTCTAAAAATATATAGTATGTTTTATTATCTTTAATTTGTTGTTTTATATAATTATTTAAA
>OLQU01001726.1_pt1 | contig 13872 bp, 14 predicted proteins | sample 1672271 | NCBI WGS metagenome assembly OLQU01 (sample SAMEA3136666, study PRJEB25190) | human gut metagenome | biome: human gut; feature: human-associated habitat; material: faeces | place: Austria | collected 2013 | reverse complement strand
ATGCCAATAACCAATTACAGCCAGTTTGGATGGGAAGCTATGGTATTGGTCTAGAGAGATGTATGGCAGCCGTTGCTGATCAACACCATGATGATTTTGGTATTAAATGGCCAGTTGAAATTGCACCATTTAGACTTGCGATTGTTCCAGTATCTTTAAAGGATGAAGAACAAGTTAAGATTGCCAATGATCTATATGAATTCTGTAAAGAACACAAATTTGATGTTATTTTGGATGATCGTAATGAGCGTCCAGGCGTTAAATTTAAAGATATGGAATTGATTGGGGTTCCTTATCGTATTACTGTGGGTCGTGGTATTAAAGAGGGTAAGCTTGAGTGGACAGATCGTTATACGGGTGAAAAGACTGAAATTGCGATTGAGGATGTTTATTCTGAAATCGAAAAAGTTTTCGCCATGTAAACGCTTGTACTTGAGTTATAAACAAATAATTAAGTTTTACATTTACTTTCATACAATTTTCTTGTATATTAGTCATAGTTAAAGGAGTGTAATTATGCAAAATAAAATTGAAATTTTTAACAACCAGGTTATTATCAACTATAATTTGGCATATCCAAAGAGTCGTGAGGTTTTATTAAAATCTCATACATTCGCAAAATTCGTTCAATATTTCATTGAATATCAGGAAACAGATAATGCGAACATGTACGCGTATTTGACAAAGAATGGTGAATTGAATTCAAAAGAAGCTTCTTATGATTTCTGTCATTTTTTGCGTTTATTGTCAATCTTTACTTGTGAAGAATTAAAAGATGAATATTATCTTTCAGATAAAGATGCAACTTTAGATGTTATTGAAGAGATGTATCGTACTTGGCGTTCTTTACAACGTTTTGGATATATGAAGAGTGATAATTCAACGGATTTTGGTATTAATACATTAGTGACATTTGACTCAGCTTCAAATGATTTATTACTTCGTACATATCGTTTGTTTGAAGAAAAATTAATGGGAAGACCAAACTTAGTGTATCGTCAGGTTCAAGCTGGAACAAATGCATGTTTCTCTATTCATACTTTGGATAAAGTATGGGCTGATGAATATGCTGCATTACAAGATATTCCAATGATCGATACAGTTATGTTAAGAACTCCAATGATTTTGCATCCAAAATCAAGTAAACGTACCGGTATGTTTACTGAAATAGATACACAGCCAATGACATATTTCAAAAAGGGAGAATCAAACTGGTTCTGTTATCCTTGTAAGGTTGGAGCTTTATTATGTTTCGTATACTTCAACTCAAAATATATGTCTAGTGCATTGAGTATGGCTAACTTGTTTGAATTAGCTACAAAAGAAGAGAGTGCTCAAAAACCAGATCTTGTTGTTATTTTTGGTAATGACGATGGAAATGATGCAACAAACTTCTATTATGATGAGGCCAATGATATTTGGGTAGGATGTATTAGTGACAATCCTCGTATCGAATACTTTGGATATTTAAAGAAAATGTGTTTAACATTACACAACTTGGCACAGATGAAAAAAGGTTGGTTACCAATCCATGGTGCTTTCGTAAACATCTATTTAAAGGATGGAACTAAGAAAGGTATCATGTTGATGGGTGATAGTGGTGCAGGTAAATCCGAATCCATTGAAGCATTAAAGGCAGCTGCTGGAGATATGATTCGTGAAGTAGAAGTTGTATTTGATGATATGGGAACAATTCACTTAGAAGATGGCGTTCCATATGGTCAGGGAACTGAAATTGGTGCCTTCATTCGTCTAGATGACTTGGATCCAGGTACTCCATATCGTGACATGGACCGTTCAATTTTCATGGCTCCAGAAAATCCAAACTCACGTATGATTCAGCCTGCAGCTCCATATCGTGTTGTTGTTCACAACCACAAAATTGATTTATTTGCGTACGCAAACAACTACACAAATGAATTTGGTCTAAAGAAATTAACTGTTCAAGAAGTAAAAGATACTTGTAAGTTAGGTAAGCGTATGGCTTTGGGTACAACGCAAGAAGTTGGTATTTCAACAACTTACTTCGCAAACCCATTTGGTCCTATGCAAAAACAAGAGCTTTGTGAACCAATCATCGACACAATGTTCCAGGCTCTAGAAGACAACGGAGTATTTGTTGGTGAAATCTATACGCACTTAGGATTTGATAAATCAAACCGTAAAGGTTTAAATATTGCTGCTCAGCAATTATTAGAATTTATCCAGAAAAAGGATTAATATGTTTAACAACAATTCAATGAATTATTACTCAACAAGCACTTTAAAAAGTGCTTTGTTGAAGTCTTATGCATGGATGGCTATTGCCTTATCCATCACGGCAATTGTATCTTATGGTTTATATGCTACAAATGCTTTATTGATTTTATTGAGTACCATGCCATTTCTATTCATGTTGTTTGTGATTGCACCATTTATATTGTCCATTGCCTTTGGTGTTTCTATGGCAAGATCGACATCAAGTACAGGCATGAAAGTCATGTTAGTGCTTTATGCCATCTGTATGGGCGTTTCACTTACTTCGATTGGCTATGTATATGATGTAGCTACAATTGGTACTGCTTTTCTAGTCAGTGCAGTTTACTTTATTAGTTTAGCTGTTATTGGTACAACATCAAAAAAAGATTTTACTAGCTTTGGCTCATTATGTATGATTGGACTTTTTGTATTGATTATTACACAATGCTTTATGATGTTATTTAGAGTTAGTATGGATGTTCGCTTGCTTTCTATCATTACTCTATTGATTTTTACAGGCATCACAGTTTGGGATGTTCAAAGAATGAATCGTTTATTGATTCAATCAGATGGTTCAGTCGTAGCACAAGATAAGATCGCAATCTTCATGGCTTTACAATTGTATTTGGATTTCTTGAATATTTTCTTAAGAATCCTACAATTAATTGGCATGGGAAATCGTAACAACAAATAGATGTATTCGTAATGGATACATCTTTTTTTGATGGAGAATTGACTGTTTAATTTGATATAATTATCCTAAAGAAAGGAATAGATTTATCATATCTAGACAAGAACATTATGAAAATTCTTAATGTAATAATGGATATTTTAATTGGTGCTGCGTTTATAATGAACGTATGTTTCAAGCAATACTTTAAAGTATATGCTTATGGAATACTCCCTGCTATTTTCTTAGTATCAGTTTTTAATATCTACAGTAGTATAAAGAACAAAGATTATAAATCCTATCGATTGTTTTATTCTATATTCTGGATTCTTATTATTTTGATTTTATTACTAAATTTATAAAATACAATGTAATGTTGATAGACAGAAAAGCTCATATAATATTTTAAGCTAAACTATCAAAAAGACTTTGGTATATTGAAGTGATGTCTTAACTGACTACTCCTCACCGCAAGCTCTTTGATGTCATGACGAAAGACTCCGGCAACGCACGAATGTAGCCACTATATTTTCTCATCACCACGGCAGGGAACATCAAGACGTACAAAGAGAAATCTACAGAGAAATCGACGGTGCCGTGGCGACAATCATGGTGCTTGACCGTGCTATCCGCTATGGCAATGATAATGGCATTTCAGTCTATGATAGCTGTGGGCTGCAATTAGTCGATTATAAAAAGTTTTTGCACTATAGTGCATTTACACGATTTTCTTGTCGATTTATGCTATCAAAATAGCGCAGGAGGTGTGAAAATATGATAGATTCTCATGAACTCAGACGGCGTGATGGAACACCCCGGCACGATCAAAGAACCGAATTACGGTTCTTATTTGAATGTAAACAATTATAATGATACGAAGAAAAATCATGCAACGATTGTTAAGTTGATAGCAACTTTGAAGCGTGCTACAAAAACCACAGTTTAGTAATTTGGTGTTAAAACATTCTTCTGTTATCTGTCGAAGACATAAATTAAAAAATAAAAATGGAGTAGTGTAATACTACTCCAAAGGTTTTTGATAGAAGTTTCCGTAGAAGTTTACTGTATTGTATGTATTGATCAATACTTTAGGATCGACCTTTCTTACATTATCGACAACGTCTCTTAATTCATAAGTAGAAATAACGGCTTTACATACGTAATACTTACGATGACTGTATGCACCATAACATTCAAATACGCTCATACCATGGCGACAAGTGGCCATAAAGGCATCGATAATTGGGTCTGGATCGTTTGTCGTAAATTCAACGGTAATTTGTGCATATCTTTGATATAAAGATGAGATTGTCTTTGTAGATAAGAATTGGAATAGGATGGAATATCCTGCATAAATCCATCCGCATAAGTATCCAAAGACAATAATCATAGCGCAGTTATAGAAGAATACATAGTCCCAGATACCTCTATGAATCTTACTAGAAACGTATTGGGCAATGAAATCCGTTCCTCCGGTAGATCCACCAGCTCTTAGGGATAGGGAAATGGAGAAGCCCCATAAGAAGCCTCCAAATAGAACGTTTAAGATTTGATCTTTAAAGAAGGGTTCAAAATGGAAGATAGAAATAAAGAAAGATACTAGAAAGAATTGTACACAACTCAAAAATGTGAATCTTGGAGAAATGTGTTTGTAGCATAGTATAGCAGCAGGAACATTTAATGCGATGATTCCAACTTGAGTAGGAAAGTTAATGTTTACTAGAGCACAGACTTTATTGATTAATAGAGCAAGTCCGGTAAATCCTCCTGAAATCAAATTGCATGGTGCCATAAATACATTCATGATATAACATTGCATAAAAGCACTAAATACAATCATAATGATTGACGTCAATAGTCTTAGCTTCTTTTCTTTTTGAAGCTGATGAATAATGTGTTGCATATAAATTAATACCTCTTGTTCACTGACAATTTAATGATAGGGCATTTGTCAAATAAGTTCAACCAAAAACAGAAAATGTACGGTTTTTAAAAAAATGTAAAAAAAATTAATTTTTTTCTTGCTTTTTATTATGCGTTGAGGTATTATATATGGGCAGTCAACGAAATGGTTCCGTAGCCAAGTGGTAAGGCAATAGACTGCAACTCTGTGATCATCAGTTCAAATCTGATCGGAACCTCCATAAATGATGGGGTCGTGGCGGAATAGGCAGACGCAACGGACTTAAAATCCGTTGGGAGAAATCCCGTGTGGGTTCAAGTCCCACCGTCCCCACCATCGTTTATTTACAATCAACAAGTTACGGTTCCGTAGCCAAGTGGTAAGGCAATAGACTGCAACTCTGTGATCATCAGTTCAAATCTGATCGGAACCTCCATAAATGATGGGGTCGTGGCGGAATAGGCAGACGCAACGGACTTAAAATCCGTTGGGAGAAATCCCGTGTGGGTTCAAGTCCCACCGTCCCCACCATTTTTTGGAAAGATAGCTAGAGACATTTGTTTCTAGCTTTTTTCGTGCTTATTTGGTCAGCACAATGACCAAGTTTACCATATTTGTATATAAATTTAATGATTAAAATATAATAAAAGAGAGGTGTAACTAATTATGAGCTGGATTGAAAGAACAACGAAAAAACGAATCAAAGAATTGGATGAACATCCAGAATTGAATTCAAATGATTTTGAGCAAAAGGGAAATACATTAATGAAGAATATTAAATTCTATGTGATTGTTATCTTAGCAGCTGTACTTGTTTTAGCACTTTGGTATCAATGGAACCATCCGGAAATTGATATATTTCCATTTCATTTTCCAATATTAGTCTAAGAAGAGGTAACTATGAATTGGCTTGATAAAATAGCAAAGAAACGATTGGAAGAACTAGAAGCACATCCAGAATTGAACTCAGACAAATTTGCGGAGAAGATGAGTACTCTATATTTCGCTATTGTTTTGTTGATTGTTGCCATACTTATTCTTTTGTTTTGGTATGATACTGAACATTTTGAAATTTGGATCTTTCCAGGAAGATAAAAAATAGCCACAATTGTGGCTATAATAACATAAATCCAATACCTACGATAACACCAGTTATAAATAGGATGGAAATGGTTCTTAAAATGTCTTTCTTTCTTGCTTCATAACGAATCATCACAATTAAACCAAGTCCTGCATTTGTGACAAGTCCTGCTAGTAAGGATCCAAAGGATAATTCACCAGCTGTATAAAGCTGCGTTAGGACAACTGTAGCTGCACAGTTAGGAATAAAGCCGAATAGTGCGGCAATGATTGGCTGGAATAAATTATCTTGAAGCAAGATCATAGATAGTGTTTTTTCTCCAATCAACTCCATTAATAATGTTAATACAAAGCTAGTAATAAAGATGAATACATAAATCTTTAAAGATCGTAATAGAGCACTGATCCATAATGGATATTCAGGATAGCAACATGGACAGCTTGATCCTGAACTTTCTTCTTCCTCATATTCTTCATCGTCATAATCCTCTTCTTCCATGTCTTCGAAGCGGAGGATTTTTTGATTGCGAAATAGTACATGATCAGTAAATAATCCAACAACGATTGCGATAACTAATTTTAATCCTAAAATACCAAGTAAAGATGAATACATCTTAGGATTACTAATAAGGATTGGAATGGCTTCATCACTTGTCGCAATCATAACACTGACTAGTGTTCCTAATGTAATGTTATTTTGGACAAACAACATAGCGGCTAGAATACTAAATCCACATTGGGGAATCAATCCAACTAATGCGCCTAAAATAGGTCCAAGTCTTTGTAGTCCAAAGAAAAGCTTATCGTCTTGCGTATTCTTTCTTTCGAAAACTTCTAATATACAATAAGTAATATACAATAAGGGGAGCATAGCCCATGTATCGTGTATTGTATCTAAAATAATGTCTATAAAATTCAAAGGTAGTTCCTCCTAACTTACATAAGTATACACATTTTTTCAAAAATTGCACGTAAAAAGCAGGAAACTAATCAATAGTTCCTGCTCTATCGTTGATTGTGATTTTTTTATTTCTTAATCGAACTTGAATATAATCATGTACACCTGCATAAATAAGTGCAAATATAGGAACGCCTAAGAACATTCCGACAACGCCAAATAATGCACCACCTATAGTAACTGAGAATAAAATCCAGAAGCCTGACATTCCTAGTTTATCTCCAAGTACAATTGGTTTAATAATGTTTCCATCGAACTGTTGAAGAATGAAGATAAATATGGTAAAAATCAAGGCTGAGAATGGATCAATCAAACATAAGATAATGATGACGGGAATAGCTCCTAAGAATGGTCCAAAGACGGGAATGACGTTTGTGACACCAATAATCAGGGCAATCATACTTGTGTAAGGTAGTTTTAATACTAAGGCACCAAAGTAACAGATAACACCGACAATAAATGAGTCAATGATATTTCCTACGATATATTGTTCAAATACAGTCTTCGCGTCATTTGTCCAAAGAGTTAAGTAGTTCGCAAAGTTTTTATCAAATAATGAGTAATTTAACTTTTTTATGCCCTTAACAAGTTTTTCACGGTCCAATAAGATATAGAATGCAGAAACGAAAGCTAAAATCAAGTTAATGAATCCTTTCACAAATCCATAAGAGTAAGAAGCGATTTTAGGAATCGATTCAGTGACTACACTTGTGATTTTCTTTGTGACGTCAAAATTGATCAACATTTGTTCAACTTGTTTTTCTGAAATGTTTAATTTATACGCAAAATCTTTTGTGTATCCAATTAAAGTATCGGAATAAACCGCAATGTTTTTAGAAAATTGTCGCACAGAATCAATCGTATTCGGAATTATAATGGAGAAAAATAAGATCAAGAATCCAATGGTCAATATAAACACAAGAGTAGTTGATAGTATTCTTTTGTGGCTTTTATGCATTGGAATATTCTGTAGTAACTTATCTTCAACCCATTTTTGTGGATTGTTTAATATAAACGCCAATCCAATTCCAAGAAGGAAAGGAAATAGTATCGTTAATATAAACTGAATGGCTCGTTTAATGTCTTTAAATTTATTCAATATTGTAAAAAATAAGATTGCGATAATGAAAGACGTAGAATAAACGATGATTCGCTGCTTCATTTCTTGGGTTAATTTAAAATGCATTTAAGTAAGACTCCTTCCATACCATATATAATAGCATCTAGAAAAAAATTATAAAAGCCATTATAATAGTCGTATGGAAAAAATATTTGAAGGGGCCATTTCCTGCAAAGCCCTATTAGAAGCAGGGTCTCGAGATTGTAAAAAACTATATATTGATAAGAAAAAAAATACAAAAGATACAAGATATTTGGCTAAAATTGCCAAAAGTCGTGGCTGTGAAGTCGTTTTTTGTTCGCGTGATGAAATCAATGCCTTAGCAACAGGTAAAACACATGGTGGTATTTTACTTCTAGCTGAAGAAAAACAGATTCCTCAACTTACCCAAGGACATGTTCAAGGTTTTCTTTGTTACATCGACGGCGTAGAAGATCCATATAATTTGGGAAGTATTTCAAGAACTCTCTATGCATCTGGATGTGATGCGATGATTCTTCCAAAACGAGACTGGAGCTTTGCCGAACAAACCATTTTAAAGGCAAGTGCCGGTGCCTATGAAAAACTACCAATCTACTTTGTAGATTCAGATGAAGAACTAGTAGACTATTGTAAAAAGAATGAACTTCCTATTTTGTGTGCCCACAGAAAAGATGCCGTAGGACTCTATGACTATACTTTTGAATCCGATTTTTGTTTATGTTTAGGCGGTGCGTTAAGAGGGCTTAGCTCAACCATTACGGCAGCATCCAAACAAAATATTGTCGTAGAATACGGTAGAGATTTTAGAAATGCCTTAGATTCAGCTAGTGCTGCTGCTGTATTTAGTTTTGAAATATTAAGACAAAAGAAAGTCAAAGCGAATTAAAATGCTTTGACTCTTTTTATTTGTCAAATAACTTTTGTGCGCTAATTCTTGATCTGCAAAATCAACAATGAAGATACCGTAATTCTTTTTCTGCCAATCATATTCCTTTAAATACGCATTGATCTTCTTTGTGTAGTTTCTTGGATGACCAATCTTACCTTTACCACTCGTGGACGTGAAATTTTAAATAGAATGTAGAATCATTGGACATCGAGTTTTCTAAACAATATTCGATGGCTTGTACCTTATCTTCTACACCATAATTAAAACGATCCTGCACAAATAAAGATTCGGATACATTAATATCTTCTTTCTTATGAGGAACATCAAATGAGGAACATCAAGAATGGTACGATCACCTTGTTCTTCCCAGTTTAAATATAAACCATATTCACTTTTGAATCGTGTGGCCAAAATGATTTTACCTCGAACTTCATCGAGTGTCGGAATTCGATTTTCGATATACCAAGAATTTGTATTGATTTTAGAATTTAATATGGACTTTACCTTATTTAAATCATCCTTACTATTTTCTTTCTTCACACAAAAAATCACTGTTTCAGATGGGTTTTGATCTAAAAAAGTATAGATATCGTTTAATACATCATCTAAAGTAAGTGAAGTAGAAAATATAGATTTGTCTTTTCTACACTTGGCAAAGTTGTGTTTTAAGATAAGATCATCATTCTTTAAAACCAATCGTATATCTAAATAGCGATAACCATTTTCTAATTGTGTTTTGATGGCTGTATCTTGACATTGAAAGATCGGACTCAAACTTACATATTGAGTGGCTGAATCATGTGTACCTGGAATCGATAATGCACTCAGCTTTGTATCTCCTGAAATATTTTCCATCCAGTTTGATGATGAGTTTTCCTTTGCCTGAATTGGTGAAATAAGCATGGAAAAGAGGATTATAAAAATCCCAAGTGTTTTTTGAATTGTTTTCATAATATTATTTTCCTTTAAGTATGTATATGTTTAAGAATAGTGTATTATATTTTGCAAATATTTAATTTCAGTTTGTATATTCATTAATAAGTCTTTTGTAATCTAATAATTGTGAACAAGAAAAAACAAGCACTATTGAAAATTTCAGATACGAAAACTATTAATCCTGTGTTTCAATTCCTAAACAATAGGATAATAATGGTATAATAAAGGCATATTATATGAGGAGATAATAATATGCCACAAATAATACCGATTAAAGAATTAAAAAACACTTCTGAAATATCAGACGTATGCAAAGAAACGAATGAATCAACGTTTAAAAAACTTGAAATGTATCAAGATATTGCGATTTCTGAATACCAAATTGATATTAAAGAGACAAAAGATGCAAAACTAGCCATTCAAGAAATGAGAAAGAAGTATGGTCTATAACTTGATTATTACGACACGAGCAGAGAAATTATTGGATAAAAGTATAAAAGCACCATTTTAGGTGCTTTTACTTGTATATTTTCGAAAACTGTAGAATACCATTGATATAAAATAATAAGGATACACAGATATTCAATACCTTGTTGTCGAAGGGACTTTTGACAAAACAAATGAGAATGCCCGCAATAATGTTTAATAATCCTTTAATAATATACATAATGAATTCCTTAAATATAAATATACTGAAATAAATATCAATGTCAAATCCAGAATGATGTTATAATAGATGCATGCTGATTAATGTATATGTAGAATACAATCGCCTACGCAATACCTTTACATATTCTTGTGATTGTCATGTTGAAGTTGGATGTCGAGTCCGTGTTGAATTCAACAATCGAACGCTTGTAGGATTTGTCGAAGAAGTAGATGTAGAAAGCGATTTTAAAAATATTAAACCTGTCATTGAAGTCATAGATGAAAAGCCATTATTAAATAACGAATTAAAGGTATTGGCAAATTATATGGCTGATTTTTATGCGAGTTCGAAAGTGACTTGTTATAAAACAATGCTGCCACCAGCTTTGCGTCCCTCTAGTAAGCATTCAAAAATTATCTATGAAGATTATGCGATATTGAATGATTCTGATTTGCCTTTAACTTCTAGACAAAAAGAAGTGCTTGAAATGTTTACCTATCCATGTAAGATGAGTGAACTTAGAAAAGTAAGTCCATCCATCACAAAGGTATTATTGGATAAAGGTTATATTACTCTTGAAAAAAGAATCAAGGATTCCAATACTTGTGTCAGTGAAATTGCGGATGTTACACATTCTTTAACTTCTGAGCAAGTGTCGGCGATTGAAACCATTCAAAACACCAATAAAACGGTCTCTTTACTTCATGGCGTGACTGGTTCTGGTAAAACCGAAGTCTTTTTGCGATTGGCAGAAGATGTATTATCGACTGGAAAACAAGTTCTATTTCTTGTTCCTGAAATAGGTTTAACACCGATGATGATACAAAGAGTACAGGCGCGCTTTAAACAAAAGATTGCGATCTATCATTCAGGATTGAATGCACAAGAAAAGCTAGAACAATATAATTTAGTAAAAGATCATAAAGTCGATATTGTTGTAGGTACGCGGAGTGCTTGTTTTATGCCGTTTTCTTCTTTAGGCTTGATTTTAATGGACGAAGAACACGATTCAAGCTACAAACAAGATAATACACCACGCTATCATACGCGCGATATTGTCTTATTTCGTGCGGCCTATCATAAGTGTAAAGTTGTATTGGCAAGTGCGACACCTTCTTTAGAATCGTACGCAAGAGCTTATAAGAACGTCTATGAATTGATTGAACTTAAAAATCGCATTCATGAAATGCCGGAAATTTGTTTGGTAGACATGAAAAAGGAAAGAATCACAAATGGCTTATCTGAAACATTGCTTCAAGCTATTCATGAGCGTCTTTCTAAAAATGAACAAGTGATCTTGCTTTTAAATCGAAGAGGCTATTTACCCGTTGTTCGCTGTAGTGATTGTGGCCACGTACGCAAATGTCCAGATTGCGGTGTGGCTTTAACCTACCACAAAAATCAAAATGCCTTGGTATGTCATTGTTGTGGAAGACAATTTCCATTCATGGAAGAATGTCCAAACTGTCATTCTAAGAACTATTTTAAAGCCGGTATGGGAACAGAGCGTTTGGAAGAACAGATTCTAGAAATTTTTAAGGATCATCATGTCGTTCGTATGGATGCAGATAGTACACGAAGAAAGAATGCACATGAAAAGTTGTTAAGAGAATTTGAAGAGTCTGGAGATCTATTAATCGGTACGCAAATGGTGGCTAAAGGCTTGGATTTTGAAAGAGTGACTTTAGTTGGAATTTTAAATGCGGATGCCACGCTTTGTCGAAATGACTATAGGGCAAGCGAGACAGCGTATGAAATGTTAGAACAGGCGAGTGGAAGAAGTGGTCGTGGAAAGTTAAAAGGGCAAGTTATGATTCAAACATTTGATCCGGATCATTTTGTGATGCGATGTGTTCAAATGCATGATTATAAGATGTTTTTTAATCAAGAAATGCGCTATCGCCATTTAGGAATGTACCCACCCTATGTGTACTTATGTACCTTAGTATTTACACATTTTGATTTGCAGGAAGCCTATAAAATGGCGCGTGTTGCGAAATCGTATTTTACTTCTTTGCGCGTATTAGGTCCGATTGAAATTCGTATGCAACAAAAGAAGCATCGCGTGCGCTTGATTCTAAAATCAAAGGACGATCAATTATTACACAAACTTGTGCGAAACTATTTGGATGAAACAAAACAGGTTGTGGATGTGAATATGCATCCAATTATGATGGAGGAATAGAATGAGAAAATGGATATGGAAAGCCTTAGATGAAGTTGTGAATAAAAAAGTCTATTCCAATTTATATTTAAGAAATCATTTACAGGAAGTGGATGAAAAAGATCGTGCTTTGGCTACACGTATTTTTTATGGAACGATTCAGAATTATCGTTATTGTAAAGAATGCTGGTCAAAGTATGTGAAGAATAAATTACACCCTAAAATGGATGTGTTATTGACAATGAGTACATACCAGTTGTTGTTTTTGGATAAAGTCCCAAGCTATGCGATTGTCAATGATGCAGTCAATATTGCCAAAAAGATCAATGTGAAATATGCGGGTTTGACAAATGCTGTATTGCATAAGGTTAAAGCGATTGAAACAGATAATGTAGCCTTAAAGTATTCATTGCCCGATTGGCTTTATAAGATGTGGGTTTCTCAATATGGACAAGAAAAAGCTTTAGTGATGGCAAGTGCAAGTGTAAATATATTACCCATGTATGTTCGTCGAAATGCATTAAGGACTCGTGAAGCTGATTTTGATTTGGAACCGTTTGTTTGTGTTCAAGATCCATTATATATTTATACAGGTAATGATTATTTTCATCATGACTACTATCAAAAAGGTTATATGAGTGCCCAAGATGAGGGGAGTTTTGCGATTGCGAAATTTGTTGATCCTAAGGAAAATGAAAGGATTCTAGACTGTTGTGCAGCTCCAGGAACAAAGACTATGGCCATGGCCGAAAGGATGCATAACCAAGGTCATATTGATTCGTATGATTTACATGCACATCGTAAAGACTTGATTGAAAGTGATGCCAAACGCTTAGGCATTGATATTGTACATGCAGGTGTACAAGATGCGACAACATTTAAAAGTTCTGTGTTATATGATCGTATCTTATGTGATGTTCCATGTTCAGGCTATGGCGTATTATCGAGAAAACCCGATATTAAATTACACATGGTCCCTGAAGATATGGATACATTGATTCCGTTGCAGTATTCGATTCTGAATAATGTATGTCAATATGTAAAGGTGGGGGGAGTCTTAGTCTATTCCACTTGTACGATGAATAAAAAAGAGAATGAAAAACAAATTGAAAAATTTTTGAGTGCGCACGAAGAGTTTAGTCTTGTGGATGAAAAAACCATTTTTAGTGATACAAGACAAGATGGCTTCTATATGGCAAAACTAGTGCGTAAATGATATAATGAACGGTAGAAATTGAGGTGCTATTTTGGAAAGTTTATACAATTTAAATTATGATCAAATG
>OLQU01001714.1_pt1 | contig 13960 bp, 19 predicted proteins | sample 1672271 | NCBI WGS metagenome assembly OLQU01 (sample SAMEA3136666, study PRJEB25190) | human gut metagenome | biome: human gut; feature: human-associated habitat; material: faeces | place: Austria | collected 2013 | reverse complement strand
CTTGGGAAAGACACTTGTCTTGTTTTTATTGCATAATAGCCATGATCAATTCCTACTATCATCACAATCACACCCTTCTTTCATTTTTTCGTCTGGCATAAAGCCAAGAACCCTTTTTCTGCTGCAACGGATCGTTGCAAAAATGCCTGTTTTGAACACTTTTCTAAGTTTCCACACCCCAAAACCTGCGGAAACTCTGGAGTTCTCATACCGCTGCTGCTTGAGGAACACTCCCTGTTCTTTCCCAGCCGGTTAAAAAATATCCCTCTTCCGGCGGCTGTCCAGCCTGTCCGGGAGAGGGATATATCGCAATGTTCCTTTTTGAACAATGGCCTGTCTTTTTATTTTTATGAGATGTTTTTCCTGCTTTTGTAGCATGGAGGAATACTCAACTTCCGTCAAAAATTTCCGGATATATGCTCCTTTTTTCCCCAGCGTGTTATCTGTTTTTAACATCTCTATTTCTACCATGTAATGGGTATCCGGATGATATCTGGTTTCACATAAAATGCTTTCGCCTTTGATATAATCTGATTTCACCGCCTCCCTTGCTGCCGCTAAAAGTTCATGGATACTTACCTCCACCTGCATCACCTCCTTCAAAAATAGCGAAAGAAAAGCAGACCCCTTAATCGAAGTCTGCCTCTGTTGGATATGGTAATCCTCTCTTCTTATATTTTAAATCAATCATTTTTCGGAGCTTCTCTCTTTTCTCTTTCGTTGGCGCATGCTTTTGAAATTCAACCAGCCATCTTTCTAATCTTCCATCATCATCGATCCACGTATCGTTTTCGTATTCCCATTCATCTAATAACTTGATCAGTGCATCCAATGGTTCTTCCACATCATCGCCAAACTCTTTCCATAAATTTAATCCATAACTTTCCAAGCCAAAAAATTCTGTTAGAAATGAAAACCTCTCCATATCCCCCAATGTCATCTTTTTTCTGCCCGTCAATAATTCCTGATCCCTGCTTCCACAGTAACTCAAGAAAATCTTTTTTTCTTTCTCACTTTCGCTCATAGATTGTCCCCTTTCAAAAATAATTCTTTATTACGAAACATTATAAAATTTTAACTCATTAGAATCAATATATATGTTTCCAAATAACGAAACTTTCATTTTTTAAGGAGAACGTATTATGCAGAAAATCAGACCAGATATGGATATCGGTAAAAATATTCAATCTCTCAGATACAAAAATAATCTAACGCAAGACCAGGTCATTGCAAAATTGAATCTCATGGGTATTGTCATATCTAAAAGCACTTATGCCAAACTGGAAACAAACCGCATGAACATCAAAGTGTCTGAGTTAGTCGCTCTGGCAAAGATCTTTCATACAGATATCAATGCATTCTTTGACGGGCTGCTGTAATTCGACATTCACCTACTCCCTGTGTGTATATAATAATCTCTAAAAAAGAACTAGTCTATATTCTTATCGGATATAAACCAGTTCTTTTTCTTTCCATCTATATTATTTTTACTATCTATATTAACCATTCAATATTCCCCTACTACATACACATATTTTTTCATTATCTGTGCATACAGCACCTATATTCTATTCCACATCAACTGTATACACTCTATATACAGGCTATCTTGTTACACCAGTTTACATCTAAAATTAATAAAAGCGGTTCATGAGCCAAAGCGCCTATTAAACTAATTTTCTGTTTCATACCATGTGAATAAGAGCCTATTAAGTCATTTAACTTATCTTTCATACCTAATCGCTCCGATAATTCAATAATTTTATTCTTCCTAGTATGTGTTGATACATCATAAATATCACATACAAAATTTAAATATTGCAGACCTGTTAAGTATGTTTCCAACACAGGCGAGTCAGGAACATAGGCCATTCTTTTTTTACATTCTATCGGATTTGATTTAATTGATATTCCATTTAGAAGAATATCTCCGGAATCAAAGTCGTGAATAGTAAGACAAGCCTTTAATGTAGTTGTTTTTCCTGCACCATTTTTCCCTATAAATCCATACAAATCTCCATCTTCTATAGTTATACTTAAATTTTTCACTGCTTGTTTTCCATTTGGATATGTTTTTGTTAAATTTCTAATTTCAAGCATAAAAACTCTCCTTTAAACTCGCCCATCATTTTGAAAATTTTCAAAATGATGGGCAAAAAAATTATCATTCCATTTTCTACCATTAACATTGCTTTTTGGTACTTTTCTAAATTGCCAGTACGATTACTGCAACTGCCAAAACAACTGCAATTACAGGTATTAAATAAAACATAAATTTGCGTTTTTCCTGCTTATGAAGCAAAGAAAAACTAGCTACTCCATTAATCAATGCACAAATAACGGGAATTCCAAACACAACAATAGGTTTTGGCAATGTAGAATCCACATTACCAGCGGAATCAAAATGAATTGGTACATCCATAGGGAGTTTCCCCCAAAAAAGGCCTAAAATCAACACTGTTGCAAGACAAATTGCACTTCCAATAATCACATGTTTTTTCATTTCATTTACCTCCTTTTCATATATACTAACATTAGAGAATACACTAATGGCAGAATCCCAACCAGTATAATAACTAATGGAATGATCACTATTTTTAACGGACTAATAAAAAGTTGAAAAATACATAAAAAACCTGCTAATATCCATGTATAACCTGCTAACCGATGTGTTTTATCCCAACTTTTCTCATCATGCAATAACCAGGGGAACTTTAAACCTATATACGGATTCATTTGATTTTTAGGAAAATAGTTTCCACTTACTATAAAAACCAAGCCTACAAAAACATAAACAGCACTGTCTGTAAATAAAGAATCAGGAAAAATTCTAGAATGAATGGATATTATCACAAAAAAAAGTGATGTAAACGGCATAATCCATTTTCCTAATCTAACTAAAAATTTTGCTCCCCTTTTTTTACAAACTGTAAAATTTAATCCTATATTCAAAATAATATTAAAAATAATTATAGCTAATAAAAATAATCCAACATAAAAATCCTGAGTTAATATTCTCTCTGCTAAATAAAAATGACAAAATATCCCATAAATAATTACCGTACAGGCACATATTAAAGTAGTTATTAATAGTGTATTTTTATCTTTTTTTCTCATTATCAACATCCCCTTCATTAAATTGCATACACCAGAGCACAATATCTTCGAATACAGACACATTCAGCTTGTAATATATATACTTTTGTTGTCTATTTTCGAATATCAAATCAGCCTTTTTTAACAAAGACAGATGATATGAAATTGTCGCATTGGAAATATCAAATTCTGCTGCAATTTCTCCTGCAGACAGTTCTCCTCTTTTTTTTAACATTATCAATATGTCTCGACGTATTGGATCACTTAATGCTTTAAATACATTGGGTAAGCCCATCTTTATCACCACATTTACATTTCGATTTTTTTCTAAATGTCTTTTTCTTCATTATATGCACCTATTTTATAATTGTCAATACATTTTTAATATAAAATATATCTACCTCCATTCCCGGATTGATAGAATTTTTTTATACTACCTTGCAAATTTACATGTAAGGTCTACTATCATCTCTTTCTGCTCAAAATGCAGATAATGTCCCCCTGTTAACGTTATTAATTCACTCTCTTGATTATCGCCCATCACACTTTTATGTAGCTTTTCCCATTCTGGAAAAATTTCACAATTGTCTTTTGAAACAAAGTTTAGCACTGGCACTTCTTTCGGAAATTTCATGTTCCGCACTATCTTCAGATTATTTTCTACCTGTTTTAATTCATTCATTACAGTCTTGTTATAAGAAGTATCAAGGGAAAGTATCCGAAAAACTTCTAAGTCTTCCTGTGAATAAGAATAATTCTGGTCTGCATAGATAGCCTTTTCCGGATTTCCAATTGAAAATATCCGGCTAATTCCCAACACATTTTTTGTTTTACTTAAATAGGCCATCAGAAGATTTAATTTTGTTGTATCAAAGGGTTCATTCTCATTTTGCTTTGGTACAGAAGAATCTATCCCTATAAAACCACGAACTTCCTCTGGATAAGTATTAGCATAATACAGGGAATACAATCCGCTAATAGAATGAGCCATCAGATAATATCGGCGAACTCCAATCTTCTCTAAACAGGCATGTAATTCCTCTACGATATTCTCTATGCTTCTTTCTGTATCTGCGGGATCAGACAGTCCATAACCAAAAGGCTCCATTGTAATCACTTTACATGTCTTTCCTAATTCCTCAGCTAAAGGTCTAAACTCTAATACCGGAGAAGGAGATCCCAGTCCTGGGAGTAATACAATAACTGGAGTTTCTTCTGCTTGCAAACCAGCAATTTCCACAGTCATCTTTTTCCCATTGACTTTAACTGCCTTGCCATAAGCAGCTTGTATCTTTGGTATTTCTCTCCTTTTACAAAAATAGTTCCATGTGATCCCCATGCAGCATAGAATCAGAATTACAATAACCAACCACTTTATTATTTTAAATATTTTCCTTCTCATAATTTTAGAAACTAATTTCACCTCCCGTTACTTTCACTGTTTTAGATCCACTATTGGTTACATAGAATCTATAATATCCACTAGACGGTATTGTAAATGATGTTTTATGGGAAGTTCCTGAACCGCTATACTTTTGGGTTCTACTTCCATTCTGATTGATATACCCCATCTTTACAGAGGAAGATACATTCAAGTTTACCCGAAAAGTAACAGTAGTACCTCCACTCACATAAAACATAGAGCCATTGGAGTCATAAAAGGATACCGTTTTCCCACTTTCAATACTAATTTGCTGTAGTCCCATTCTATCCTCTATCTGATCTTTATATAAATCTTCTCTACAAATACTATAAGTTGTTATATTTCTTACATTATCGGCTGCTGAAACTGGCATAGCAACCAGGCAAATAAGCCCTAATATTCCCAAAAATATTCTTGTTTTTTTCATCTTTCACTTTCCCCTTTCTACAGTCAATATTCCTTGCGAAATCGTTACTCTGTCACTAGATACATTTTTTAAATATACACCATATTGTCCTGATTTAGGAATATCCAGGATTATCTTATTTTCTGTTTCTGATATAACCTTCTCATCTATCACCTCTCCATTAAAAATATATCCAATCTCCAATGTTCTTGCTTTACCTCTCTCATCACTATCAGACTGTATGAAATCTAATATAAAAGTATCCCCTGTTTTCATATTCCAAGTATCTCCATCAAAATCTGTAAGAACAATCATGGTTCCGTTATCCAAATAACACTCTGGCACTGATCCATTACGCTCTGTTTTGAATTCCATAATATATTTTGCAATAGGAATTCCATCTTTATATAAATTTTCTGGTAAAATCATGTCCGTTTCCACTTCCATTTGTATAGCTCCGCTGTTTTCCTTTTCATATAAAGCAAGTCCATTCTGATTTTCTAAAACCACTTCCTCATTATTTTTGATTTCACCTGCAGATTTTAAAACTTCATGTGCCCCAACAGTGATTCCTCCAATTCCCATTGCCGCTACCAAAACAGCTATATATCTCCTGCGATTTCTTTTGGCTTTGGTGTGACCTATCTCAAGAAAAACAATTTCTTTTATTCGCTTCTCACTTTCAATATTTTTATGTTGCATTTCATTTTCAAATAGTTCACAGGAATTATCAAACATTTCACTTATTTTAAATTTCACTGGCATCATATCCCTCCTCCAGAAGAATCCTTTTCAGAATTTCTCTTCCTCTCCGCAGACGGGTCTTTACTGTTTGAGGATTCATTTTTAATATTTCTGCAATCTCTTCTATTTTTTTATACCGATAATAGTACATAATAAAAATTGCTTTATCTTTCTCTTTCAGCTTTTCCAATGTTCTTCCAATAATCAACTGCTGCTCCTTTTGTAAAATCAATCTTTCTACATCACCATCGATCAAAAGAATATCATCATTAAGCTCCAAAATTCCCCCACGATATGAACGTAACCAATCTTTTGCCTTGTTTCTTGCAATCATAGCCAAATAAGATTTAATACTGCTATACTGTTTATAATTAATGCGCTCTGCTGTTAGCCATAGGGAAATAAAGGTATCAGCAACCACCTCCTCTATATCTTCCTTAGTTCCCTTTTTGTGCAGCAATTCCCAGACAATACATGTAATATAAGCACTATATAAATCAATGATTTTCCCTAATGCCCTCTCATCTTTCTTCTTTAGTTTTCTCATTAAAATAATTTCATCCATTGTCCAAATCCCATCTGCCTGTTTTTTATCAATACGTATAAAAATGGAATTTGGTTTCAAAAAGTCCCTTTAACTTTAATATTTAATTTTGAAATTCTTTTATCTATATCCTACTTGTATAAAAATTTCAAAACGGAAATAGGAGCTTAAATCTGAACTACAGATTTAAAGCTCCTAAACTTTTTATAATTCTATAATTATCATCTACTTTATTACATTTATAGGAAAGTCAAAATTGTATGCATGATATATATATACTTATAACTTCTTCAGTCTATACCCCACATTGACCAACGTTTCGATAATATCATATCCCATCTTTTTTCTTATCTTCCATATCACATATTCTACTGTTCTGTATGGTATCTGATCATCATGATAATGAATCCCCCATACAGAATGATAAATATTTGTCTTTGGCATTACCCAGTTTGGCTTTAAAGCCAGTAGGTATAAAACTTCAAATTCCCTGGGTGTCAGGTCTATCTCCTTTCCTTCGTAGATAACCTGATAGGACATTGGATTTAACTGTAATTTCCCATTGCCCAACACTACATTCTCTTTATATTCTGGAAAAACATACTTCATGTGTATGCCTCCTCTTGATTTGTAAATTCAACTTTTCTCATTCCAGAAAGAAATACTGGACGAAAACTTCCCGCCCAGCACTTCTTCAATTATCAGTTATTTTAATGTACTCTCTATATCCTCCGCTGCCGTTTCTATAATTTGAAGATACTCCTGGAGCTTTTCAGATTGGATATTTTCCTTTTCTGCAAGTGAATTGATTAGAAAACAACTTGTTTTTATGCAGCTTAGCGGATTTCGGATATTGCTCTGCAGTTCCGCCCGCATAGTACGATAATCATTTTCTATATCCAGTGTCATTGTTACTGCCCTCTCACAAATATCCAGCAGTTGATTGATACACTCTGCCAACTCTTGCACCGGATCATTCAAATACCTGCACCTAACTCTTTGTTCCAAACATTGTTCAGAAAGAATATCGTTCAAATCATTTAACAGCAGTCTACATTCTCTATCACGTTCCATTTCTACAGCTCCATTCATGCACGATAATCAATAATAGAAATTTCCTTTTTCTCCGGTCGGTATTTGTATATAAGATCATAAGCGCCATAATTTTCGTCTAAATCTTCACTTATGTAAAGAGCAGATATTTCCAAACTTTTTGCTGCATGATAAGTAAGTATTGCAAGTTCTGCCTTGCTCTGCTCTTGCATTCTTTTGAATAAATCGAATATCACAACAACCTTCCTGCCTCCGGAAAAGGCACGCGCACAGATACATCTCATTTTTTCTCTATGATTAAGATCCGAAGGATATTTTTGTAATAAGTGCCCTATGTCAAAAGCCTTAACCAATTCCTCTATATTGGATTTATCTCCATCTAACAGACTTGGCATAGAAATGTTTTCTTCAATCGTCATAAATTCAATCAGCGGAAACTCTTCTGCCGCTATTCCAAACAAGCGCCTGTTTAAAAGAGAACGACTATTTTCGTCCAAATCAAGCCAGTCTTTATTACATACAAATATCTCTCCTGTTTTCGGTTTTTTATATCCGCAAAAGATTTCAAAAAGTATCCGTCCAAACTTTTCCCCACACATAAAATAGCAAACTTCTTTGGAATTTACCTCAATGTTTAAATTTTGTATATAGCCTTCCTCATCTGTCATATTTTCAACTAGAAGTGGATACATAGTTTCTCTCCCTCACATTAAAAGGCACTAGATAACAGAAAATTTTATTCTTACCTAGTGCCTTTTTCTAAACTGCCTTTGCCTGCATTTGCAAGTTTTACCACCAACCAGTTACTACTGCTGTACAGTTATTGTATCCACTCTCCATACAATCTTGTAAACAATCATCAGGATCACAGTACTGTACTTCGATTTCAAACATTTCTTCCTGTACTGTTCTTTTTAATTCCTCCATAATAACTCCTATCTCCAACCAGTGATGATTGCATCACAATTATTTGTTCCTGAGTGTATACAATCATGCAGACACTCATCTGGATCACAATACTGCACTTCAATTTCAAAAGCTTCTTCCTGTACTACTTTTTCTAATTCCTTCATAATAGCCTCCTTCTACCACCAACCGGTAACAACCGCATCACAGTGATTTGTTCCTGAATGCATACAATCGTGCAGACACTCATCTGGATCGCAATACTGCACTTCAATGTCGAATGTCTCTTCCTGTATTACTTGCTCTAAAATCCTCATACTCTTTCGCCTCCTTTCCAAGTGATTTTATATTTAATAAACTTAAATATCCTATCCCTCAATTCTAAGTTTTTCTACAATACTTCCTTTGCTAAATACCTTATATAATAATTTAGGTAAAAATATTGTTAGTATAACAATAACTCCACCTATGAGAATCGCAGGCCAAATTACCATATCAAAGTGCATAAACCATGTATCTTCACAAATCGGACCAATCAATAAAAATCCCGATACTAACGAACATGCTAAGCCTAAAAGAGCTGCATAAACAGAATATAGCAGGCTTTCTCCCGTTATCAAAACTTTAATCTGTTTTTTGCTCATTCCCACACTTTCCATTATGGCAAATTCTCTTCTCCGACTCAAAATATTTGCAATTGTTAAATTCAAAAAATTAATAAGACCTGAAATTCCAATAATACAGCTAACAACAATTCCCACTGCATAAATTGTATTTTTCATACTTTCCATATCCTGTTTTATCAACTCGGCAGAATTAAATCCAACTTTTCCTTCAAACTCTTCAACGAATGCTTCAATCTCCAACGAAATTTGTTTCATATTTTCTTTATCGACATTGAATGTATAATTCATGATTGTTGGGTTTTGATATAAATCTACAAATGATTGTTGGGAAAGGTAGAACATCGGTGCATCTCCTCCAACAATATTTATACCTGTCGTCATATTAGGAGCCTCATATTCTGTCGGACTAACATACGCATATGCAATAACTGTATAAAGTTTTTCTTCACCATCGACAAAAACCTTTATTTTATCACCTAAATTACATTGAAATTTTCTCGTATCCTTTGAAGTACGTGAAACTGGCAATGCTTCTATCAAGAAATTCTCTTGTTCCATTTTTTGAAAAATACTATTCTGCTCTATACCTGCAATAGAATCTACCAAATTCATTCTCTGGTAGACATTTTCATCTATTCCATAGACATTACAAATTGGAAAATTATTATTTCCCAGTATTATACGTCCACTTTCTGTAGCTACCATCTTCACTCCATTTTCAGATACAATTTCATCTTGTATTGGTGCATTATAATCAAATGTAACGTTTAAATCATCTAATGTATTTTTATATATAATTCCTTCCTCATTAATTTTAAAGTTTGCCTTAATGCTATCTATTACTTGGGGTTCTAAACCATCACTATGTCGTGTATAACCTTTTAAATTATTAAATAGATTACCACTTCCAATTTCAATATCCGCAGCGCTTTGTAAGCCAACCCCTTTTTCTATACTAATACTATTTGCCAGAATAAAAACTGAATTAAAAAACACACAACATAATGCAATAGATATAACAATAAAAATACTTCTTTTTTTGTTTCTTCTAAAATTATCATTTGCCATTTTAATTATGCTAAATTTATGCGTTTTTTTCTTTTTCTTATTTTTTCTTATTCCCGTTTCCCTTATAGCTACCAATGGGGAAATTTTAGATATAGTACGTAATGGTTTACCAATACTTATTTTAACCGTTACAATCGTAAATATCGTTGCCACAACAAAAATCAGCGGATTTGGTGCTATCACTATTTCTGTTCTTAAATATTCACTTGCAATAGTATTCACTGCAAACGGTAAAATAGATTTACCAATAAAATACCCTGTAACTAAACCAATTGGTATTCCCAGCACAAGTAACCACAATGTCTGGATTTTAACAAGCAATGCAATCTGAGATTGCGTCGTACCAATAGTTTTAAGTAATCCATAATTTTTTATATCCTGCATAGCCGAAATAGAATAAATGTTATTAATAAGCAAGTAACCTGCCAAAATAAATAAAACTATAAAGATAATCACTGCGCCAATCACAGAAAAATCCAATTGTGGATTTGTAATTGAATTCACTGCACCAGATACAACATCTTTTCCTTTTTGCTCGTTAAAACCTTCAATGATCTCATTTATTTGTTGCTCCACATTCTTTTTAGATTCAAAAATCACCTCTGAGAAATACGTTCCAGCATATTCCATGTCCTCGTCGTATGTATAGGGAAACAAAGATTCATTTTTATTCATAAACTCCTCTGACACTATCAATACACTAACTTGTGAATTTCTAGCTTCCCACCATCCTGAAACGGTCATTTCATAAACATAATGCTCTCCTCTTAAATCAAATTCTATCCTGACCTTTTCTCCTACTTTGGGTGTTACTCCTAAACTTTCTAATGCTTTATCTGTAGTAGCAATCTCATTAGCCTTTTGCGGTGCTTTCCCATGCGTTGGCCTATTAAAAGTTAATTCTTGCTCTATTTGATCCATATAATCAATTTCAACATTATGATTCTTTGTATTACTTGCAAATCCTATCGGTCTTCGACAACCACTAACTTTTATGTTGCTATTTTCCTGCAACTGCTCAAACTCATTTTTTGTTAAATATCTTATATCTCCGTCTGCTTTACTTCCCTTTTGCATCTGCATAGTAGTCTGTATTGATTGATATGTTCCAGTACAAATTGTTAACATAGAAGTAAATAGCATAGTGGTTAGTATAATTGCCAAAATAGTAATTATATTTCGTGTTTTACTTTTTCCAAAATTCTTTTTTGCAAGATTAAAGATACACTTTTTATTTCTAGTCAAATACAACTCATGCCCTCCCATTATGCGTCTATAATTTTCCCGTCCTGAATTCTAATAATTCTATCCGTCATTTGAGCCAAATTCATATTATGCGTAATCATCACAATAGTCTGACAAAATCGCTCACTTGTTTGTTTCAATAAGCCCATTACTTCAAGACTTGATTGTGTGTCAAGATTTCCTGTCGGTTCATCTCTAAACTGTACCCCTGCACCTTTATGCCTTGAAAACAGAGGCTTTAACGGAATACACACTTGTGTACTGTGTATCACTTTCCATAAGAAGAGCTAGTAGCAAAGTCTCATTCCTTCACTACTAGCTTTCCTCTCTCTTCTATTCTTCCGTCACTGTTTTCATGTAGAGCGCTTGCATGTTCTGCTCCCGAACACTCATTCCTGCATGTTTAAATTTATATCGCAGCAATGCCGCTTTTGCCTCCTCATGCGTAGACAATACAATTTGCCCTATTCCCTGCTGTGTCAACAAATCCGCAAGCGAAATTGCACTAATATCATCAATTGTTTGAAGTGGATCATCTATCAGTAAAATGTCTAACCCTTTCGTATCACCATACACATTTTTTATTGAAAGTAAAAGCGCAATCGAAAGACCATTCAATTGTCCTGTACTCAAAATATTATAAACATCACTTCCACTCTTAGAAGCTGCTTCAAATACTAACTGATTGGTTTTAATGACTGCTCTAATTCCCAACCCCAACGGATAATTTTGTATAATCCTTCCACTATACACCATTAAAGGAATTTTAATTGCATTAAGAAGCTGTGTTTGATATTCTTTATTCGCATCTTCATATTTACCAACCAATACTTTTATTGCATCTGTCATATCCTTTGTTTTATTCTTGTATTCCTCATAATCTCTTTTTAGTTTTCTTAGTCGGGCCTCTTCCGTAGAAAGCTGCTGAGAAAGATTATCATTAAATAACTTTGCAACATATTGTTCCTTGCTTTGTAACTCTCCCACTGTGTGATACGGTTTTTCATTATGATAATAGGTATTGTGAATGGATTTATACAATTCAACCTGCTTTTCTTGAAAAATAATTTTATTTGGAACTTCCTTTTCTTGAAGTTCTTTCAATAAGTTTTCATATTGTTGAGAAAATTCTCCAATATCAAATTTTTCTATTCCCTGAGATTTAAACTCTGATATTTTTACCTTATCCAACAACTGCTGTAATTTCTCCACCGCTAGATCCTTACATCCTGATAAAGTATCATCCATTTTTATTAGTACTTTATTTTCCTCAAGAAACACTTTCAACACAGGAATAATTTCTTTTTGAAATAAATTTGTTATTTGTGTCTCAATATCTTCTATTATTTTTATACCATCTGTATGAATATTTTTTATAAATTTTTCTGTTTTTATAATAGCTGAATCTATATCCGTAAAATCCGTTCCACACAATGGGCATTTGTTTTTATCAAACTTTCCAGACTCCGCAGCATTATAAAATTCTTTAATAAGTCCCCTTCGTGCCTTTGTCATCTGTGCCAGAACCTTATCAGCATCATCCAATTGACTTTGTTCTTTTTTCTGGTTCAATAATAATGTTTTTATTTGTGTTATAATTTCTGCTTTTATTTTAATCTTATTGAACAATGTTTCATCTACTGACCAGACATTATTGCTATAATTCGTCAATAATTCTTTGCTCTTATTTAACTCTTTTATGAGACTTCCTTTTTTATTAAGTAATTCAATCTCCTGTCGATAAAACAATGCCATATATAACCGTTTCGGTGATGCTTTCAATTCCCTTATGATAGCATTATCTTTATATCGAAGGTATTCTTCATAGTTTTCTATAAACCCTTCAATTTGTTTAAGCTGCCGAATAACGGTCTCATATGTAACACCCTGATCTAATTTTATGACATCAAATTCATATTCAACTTCGTCAAATAATCGTATATTTTCCCCTGGCAGTTCTGCATTCATAACAATGTGATCTGTCTGACGTTTTATCTCATTTACTCTCTGACTTACTACATCTATTTGTTTTTCTTTATCCCTAATTTCTTTTTCTACTCTTCCAAGAATATGTTCTTGAACCGATTTCAGCATTTGAATTTTATCAGTTATATCGGTGTCATCTAAAAGAGAAGATACAGAATCTTTTCTATTTTTATACTTATTTTGTAAGAAGTCCAAAGATTCACTTTGAGAAATATATGTCCCTATATCAAACATATTGGAACTCAAATGAAATTTATCATACAATTCTTCTTGACTAATTTCTTGACTATTAAGTGTGATAATACTCTGAAATTCATTTTTACATAAAAGTTTTCTTTCTACATGTATTTCATCTGAAAAATCAGATGATAAAATTGCCGAAATAACTATATCCTTATTTACATCATTTGCCAGTGTTCCTAATGTTTCCGTCTTCCTATTTTGTAAACTAGGGTTAAAATGCTTTATTTTCCCAGTCACCAAAACTTCAATAGCATCAAATAATGTAGTCTTACCATATCCATTTTGACCATCTAAAATTACAATATTACTATTCATAAAATCAAATTTTAAAGGTTTATTATTTGTAATATACTTAAAATTTCTAATGCATAGACTCTTAAATGTGTACCCCATCCAATTACTCCTCCAATAATTTTTGATATATCATATCGGACAATACTTCTACATTAAAAGATGCTTCTTCTATTGAGCTTATAAACATATCATTTAGCATTTCAACATTCTGTTTTTGTTTTCGTATTCCATCTATCTTTTGTTTTACCATTTCATCAAAGTCATTCATGACTGCCTTTGGAAAGATTGGATTAAAAAATGGAACTTTACTTAATAAACGCGTCGAA
>OLQU01001707.1_pt1 | contig 14002 bp, 8 predicted proteins | sample 1672271 | NCBI WGS metagenome assembly OLQU01 (sample SAMEA3136666, study PRJEB25190) | human gut metagenome | biome: human gut; feature: human-associated habitat; material: faeces | place: Austria | collected 2013 | reverse complement strand
GGTTGAAAATCATGCGATAGACCATAGTGCTCTCCTTTAAGCGACTGTGTGTTCAAGCGAAGACCACGGCATCCATTGCCACGGCCAACGGTTTCATCATAAGCCCTTTTCCATGCGAGGAAGCACCCACGACACACAATTTTTTCGTCAATATCCCACAACACCGGCAAAACCGGACAGCATACCGTCCGATGCCCGAAATCCTATTCTTCGGACGACGTGTCTTCTTTGGCGAACACCCACATGACCTCGTCCACGGAATGGGTGTCGGGGAAAATCGTAATCAGGAACCGTTCGCCGTCGTTTCTGACGTAGGCGTACCGTATAGCGCCTTCCCTGCATATCCGGTCGCGGACGTAATCGTAGTCGAACAGCATGCGGAAGCCGTCCCGGTAGGCCGGCGCCACCAAGTTGTCGCAATAGTCGAGCAGCATCTCGTGGAAGGAACCGCCATGTTTGTCAAGCATTTTTTGCACATAGCCGGGAACCACGACCGGCCGTTGCGTATCGGCACGCAGATTGACCACATAAGCGATCGAATACCGTGTATTCAAATGCTGCAGCAACGATTCCATGTCTTTGTTGCGTACCAGGATGTCCTCAAGCTGCTTGTTCAACGTGCGCAACTGCCTTTTGCCGCTGCCGCTGGCGTAGTAGCGCTTCTTGTCCTTGCGCATCTCGTTTTCCGCCTGGTTGACCAGATCCGGAATATCCTCGCCGTCATCGGATTCGGCCATGCCCACGGACAGCTCGCAACCGTGATCAAGCAGCTCCTGACGCATATATCCCATCTGTCGGGCGCTCTGCGCCATCGAATGGGCGAAACTGATGATCACGAACTCGTCGCCGCCGATGCGGTAGATATTATCGTCGCCGAAATAGGCGCGCGCCGCGTCCGCAAGCTCGCACAGCACCACGTCGCCTCTGGCATGACCCAAATGATTATTGATCTCATGCAGGCCAATCAGATCCATGTACATCACCGTCAACGGCTTGTCATGGGTGGCTTGGATGAATTCCACATCATCGTCGAAAGCGTTGCGGTTGAGCAGCCCCGTCAATGAATCCCGTCGGTACTCCTCGCCGTTCAACCGGACAAAGGACTCTATCGGCAGGTTCCGGCCAACCATCACCACGGCCCATGGATCGCTTTCGGAGCATTCACGTGAGGGAATCACCGCGAAGGAGATCATGCCGGTTCTGGCCAGCACCTCACTGCGGTACACTCCGAACGCGGATTTCTGCGAGAACAGCAGCGAACGGAGCGAAGCCAGATCCATATCAGCACGGAACCTGTCGGCATCGTCCGGATGCACCACGCGTTCGGCGATCAGCGTCTGCACGTAGGTTTCGAAATCATCGGTTTCCGGCGTCGGCAGTATGCCATCGCGTTTGACCGCGCGGTACTCGCCCGTCTTCACATTCAGTCGGGAGAGTTCCGCCATGCCATTGGCCAGAATCTCGAAGGTGCTGGCGGCGAGCGCGGACGTCTCAAGCATGGTACGGCCGTTGACGGGCACATAGCTGCCATGCATGAAATCGTTTGACATATCCCAGAAATGCCGGTCGTCGGGACGTTCGGCCAACAGCTTCTCCATCCGTCCCACCGGAAGCGGTTCGTGGAAGTAATACCCTTGGATGTACCGGCATCCCACGGACAGCAGCTGGTCGACCTGCTGTTTGGTCTGTGCGCCTTCGGCGATGACCAGCAGTCGCAGCTTTCTGGCCATGTTGACCACCGATTCGACGATTTTCAGCCCTTTGCTGGCATTGTCCTCATCGAGGTCGATGAATTTCATGTCAAGTTTGATCACATCGACGTTGATGTCCTTGAGCATGTTCAGCGACGAATACGCCGATCCGAAATCATCCATCAGCACCGCGATGTTGTCCGCATGCAGCTTGCGGATGGTGCTTTCCACTTTGGACAGGTTCCTGGCCACGGCGCTTTCGGTGATTTCCGCTTGGAGCAGCCGAACGTCGACATCGTATTCGTTCAGCAGTCCGGTGAGCGTGTCCGCCACATCCATCTGGTCGATGTCCACCATGGAGACGTTCACGGAAATCGGCACCAGATTGCGGCCCTCACGTTCCCAACGTGCCAGCATCCGGACCACGGAACGCCATACGAACACGTCCAGTCGGGAGATTTGTCCGGCCTGTTCCAGCATGGGAACGAACCTGCCCGGAGATACCACACCATATTTGGGGTGGTTCCAACGCACCAGCGCCTCGGCACCGACGATGGCACCCGTAGCCGCATTGCATTTGGGCTGCAGGTAGAAGCAGAACTCGTTGTTGTCGAACGCACGGTCGATCTCGTCGAACGTCAGCTCCGGCACAAGCTCGTCGGTGGACGGCGTCCTGCCCATTTCCGGTGTGTCAGCCAAACAGATTCCTTCCTGTCACCACGTCCTATCCGTGATATTCACCGTTGTACTGTATCAGGGTGACGTCCTCAACACCCTCGATGGCACGAATCCGCTCGGCGAACGTCATGTCCTTGTCGTCGCAGAACACTTCCACGGCCATCTCCACATGGTCGCCACGCATGGTTTTGGATTTGACGAAGAACTTCGTGCGGCCGAACGCGCGCGTGATGTCGTCCCCGACCGCGTCGGAAGCGTAATGGATCACCGCGATGTACACGCGGCCCTTGTCCTGATGCGAATAGAACAGGGCGAGCATGCCGATCATCACCGCGCCGGCGACCACCACCAGCAGATACATGCCCGCGCCGGCCGCGATGCCGGACGTGATGGCCCAGAACAGGTACAACAGGTCCATCGGATCCTTCACGGCGGTACGGTAACGCACGATGGACAACGCGCCCACCATACCAAGCGAGATCACGATGTTCGTGCTGATGGCCAATGTGACCATGCAGGTGAGCACGCACATGCCCACCAGCGTCACCGCGAAGCTGCGCGAATACACGACGCCCGTGTAGAACCGCCGGTATACGCAGTAGATGACGATGCCCACCAGCAGCGCCACCAGCAGGGCCAGCGCCATTTTGGGCACGTTGTATTGGCTGAAGGAGTTCAGCACCGATTTCTTGATCATGTCGTTTACGCTCATGGTTTCGCTTTCTCTTTTGCGATTGTTCGGTTATTACGTTTTCTACGATTGCCGATGTTTTCGGCTGCGCGTTTTCGTCCGTCTGTTTTCGGTCTTCCGCGATACGTCCGACCGGTGCGCTCAAGTCACACGCTCGGCACGTTCCAGCCTTCCTGCCAGTAGTCAAAACCCCGCAGATACGAGGCTTTGTCATAGCACAGCACGTATTTCGAGGCGGCCGTTATCTCCTGCGCCTTGCCTGGCAGAATGTCACGCACGATCTGCGGCAGGAATTCGGTGAATTTGACCTCCATCACCAGCTTGCCCGGCTCAAGCACGGGCAGGGTGGGCAGGGTGCGGTCGAAGATGTCGAATCCGTCGACCGCGGCGCGCACGTCCATGTCGAACGTGACGCGCACCGTGCCGGCGTCGAGGATCCATGGCTCGCGTTCGTAGTCGACGATCACCCGAGGCCGCAGCACATTGCTCACGTATTCCACGTAGAATTCCCGGCACAGCTGATGCTCGCTGTGTTCCATGAATCCGACGTCGCCGGCCAGTATCCGGTCGAACTGCTCGTGCGTGAGCGACGCGTCCTCTTTGTATATCCAGCTGTCGCGCTTGCGCTTGCGCTCCAACTTGATCACGCGGTCGCTGTAATCGTAAATACGGATACGGTATTTCTTGCGCATCAGCACGCCGTCCACCTTCTCCTGGTAGGCGGTGTTCCAATAATCGTCGAAATACAGGCTGCGAATCATATAGCAGCCGCCACGCGCATGGCTGTCCTGTTCAAGCAACGGAGCCAAACGCAAGTTCAGATCAGCTTTCTGCCCGTACGAAATCAGATACTTGAGCTCATGCCGGTAATGTTCCTCACAGCGGCGCGGAGGCATGGAAAGCTCCTCGCCGACACGGCGGCGGACCCGTTCCAGCAGTTTCGACGCCCCGCCATCACCGCACATTGACATCCTCCACTATCTTCCCGGATTTGATGTAGAAGCATCTCGTGCCGTACGTCTTGCCGGTGTCGGTCATGTAGTAGTCGAAGGCGTCCTGCGTCTTGCCGGAGGTGTTGCGCGCCCGCACTCGTATGAAATACTGTCCGTCGCCTGGCAGGTCCGTCACCGTCTCCGGCAATGCCAGATCGGTTTTGGAGAAGATGACGTCCTCACACAGATAGTCCTTGGCGACGGTGACGTCGTAGCTCAGATCCTCGCCACGGAAATCGTACGAGGTGTCCCAGCTGAATTTGAGTTTGCCGTCTGCGGCCTGTGGAGCGTCGATGAAAAACGGCATGGGCTTGTCGAAGCTTTCTTTGTAGATCCTGTAGTTCTGCGCGACCTCGTCGTGCAGCTGCCCCGCCACTTCGTCATACTGGGCGCGCGTCAGCGGCTCGTACATGGAATCGGGCGTCCTCCACAAATACTGCCTGGTGATGGACTCGTAGTGGTCCACCATCGTATTGATGCGTTTTGCGCTCATATAGCGGTATTCCCGCTTCACGGCCTTGTCGAGTTCGTCGCGGAACGATTTGGTCTGCAGGCAGCGTTTGAACAGCACGTTGCCCCAATAGTTGCTGACTCCCTGCTCCCAGCTGGAACCGGTGGAGATATTGCGGATCTGGTTCTCCTTGCGCGTCAGCATGCCGTCATTGTCCCAGTCCAGCACATAGAAGGTGTCGGAATTCGTAGGGCTGTACAGGTACATGTTGCGGCTCTGCGTGTCGGTGTTGCCGGTCAGCAGCTGGAACGCCATCCAGTATGCGAGATTTTCCGTATCGAAATATTTGCCGAGGATGCTGCTCATCGGCACCGAATAATCGTTGAGCTGGTTGAGCATGGCGATGAGTTTGGTATGGTCGCTGTTGCCTTTGACCTCCAGCTTCTCCTCGAATTTCGACAGATTGTATTTGGGATCGTCGGCGAGTCTGATCACGTCCGCGTCGCGTTGGAATTCGAAGTAGTTGACCTTGTACAGCTGGCCGTTCTTGTCGAGGCCGTGCGCTTGGAGCGCGCTTTTGTTGAGCTGCTCCACCTGCGTGTACAGGCCATAGTCGTCGAAGGAGTTGGAACCGGAGGTTTCGTCCTTGACGTACAGGTGCACGAATTGCGTGCGCAGTCCCATCATCTGGTCGATGCCGCGGATCAGGTCGTATGCCATCTTGTTGCGGAATCGCAGCCCTTCGCCCATATGTTTGTTCAATGCGATGGTGCGCTGCCCGCGCCATTTGCCTTTGCCGCTTTTCAGCTCGATTTTGTAGTTCTTCTGCTTATTGAGACTGGACGACTGGCCGCGCACCTGCACGGTGGCGTTCGGCGCTTTTTCACCGTAGCCGAGTTCGCCGGATACAGGCCCCTGTTCGTCGCCGACCTGCAGCAGACCGTTGACTTGGTACCGGTTGGTGCGCATGGCCGCGTAATCATCCACGGAATACTGGTTGATTTCGCTCCAACTGTGGTCGGTGCCTTCCGACTTGTTGCCGCGCGAGACCGTCAGATACATGGTTTCCACACCGCTGTCGTCATACACCTTGTACAGCGAGTCGTTGTCACGCAGATGCGCGCCGTCAAGCCCCTGCGTGGCGCTTTTCTTGACTTTCTCATGCTTTCCTTGCGATTGCGCCGCCGATTTGTCTGCCGTGGAACCACTGTCCGCAGCGTTTCCGCAGGCGACGCAGGAGAACGTCGTCACGACCGTGGCGATGATCGCCACGCATTTGAATATGGCATTGCGGCCGCACGGCCGATTACCCATCGTCATTCGTCCGTTCCTTTCCATGCTTTCCACGCTTTCCCTCATGATTCCTTCCGTCCGAAAGTTCCATGCAGCCGTTCGCCGAATTCGTCCAACGCTTCGCCCAGTTTCGTAAACCATCCGCGCTTTTCGGTCTCCACAATCGGCTGCGCGCCGAGCACACGATACGGCAGATTGTCGGTGAACACCGCCAATCGCACGACCGCGGCCAGCAGGAACGCCGACGCGCCCAGCAGGAAGCCGAATCCCATCAGCGTGACCGGAACGAACTGCGAAATGACAGTCAAGACCGTGGCCGACCCGGCGAATATCGCGGCGCAGCACACCGCGCCGAAGTAATCAGTGAAATACAGCAGAATCATCAGCACGGTGTTGCCGACCGCGTACAGGGCGTATCCGACGCACAGCACACGGAAATAACCATGCATGCCATCGTTGAAACCGAGCGGCAGCACGCCCAACACCATCTTTTCCAACGAGATGACCGCCGCGGTGACGAACAGCTGCTTCAACGCGGTGTAGTACAGCTCACGGTTGAGCACGGCGAGCATCTCGCGTTCGGCCACCACGATGTCCTTCACGGTGCCGCCGTCGTTGAGCAGCGCGTAGTAGGCACGGTATTTCGGATAGAAATCGACTTCCACCGACACCACGAAATTCACGGTGGTGATCAGAATCGTCAGGAACGCCAGTAACGCGGGCACATCATAGTAGGGGGCACCGTAGAACAGTCCCTTCACATGCACGCCAAGCGGACCACACCAGGTGATCACCAAGTGGGAGAACAAGCCGAGGGTGGTCAGCAGTCCCGTCAGGGCGAGCGGCAGGAACCGGTCCAGCCATGCGAGGAACGTCCACGGGCTTTCCGAGCTTTGCGGGAAATACCGGTGCAGCAGCACCACGTCCCAGACCATCATCACGCCGTAGCCGAACGCCACTGCGGCCAGCAGGCTTTCCACCTGCGGCAGGCCCAGCGCCATCATCGCGCATGCGGACAGGAACGCCACGACCACCGCCGCGACGAACGACCACATGATGCCTTGGTAATCCTTGATGGCCGTCAGATAGCTCATCGCATTCCAATTGACGATCATTTCCAGGAACAGCCATAGGCAGAGTAACCCCTGCATGAGGGTCGCGCCGGAAAACAGCAGGAACACCGCGTACAGCACCGCACCCACCGCCAGCATGAGGGTCGTGGATCCCCAGAACGATGGAAGAATGGTCTCCTCATGATGTTCGAACAGCATGTCCGCAAGGAAACGCGTCACCGGCATGGACAGGAAGCTGGTCAACACCAATGAGGCGAGCAGCGTGTACGTGATCATGCAGACCAGCAGATTCTGGTCCGCGCGGGGCACGTGCCACCAACCGCTGACCGCCAGCACGCCGAACTGCAGCAGGATGCCCAGCAGCATCGGTCCGGCGCAGATCACACCGGCATAACCGTAGGCGCGCACCATGGCGACCAGGCCCTTGCGGTGGAACAGTTTCTTGAGTTCGAATCCGATTCCCGCCATATCAGTGCTCCAACCCGTAATGGTCGGCGGTATCGAGATACAGCGCACGGTATTCGTCAAGCATGCGCTCATGCCGATAGTAGGTTTTCACGCGTTCGCGTCCCACTTGGCCCATGGCTTCGCGCAGCTTGCGGCTCGCGCACATGCGTTCCATGGCGCGGGCAAGGCCCTCGCGGTACATCGGAGGCACATAGAAGCCGGCCACGCCGAGGTCGTCGCCTTCCTCGCCTTCCAGCAGTTCACGGCAGCAGCCCACGTCGGTGGTCACGCAAGGGCGGGCCGCCGCGAACGATTCCAACACCGACAGAGGCTGGCCTTCGGAGATGCTGGTCAGCACCGTGAAATCCAGTTTGCGCATGTATTCGACCACATTCACGCGTCCGGTGAATTCAAGGTTCTTCACTTCAAGCTGTTTCACCAGCTCATAGCATTCGTCGGCATAGTCCTGGTCGTCCACACCACCGAGGATGTGCAGCCTGACATTGTCCACGCGGTTCGACAGTTCGCTGAACGCGTGGATGAGGGTTTTCACGTCCTTGATGGGAGCCAGACGTACCACGGCGCCGATATCCACCCAACCGTCCTCAGGCTTGAGTGGAATGTCACAGAACCGTTCGTATTGGATGCCGTTGGGAATGACCAGGCATTTGCTTGCCGGAGCGCCCATGTCGATCTGGGTCTGGCGAGCGCGGCCGAACAGGCTGGTCACACGCCATGCCCTACGGTAGATCTCCTGTGACAGCATGGCGAAGAAACGGATCCACCGTTGCCGGAACGCGGGCGCAACCCATTCGGCGGAAAGAATCTCCTCCTCGCGTTCGCGCGTGTAGATGCCATGTTCGGTTAGTAATACGGGTGCGTGGTTGATACTGCCGCCCAAGCATGCCAGCAGGCCGCCGTAACCGGTGGAGATGGCATGGTAGATCTGCGCTTTCGGCACTTCTCCCGTCATCAGGTACAGCACCGGCAGCAGCATGGATCGCACGGTGTGGAACGCATCCGCGTAGGCGACGTACGGGTATTCCTCCATGCAGATCTTCGTAAACAGGTCGATGAATTCGTTGCTTTGCAGGAACGACAGCGGATGCACGCCTTTGTTGTGGAACAGGTTGAACAGTACGTCCCAGTCGGGATCGCTCAGATTCACCAGCTCACGCAGTGCCTTGACTTCCTCGTCGGTGAAGATCACTTTCGCATGTTCACCGCTCAGACGCAACGCGTCGTCGAGGAACACCTCATGCACTTCCACCACGTTGGATGGAAGGTCGTACACGAATTTGCCACGGTCCTTGGCTTTCGCGCCGATCACCCACAGCACGAACTCGTGTTCCTTCATGGCGGTGATGTAGCTGTGCATCCATGTGGACACGCCTCCATGCACGTACGGGTAGCAACCTTCCAATACCAGGCAGATTCTCATGCCGCGCCTCCAGCCTTGCGTTCGACGTGCACTGCGGAGTCCGTGGCCTTGATGAGGTACAGATTCCCCGTCATCCGGATCATGCTTCCGCCTTGGATTCTGCCGGGCGTGCCATGGTTCGCGCGGAGCAGCAGCCAAGCCTGGTCCTTGAAATTGCCCAAGTCGAATTCCCACTCATTGGCGGATTCCCTCATCTTGACAGTCAGTCCAGAAAAGCGTTGCACCGCGGACGCGCATTCCGTGCCTGTCTGCATGCGGATGGACGGTGCGGACGCTTCAAGCCAGTCGAGATAGTTCTCAAGGCCTTTTCTGTAGACCGCCCAGCCTTCTTTCGCGCCACGGTCAGGGTCGAGCATGTCGTCCGGATGCATGAAGTGGGTGCTGACGAAATGCATGTTCAGTTCGGATTCTGCGGCGAGCCGCATGTAATCTCCCACCATGCCGCCGGAGACGATGCGCGGCGCCTCGACGATGCCGTCATCGGCCACACCGAATTCCTGCACGTAAGGCAGTTTGCTGTCGCTTGGCAGGTAGGTGCTGGCGATGGTGCGGATTTCGGGCACGTCTCGTCCGATTGTCTGCCGTCCTTCCTTGGACAGGATGTTGGACGGCGGCACATATACCGACGCTGTGGCCGCCGGCAGCACGGACTTTTGGAATGCGATCAGCTCGCGCAGCGAGGCGACGACAGCTTTGCGATTCGGCCACTGATGGTACACGTATTCGTCGCCATAATCGGTGTTCGGCAGTACGAGCGGCTGATGGTTGTAGCCATGGTAGCCGATTTCGCCGTTCTGTTTGAGCAGCAGTCCGCCGAAATAGATGAAATGCGATTCGTCCTTCTGCCGTACGGGAGCGTCTTTCGTATCGTCCCCGTAATTCTCGATCATCACGCCGGTAAACCGAATACCGTAGCGTTCCGCAAGTTTGGTCAGGTCCGGCCACCAGACCTTCGAATAGAAGTCGGCGATGCTCATGCCGTAGTCGCGTTTGATGTAGGTGGCGTCTCCGCTGGGGACCGGGGATGGAAAATCGTCCAGATAGAACGCGGCGCTGTTGATGACCGGGTATGCCGTGGCGGAACCCAGCAGGCTGAACGCGGAGGCATAGAAGCCGCGCACCACCTTGCCATAGATGCCGATATTGCAGGTCACGGTTCGTCCGGAACGCACATCGGCACTCCAGATCAGTGGCGTATGGCCGTTGGCACTGACCGCTTCGACGGTGGCCTTCTCATTGAGGTTCAGACTCAACGACGATTTGAACGGGCCACTGAACATGTAGGTGTGCCCGCCACCCAGCATAAAGTCCCTGGCAGGCTTGATGCCTTTGGTCATCACGTAGTCGTATGCGGAGGATTCGATGCCGATTTGAGGCCCGATCGCGTCCAGATAGCCTGTTTCTTCAGGCGTCATGGCAAGCATCATGTTGCCGCCACCTTCAACCCATCTCATGATGGACACCAGCTCATCCCCCAGCGAATCAAGTTCCGGCATGACGATCAGCACGGTGCGGTACCGATTCAATGAGGGGATGTCGTCGGGATCGGTTTTGGCCAGATCCACGGTGGCGGTCGGCACTTTCATGTCGAGCAGCACCTGTTTCATCATGGCTTCGGCCTCGTCCACACCATCCTGGGAACTATCCACGAGCATCAGGTTCGTGGCGCGCTGCCCCATGATGGCGTTCTGGGCCGGAATGGCCTCGTTACGAGCCATGTATTTCAAAGTGAATTTCGTCGCGCCGTAGTGGATGCCCAAGGTTTGCGCCAACAGCACCAAGGCGATGGCCATGAATACGGCCCACACGCGGACCAGGTTTTTCCAACGGAAGCGCTTCCATATGCGCCATGCGGAACGTATCATGCGCGCCCAGCCTCCTTGTCGCCGAGCCAGAATCGCAGGATGTCGTGGCCTCGGCCGCCAAGGTAGATGTGGTCGTCCTTGATGTGCCGGACGGTGCGTTGCACCGCCTCGCCATCGTGACGTGCGGCTTCCAATCGCAGTTTCATCAGCCAGACGTCACCTTGACGCGGCCATGCGGACAGCGCCGCTTCGATGGTGCGAGACGCGGCATCGAACGAACCGAGATCCATCTGCGTCTTCGCCAACGAACATACGGTGCGGTAGTCGTTATGCCGTTTGAGCCGTTCGGCGAGCAGGTCGGCGTATCGGCGCATCTGCAACGTTCTGGCATACCCCTGTTCCATGGAGGATTCCAAGTAGTGTTCGAGCGCCTCACGGTACCGGTCGAGCGCCTCGTCCGAATCGCGGTTCCGCTCGTATTCCTCCATGCGTTGCTGCAACGCGATGTCTTCCTTCGCGCTGATCTGCGCCATGGCCGTGGCCGCGTAATGCACGACTTCCACGTCCTCGTTCAGACGGGCTTGGGAGAGCAGATTGGCGTATTGGCCGGGATTCTCGTTAAGAATGGACAGCATCAGATTACGACGCTGCCGTGGATTGTCCACGATCAGCGCCTCTTCCAACGGCACGGTGTTGGCGTAATCCGTACGGTCGTCCACAAGAATGTTGCGTTGTTCCTGATCCTCGACCTTCAGTTCCTGCAGACCGGCGGGAATCCGTCGTCCCCCACGAAGCACGGCACGCGAATGCATGAGCGCCACGCTCAACGGCCCCCATAGGGGAATCAACGCCATGAACGGGAGCAGCAGTCCATCGACTTTCAGCACTCCGACGTGGTGCAGCAGACACAGCGTCATGCAGACCAGCAGATGCACGGCGATGATGATCAACGCGGCGATAGTCGTCGACCCCATCAGCTTTCACCCCCATCGTCGGCTTGCGCGATATGCGATCGGGCTTCGGAAAGCAGGGCATCCTCTTGGGTCTGCGGAACGTAGGAGCAGTGCAAGCCGGAACGGGTCAGACGTTTGAGGATGATCGGCAGTTCCTTCTCCCCCGCCTGGTTCATCAGCAGATACACGCCGTCATCCGTCAGCATGCCGGCCTCATCGGTCTGGCGGATGCTTTGCATCAGCAGGGAGTCCACGTCCTCAAGGTTTCCCTCGCATTCGACTTTGAGCAGCAGATGGTCGCCCATATGGTCGTGTTTGAGGTCGTTGGCAGCCAGCACCTTCGGCAGGAACGCTTCTGGCTTCAGCAGGTTCGTTCCCGGCACCAGCATGGACCGGCGCGCCACGTCCTCGTATTCGAAGGCCCTGATCATGGCCGATTCGACCAGACCGCACATGATGCTGAACAGATTCTGGAAGTACAGGTTCATCTGGTCCGGTTTGGCCTCTCCCATGGTGATGATCACAGCCAGTTCGCCACGGTCACGCACGCCGACGGCGTACATCGGGAATTTGTCCTTTAACGTTCGGTTCACCCATATGCCGTTGTGTTCCAGCGCGGTGATGATTTCACCGTAATCCGAGACGCGTATGGAGCGGAAGCTGCCGACGTCGAACCGTGGGCTCGCCGCCACAAGACGGGCGAACTGTCCGCCGTTGTCCACTCGGAAGATGGCGAGGCTGTCGCTATCGAGGCTTTCCTGCATGATGCGGATCGCCGTATGGTACAGCTTCTGCGGTTGCACTTCGTCCAATTCTCGGGTCACGGCGTACAGTTTGCCGAAACTGTCGCGTCTGCCGATGATCTGGTCGCGCAACTGTCTGCGGTCGTCGAGCACATCCTGATACAGCCCGCGCAGGAAGTCCAGACGATTGCGCAACAACCCGTTCTCGTCGCGCACGAACCTCACGCTCTCCTGGTTGCGCGACTGCACATAGCCGCATACCGATCCGGCCACGAAATAAATGACGAAGGCAAGCCAGTTCGATGTGTCGTAGAACAACGGGGCGAAGGACGCGCTCTGCGACGCGTAGGACATGGCCACGCCGGCGCAGGCCAGTACGGCTGCGAACACGCCGGCATGCAGCCCGTAGATGGTGCCGACGATCACCACGAACAGCAATCGCAGGTCCACGGTTTCCAGCTGGCTGTTGCCTTGTGTAAAAGTGCGGAGCCATTCCGTCAGCAGGAACGCGCCGATGATTTCCAGCACGGTCCACCATTTGTTGTGGCTGCGTAGGAAATCCCATACCGGATACTTGTCGGTTTTGTTCTCGCGGAGCTTCAACCAGCCTTCGATGACGTGCGGAAAATCCTCGCGAAGCGAGTATCGTGGCGAAAAGCCGTACCGCAATCGCAATTCGTGGTCGTCGGCGGGGTATGCCTGCGGACGGTCCTCGCCGTATACGACCTTCGTTCCCGGAAAATATCCCGCGATCAGCGTTCCCAAATCGCCGTAAGTGAAGTCGAACACGTTCGGAACGTGGAACAGCTCGCTGTCGGCGGTCCAGTCGTCGAATATGCGGTAGATAAGTTCGGCCAGATCGTCGGCGCATAGGAAGCAGGTGCGTTGTTCGGCGCGTTCATGGAAGCGCAGTTCTCCCGCTTGTGCCTGTTCGAACAAGCCGTTGAAATATGCGGTGACGCCATTGCGTTGCGGCGCGTACAGATAGGGGCAGCGCACGATCTTCACTTCCAGATCGTAGGTGCGCGCATAGTACAGGCCGAGCTCTTCGCCGGCACGCGACATCAGGCTTTTGCTGGTCTCGTGCACGTCCGTTTCCTGCGGATAGGTGAATTCCGATTCCGGCCCGCTCACCATCAGCATCTGGACCTTGCGATTGCGGACGGTGTGCAGCAGTCGGCGCAGGTAGCCCAGGTCGCCGTCACGTTCGCTGCGGGGCGTCAGATCTTCGGAGAAGTAGACGATTCGATCGAATTCGTAGTTGGAGAACACTTCCGACACGGCGTCACGGTCGGGCATGTCGATGATTTTGAGATCCTCGCCGCTGGATTCGGTCCCTTTGCGGAGGGCCACCACCACCTTGTCTTGGGGGAACGTGTGCTCGATCCACTGCTTCGTCACGAAGTCGGTGTTGCCGATTAACAGTATCTCCACTCGCCTCACCCCAGGGATACACCCGTTTAGAGGTCAACATCATGGAACAGTACAGCCGTCAACCCCTTGTCTACCTGCACCATAGTTTAGCAACAGAGGGGACAGAACATCCCTCTTCGTTGGGGGTAATGGGCGTATGTCTTTCGCCGATATGGTTCGGATGGCGCTTGTGCTGGAAAACGAGCGGAAATCACGCAGGTAAATCGGAAAAGATATGCGAGAAAAACAAAACCCCAGATTGCTCCGGGGTGTATCTGGTGGCTCCGAGCGGCATCGATCCGCTGACCTAACGATTTTCAGTCGTTCGCTC
>OLQU01001701.1_pt1 | contig 14063 bp, 9 predicted proteins | sample 1672271 | NCBI WGS metagenome assembly OLQU01 (sample SAMEA3136666, study PRJEB25190) | human gut metagenome | biome: human gut; feature: human-associated habitat; material: faeces | place: Austria | collected 2013 | reverse complement strand
ATTGAATTCAAGGAAACTGTTTCAAGGCTTTACAGTATTGAGCATTTTTATATGCTCATGAATAATTCCGGATAAAAATCAGATAAGCTAAAAAGTTTATAGAGTAGCTCAAAAAGAGCGAAAAGTTCTGTACGATACCAATACCAGAGCTTTTCGCTTTTTTTTGTATACACGGCAGGCGAACAGCTGCAACGGAGGCAGAAAAAGACGCTTTATGATAATAAAAATCAAATATTTGGAATTGTGCGAATATTGTGAATATGGTAGAATAAACACAAAAATCAAAGAACTCAGTCAGCTGAGAAGAGGAAAGGAAAGAGGATGAAAAAGACAAAAGATTTCTGTCTCCGGCTTATGTGCTGTTTTCTGTTTCTGGGGTTATTTTGTGGAACAGAGGTTTTTGCAGCAGTTCAGGAGGGTAAGCCAGGAGAAACATTTTCCGGGGAATATGCAGTTATCATTAACACAGATACCACAAATCCCGGAAATACGGGAACCTTGCAGTTTGACGGGACATCGGCACAGGCGGCGGACTCTGAAGCAGAAGATTATGCAGTCGTGCAGGGTGGAAGCAATGCATCGGCGCAGGCGGCAACAGAGGGAACTGCGGGAGAGGCAGCAGATGTGGGGCAGGTACAGAGTCTGGAGGATGATCAGCTGCAGGCATACATGCAGGATGACCAACCGATGCTGACTGCTGTACAGGCTGCGGCGACCACCTATCAGGTAGGTGAAAAAAAGTACATCTATAGAACTAACGGCCATGATACATATGGAAAAACATATGTCTGCATCGGAGTTGGGGAACACTGCTATGTGTGGATGGATGAGACCCTGAAGGCAGATTACGATACCGCAGGGAAAACAGCTCTGATTGCTGCGGATATGGCAGCTGTCTACGATGGTCAGCCTTACCGTATCCTTAACCAGCTTTGCGCAGGTGATTTTCCGGCACAGGATGGCTCAGGCAAGCTGTCGATCCTGCTGGAGTCTTTAAGTAGCGCCAGCGGTATGTATATGTATGATGAAGGGATCACAGCGATCCATATCAACACACCGTCAGCATCCTCTTATGTTTCGGGGGAGATGTCAAAGCGAAATGGCCTTCTTGTTCATGAGGGACAGCATGCAATCCTCTGGCTGAAAACCGGATTTATGAGTACCGGCAGATATTCGTGGCTGAATGAGGGTCTTGCAGTGGCTGTCATGGACTATCTCTGGGGAGGAACGGACAGCAGCGGCTGGCTGAATGGTATTGGAAGTAATACGGCCATCCGTTCAGGGGCTTCGCTGATCTACGAGAATTACCGGGATGACAATGCACAGGACTATGGAATGCCGTATCTTTTTGTAAGATATGTTATCGACCGGATGGCAGGAAGCTATCAGCCTATGAAGGTGCTTCCAAAGTTTTATACGATCGATGCTTCTTCTCTCAGCTGTGAGCAATATCTGGAGAAAGTAACCGGAGTTTCTTTTAAGGAGCTTATGGCAGATTTTTATACGGCAGTTGCAGCCGGTGAGAGCTCCGGTAAATACAGCTTTTACGGGGATACCATTGCTGCGGCAAAGGCAGCGACATTCCCGGTTTATGCAGGAGATAGCAATGAAAACCATACATTGCCGGCAGCATCGGCAATCCTAGTGAAGCTGTCGAACGGTAAGTTTACCGTTCCGACGGATGGCTCCGCAGGGATTGTTTATCGTATCATTGGAAGCAGAAGCTCTTCCCTTGCACCGGCAGAGGGAGATGGTACGTCTGCAAATCCATATAAGATATCTTCGATCGATGATCTTAATCTAATCCAGGCGAACCAGGGAGCATACTATCGTCTGACAAAAAATATCAGTACAGACGGAAGGACAAATTTTTCGGCATCGTATTTTAGCGGAACGCTGGACGGAGCCGGTTTCACAATAACCGGTCTCCAAAAGCCTCTGATCCAGAAGAATGCAGGAACGATAAAGGATCTGAATATTGTTGCGGATTTTGATTATGACAGTCATGATATCCATGGTGTTGTGGCACAGTATAATACCGGTAAGATCCAGGATTGCAGGGTAACCGGAACGGTAACAGGACATATGGGCTCTACCAGTTCCATGAGCCATCCGGCTTTTGGCGGGATTGTCGGAGAGAATGAGGTGGCCGGTACTATCAGCGGCTGTTCGTCCGGAGTAAATATTTCCATATCCATGACAGCTACAGACAGCTATGTTGGTGGTATCGCAGGAGTAAACATTGGTACTATTGAAAAATGTGTTGCAGGAGGAAATCTTTCTGTCACACAGGCTAACGGAAATTCTTATCAGGTTTACCTTGGAGGTATTGCCGGCCGGATCGAACAGTTTGGAAACATGGGCGGATATGTGAAACAGTGTGCTTTTACAGGTACGCTTCGCGTGACTGGCGGAACAGCAGTTACAGGTCAGATCTGTGCACAGGTAAATGCAAATGTACTCAATTCTGCTATCGGTCTGAATGGACATGTTTCGGACTGTTATGGTAAAAACGGCCAGGGAGCGCTCATCGGGACAAACACGGAACAGACGCTTACAACAGGCGGTGTTCTTACAGCAGAGCAGATGAAGGATCCGAACTCATATAAAGGCTGGAGCTTTGACGGAGACTGGCAGATTTCCAAGGATGGACTGCCGGAACGTGCAGATGCATCGGCGATCAGATCGCTTTCTGTTTCCGGTGTACCGACAAAATGTTACGTGGGAGAAGTTCCGGCGTACTGGGGAAGGCTTATTGTTAATAATTCTACATCAGTAACGATCACGAAGGATATGATCGCCGGATTTGAAAATTCGGAAACGGGGACAAGGGAACTGACGATCAATTATAAGGGAAAACAGATCAGCTGGTCTATGACAGTCGAAAAACCATCTGCCAGTGATATTACAAGTATTGTGCTTTCCGGGCGTCCGAAGACGACATACAGTGAAAACCAGAAGTTTGATCCTTCAGGCGCCAGCTTTTTTGCTACAATAGGTGGACGTTATGTATATATTTACAGTGGCTTTTCCTATGATAAAACAGGTCCGCTGAAGTCTGCGGATACATCCGTGGTATTTAATTATTTTGGAAAAGAAATTCCGGTAAGTATTACGGTAACAGCCAGAAAAGCAACGAAGCTTTCCGTGCTTGCAGCACCGGCAAAAACTCAGTTTATAGTTGGGAATACGCTGGATCTGTCCGGTGTAAAACTGCAGATCACATATAATGATGGGACGCAGACCCCGATATTTAAAGCGGATGAGCTGGAGAAATATGGTGTTCATGTTGCTTTTGGAAAGAATGGATCTTTTACAACAGTTGCAGCAGATAAGGTTCTGGAAAGTGATGACAGTGGAAGTACGATCGTATTTTATGCGACGGATAAACTGCCGTCAGAGTATGGCTCGGTAGTTGTGGCGTCATCGACGATCACGGTGCGGAGTCCGCTGACTGTACCGGCACTGGATTTGTATGTCAGTGCAGGAAAAAGTGCGGTGCAGTATCCGTGCACAGATAATGTGACTGGTGGAAGTGGAACGTATGCGACTACAGTAATTGAGGAAAAGCTGCCGGCAGGATTGACACGCACGAATCTGCCCGGAGAAAAATATAATGCTTTTGGCTATACGGGTGTTGTTACGGCGTCAGCCGGAGATTACAGTTCACAGTATAAGATCAGCGATACAGAGACACAGGAGAGTATTCAGGTGACTGTGACGATCCATGTGGTTCCTTCTGATCAGGCTGCATTTTACAGTTTTGTGCTTAAGAAGGTGGAAAATCCTGGACTGAAGCAGGATGTTATCGGTGCGATCGGTGAGGATACGATCGTTCTTCGGGTGCCGAAGGGGACGAATGTTACAAAATTGAAGCCTTCGATTGATTATGGCTCAGGCATGGGAACTGAACTTCCTTCAGGATTCTGGAATGGTTCGAAGCATGATTTTACCAGCCCGGTTGTATATACGCTTACAGCGCCGGATGGGGTTACAAAGAAGTCTTATACGGTAAGTGTGGAATTTTATGATGATACTTCGGAGGAAGTACAGTCTGGTGACGAGATTCTTTCACCGGCTGATAATACGAAGATCAGCTGTAAGGACAGTGAGGAGGTTATCTTTAAAGGATGGGCCGGAGACAGTTCAAAAGAGATTTCACTTTTTAAATATGTGGTAAATGGAATCAGTTATACTACATCCGCGAATGCCACTACACAGACAATCCCGAATGCCAGGGCATATGAAGTGAAGATTTCTGGAAGTAGCTTGAAGGAAGGAAATAATACTCTGGAAATCTGGGTGATGTATGTTGATAATTCAGGCACCGGAAGCGGCGGCACTTTAAAGAAACTCGGCACAAGAACTGTTGTTAAGGAAGGCCACAAAGCAGTGAAAGACGCAGCGGTAGCAGCTACCTGTGAGACCGCAGGAAAGACAGAAGGAAGCCATTGCAGCGTCTGCAATACAGTAATAAAGGCTCAGACTACAGTGGCGGCATTAGGTCACAACTGGGACAGCGGAAAAGTGACAAAGGCAGCGACCTGCACTGCAACCGGAACAAAAACTTACACCTGCAGCCGATGTAAGAAGACCCGAACAGAAACAATCGCGGCAACCGGCCACAAAGAAGTGAAAGATGCAGCAGTAGCGGCCACCTGCGAAACAACCGGAAAGACAGAAGGAAGTCACTGTAGTGTCTGCAACACAGTGATCAAAGCTCAGACTACAGTAGCAGCATTAGGTCACAGCTGGGACGGCGGAAAAGTGGCAAAAGCAGCCACCTGTACCGCCGCTGGAACGAAGACCTACACCTGCACTCGGTGCAAGAAAACACGCACAGAAACGATCGCAGCCACAGGCCACAAGGTAGTAAAAGACACAGCGGTAGCAGCCACCTGTGAGACAACCGGAAAAACAGAAGGAAGTCACTGCAGCGTCTGCGGAACCGTGATCAAAGCCCAGACCACAACAGCAGCGTTAGGCCATGATTACGGAGAGTGGAAAACAATAAAGGCTGCAACTTATACAGAACCAGGACAGGCAGAAAGAGTTTGCAGAAGAAATGCATCACACAAAGAATACCGTCAGCTCCCGATACTGGAAAAAGCGAAGATCGCTCTGTCAGCCTGCAGTATTCAGCTGTCAGAACAGACCTATGTATACGATGGAATCGAAAAAACACCAACAGTAACCATCACTTACAATGAAAAAACACTGACAGAAGGAAAAGACTACCAGGTATATCTCGCAGATAATGTAAATCCGGGAACAGCAAAGATCACCGTGATCGCCAAAACCGACAGCGATTATACAGGAACAGCCACAATAACCTTTGAGATCCGAAAATCACTTCCGGAAAATGCAACTGTGATCGAACCGGGCGCATTCAGCAACTGTACAAACCTGGTGAATCTGAATATCAAAGAAAACGTAACAGAAATAGGCGACAACGCATTTGCAGACAGCAAAAATCTGCAGAATATCTATTTCTACGGCAACAGCCCGAAACTCGGAAATAACATCTTCAAAAATGTAACTGCAACCGTATACTATCCATACACAGACAAAACATGGTCTTTGGATATCCTCCGGGATTACGGCGGAAATATTACCTGGGTACCATGGAATCCAAAAACAGGCAGCCCGGCAAAACGAAGCCTTGCACTGTGCGATATCAGGATCGCAGAGCAGAAATACACCTATGACGGAACCGAAAAAACTCCGGAAATGATCATCATGGATGGAAACTATACACTGCAGAAAAATACAGATTACACCGTAAAATGCAGCAATAACGTCAATGCGGGAAATGCAGAGCTGGAGATCACAGGAGCCGGAAATTACAGCGGAACCTACAAAGCAGGATTCCTTATCGAACAGACAGAGCCGAGCTTGAAATTTGACAAAAAAACAATAACTGTAAAATACGGCACAAAACCATTCCTCTGTGCACTGTCTGAAAAAACAACAGACGGAACCATAACCTACAGCTCCAGCAACCCCAAAGCTGCTGTCGTAGATCCGGCCTCCGGTAAAGTAACCATCAAAGGCGGAGGAACCGCGGCGATCATGGCATACGCTGCAAAGGGAACCAATTATACCGCCGGCTCCACCTTCTGCACCATCAAAGTAACAAAACGCAGCAATACCATCAAAGCCTCCAATATCCGGCGGACCTGGTATGCAAAAGCCCGGAAGATCAGCATCAATGCAAAAGTTTATGGGAAAGCTCCGCTGAAATATTCTTCCAGCAGTAAATCTGTAAAGGTAGACAAAAAAGGAAGGATTACCATTGCGGCGAAATTCACCGGCAGTGCAAGGATCACGATCCGTTCTTCCGCCACAGCAGGATACAATGCCGCCACAAAGAGTATTACAGTCACAGTCAATCCGGCAGGAACTACCCTGATGACGGCAAAGAACCTGTCCGGCAGAAAAGCGCAGATCACATGGAAGAAAAACCGATATGTGACCGGATATGAGATCCAGTATTCCGTAAACAAAAATTTCAGATCCGGAAGCAAAAAAACAGTGTCCGGAGTATCCAAAACGAAATACACGCTGACAAAGCTTCAGAAAAACAAAACGTATTACGTAAGGATCCGCACATACAAAAAATCAGGAACAAAGAAATATTATTCTTCCTGGAGCAAGGTAAAAGCAGTAAGGATCAGAAAGTAGAGGCATGGAAATGAGGATAAATAAAAAAATACTTGCAGGGATTACAGCTGTCAGTATGCTGACTTGCGGGATATGGATGGAAAGTGTTTTTGCAGCGGATACATTCAGTGCGAAGGAGTCAGCAGAAGCTGTATCGGATACTGTGACGGATCCGTCGGCAGAATCTATTACAGGGACTGAAATAAAAGAAGTCCCAACAATAAATGCAGCAGAAATTTCCGAAGCAGAACCGGAAAATAAATCTGAGATCTCAAAGGCACCAGACATGTCAGATGAGCTGGCAGCACCGGATGATCCGGAAACACAAGATACATCAGAAATACCGGAAGAAACAGAGCTTCCGGAAAATGAAGAAGCGGACATTCCGCAGGAAATGCTCCCGGATGATCAGGAAGACCAGCCGGAAGCAGCATTTGAGGAGAACGCAGCATCGGAAGATATGGAAACAGAAACCGATCCGGCAGAAGAAAAGAGCGGTTTTTGTGGAGCGGAGGAGAATACTGTATCCTGGAGCCTTGATGAAAACGGAGTTCTCGAGATCGCAGGACAGGGAGCCATGAATGAATGGCAAAATGAGGAAGAAGTCCCCTGGAACGGATACCGTGACCAGATAACAGAGGTCCGGATCAAGGAGGGCGTTACCAGCATCGGAGCCTATGCATTTGCAGACTGCGAAAATCTTGTAAAGCTTGACATTGCGGACAGTGTTCAAACTATAGGTGCATTTGCATATTTTAACTGCAGTGGTCTTTCCACACTGACCATCGGCTGAGATCATCGGGATCACAGGCTGGATCAGGCATAATAAGAAGCCCCGGAACACGAGGCAGCTTCAGAGAAGTTATAACTTCGACTTCCTGAGGTCTGTCCGTGTTCCGGGGCTTTAAGTTTTTAAGGTATCCGAAAGGTGAGATTGTTATCTAGCTGATCACAGAGTAACTCAGTGGATCGCCATACCGGCTACAAAGAAATACATTACAACAAAATGGCACACACTTCCCAGCATCACAAAGACATGAAATACTTCGTGGGAGCCGAAATTCTTATGCTTCGCATTGAAGATCGGAAGCTTCAACGCATAGATCACACCGCCGATGGTATAGATGATGCCGCCGGCAAGGAGCCATCCGAAGCCTGCACGGGGCAGATTGTGGAAGATCGGAACAAAAGCAAGTACACACAGCCAGCCCATTCCAATGTAGATCACAGAGGAAAGCCATTTTGGGCAGTTGATCCAACAGCCCTTGAGGATCATTCCGATGATGGCAACGGTCCATACGAGGGCACAGAGGATATAGCCGGTGCGTCCGTGGAGAACGATCAGGCATACAGGAGTGTAGCTGCCGGCGATCATCACGAAGATCATCATGTGATCCATTTTTTTCAGACGGCGGTTCACCTTGGCTGTGGAGCTTACGGAATGGTAAAGTGTGCTTGCCAGGTAAAGAAGGATCATGGTAAGGATAAAAACACTTACTGCAAAAACATGGAGAACATCTGCACTTCTGGCCGCCTTCACGATCAGTGGAGTGGCTCCGGCCACGGCAAGAAGCATGCCGATTCCGTGGGTTATGGCGCTTCCCGGATCTTTTAATTTAAATTTCATATAAAAACACCTCCTGCAAAAAAAACTGCTGTTTATATCATATGGACAACTTCAAGATCGCGTCATCAATGACGGATCATTGCGACAGTTTACGATGCAACAATGTAGAAACTGATAAAATAACATGTAGTATTCAAAACTACATATCAAGTATACGAATACTATACCACTATTATTCAAAAATGCAACCCCTATTTTCGAAAAAAAATTTTATCAGGATTTATTTCTGCAGCAGGCATACGACAATGCGGCTCCTGCGACAGATAAATAAGAGATTTTTATGCATATTTCTCCCAGTTTTTCGCATAATACCCATATGAAAAACAAATAGTTAACATAACATTGACGTACAATGAACAGAAAATACAGGAGGAATTCAGGAAGATGAAAGCAACGGGAATTGTTCGCAGGATCGATGATCTGGGTAGGGTTGTGATTCCAAAAGAGATACGAAAGACACTGCGGATCAAGGAAGGAACGCCACTGGAGATTTTTACAGACAGGGAAGGACAGATCATCCTGAAAAAATATTCGCCCATTGGAGAGCTGAATACGTTTGCTGCGGAATATGCGGAAGCGCTGGTACAGACCACCGGACTGACTGCCTGTATTACAGATCGTGATCAGGTCGTGGCGGCATGCGGCAGCGGAAGCCGGGAACTGGAAGGAAAAGAGATCAGTTCTGATCTGGATGCAGTCATTGCCGGCAGGAAAGGCAGAATGGTCAGTCAGGACAGCAGGGAAAATATATCAGTCATTTCCGACGCTATGGATTCATTTTGCCAGAAAATGATACAGCCGATCCTGTGTGCGAGTGACGCCATTGGAGCAGTGATCCTTCTGACTAAAAGTGAAAAAACAGCACTGGGAGACACAGAACGTGCCCTTATCCGCACAGCAGCCGGTTTTCTTGGCAGACAGATGGAGCAGTAAAAGTGCATCAGATGTACAGAAAAATGTGTGAAGATCAAGATATAAACATCAGATGCAGATGCCAGGAGGCAGCAGATCAGGGAGGGTGCGGGCACCGGGAAGGAAAACTGTGGTATTCTTCCAGAGTCAGATTTGTGATAGTGAGCCAGGAAGCCAGAGGTTTGGTCACATAGCGGATGTGCCAGGGCTCATAAGGGATGCCGGTGATCTCCTCTCTGTTTTTTGGGTACCGGAGGATAAAACCATAGAGCGGAGCGTTCTTTTTCAGCCAGCGGCCTTCTCCTGTTGCGGAAAACCTTTCGGAGAGCTCCATATGGATGGAAGGACAGGAGACATCCAGAGCAAGTCCGCTCTGGTGCTCACTTGTTCCTGGCTCTGCAACGAAAGGACTTCCTGTAAAAAGCTCCTTCTGTCGCTGGTAGGAACGATATCCGGAAACTGCCCACAGGTTCAGACCGCATCTGTGACAGGCATGGAAAAGCTGGGAAGCGGCTTTTGCAGCCTGATACTCCAGAAGCCGCTTCGGATCTCCCGGTGCTGCTTCAAATGGAAGTCCGATATCGATAAGATGTTCCGGCACAAAGGCTTCCGGCAGAGGATGCTCCCTACTGATCAGCCGGGTATAAAATTCTCTGTGCAATAAAAACCCTCCTTTCCTTATCCATAAGCTTATGATAAGAAAGGAGGGTTTATGAATGCTTATTTCTGTTTATCAGAGCTCTTTTTCACTCATTTCTTCCAGGAGAGCCTTCTTCATGTCATAGAGTGACTGGGAGAGATCTACATAAACCTTCTGCGGATTAACGAAACGTCTGGATTCATCCCACAGTGTGTTCTGCTCCTGTTTGCAGTAGTCGCGGAGTTCCATGACAGATGGAGACTTGTAAACGCTCTTACCATCTTTAATTACCGGAACAAGGAGCTCACGGAGTTCGTAGGTTCCGCCAAGAACTTTGGTCTTTTTCCAGGTGTCAACCGGGTCGAAGATCACCATAGTTTCTTCCGGATCGAATTTCTCATCTGCAAGGCAGATCAGATCGGCCTTGATCTTGCCGGTCTTCTTGCTGTAGATACGGTATACAGTCTTGTTGCCCGGGTTGGTAACCTTTTCTGTGTTTTCGGAAAGCTTGATCTTCGGCTGGAAGGCATCGCTGTCAGCGTCCTTTACAGCGGCAAGCTTGTATACGCCGCCGAATGCCGGATTGTTATCGGCTGTGATCAGCTTGGTTCCGACGCCCCAGGAATTGATCTTGGCATCCTGGGCCTTCAGGCTTTCGATAAGATATTCATCAAGATCGCTGGATGCGGAAATGGTAGCATCATCGAAACCGGCAGCAGCCAGCATCTTGTAAGCTTTTTTGGAAAGATATGCAAGATCACCGCTGTCGATACGGATTCCATAGTTCTTCAGCTGGATACCTTCCTCACGCATCTCCTCAAATACACGGATCGCATTGGGAACACCGGATTTCAGGACATCGTAGGTGTCAACCAGAAGAGTACAGGAATTCGGGTAAAGTCTCGCATAGGTCTTAAAGGCTGTGTACTCATCCGGGAAACTCATGATCCAGGAATGAGCATGTGTTCCGAGAACCGGAACGTTAAACATCTGGCCGGTCAGTACGTTGGAAGTACCGGCACATCCGCCGATCACTGCAGCTCTGGCACCGAAGATTCCGGCGTCCGGACCCTGGGCACGGCGAAGACCGAATTCCATGATGGGATCGCCCTTGGCTGCGTGGCATACACGTGCTGCCTTAGTGGCAATAAGACTCTGATGGTTCATAATGTTCAGGATGGCCGTCTCTACAAGCTGAGCTTCCATGATCGGTGCGATAACCTTGACCATCGGCTCTCTCGGGAAGATCACGGTTCCCTCCGGAATTGCGTAGATATCACCGGTGAATCTGAAGTTGCTCAAATACTCAAGGAAATCATCCTCAAAGATGCCAAGACTTCTCAGATAGGTAATGTCTTCTTCTGAGAAACGGAGATTTTCGATGTATTCGATCATCTGCTCCAGTCCTGCACAGATGGCAAAACCGCCATCGCACGGATTGTTGCGGTAGAACATGTCAAAGACAACGGTCTGGTTGGTAGGGTTTTTGAAATATCCCTGCATCATGGTAAGCTCATAGAGGTCCGTGAGCAGAGTAAGGTTATTTGCTCGCATAGCGTTCTCCTTTGGATGCCTCCGGATATTGTGACCGGAGGGAAATACACGGTTGTTTCCGCTCTTTTTATTATACGGCTTATTATAACACAAAGGAGTGGATTGTAAAATTTTTTTTACCGCGTAAACCCGCATATAATAAGGAGTTTTAACAGCAGTTTAAGAAATTTTGAAAAAAAATAAAAAAAATTAAAAAAAGGGGTTGCAATTTCAAAAAAGCTGTTATATAATAACATCCGTCGCAAGCGATAAGGCAAGCGAAAAACAAAACACATAGGGCTATCGCCAAACGGTAAGGCAACGGACTCTGACTCCGTCAGTTCAAGGTTCGAATCCTTGTAGCCCTGCTTCTTAAGTACCTCAGTTGCGAGGTACTTTTTTTGTACTCAAAAATAAGAAGATATTCGCAATCCGCTGCGCCCCAAAAAAAACAAGTGCGTTTCTTCCTGCCAAGTGTTACAATAAAGTATAGACAGTATGATAGGAGGCATGAATGAGTTACAGTTTTGAGAGTCGAGTAAGATTCAGTGAGATCGGAGAAGATGGATGTCTGACGCTGCCGGGAGTTCTGGATTATTTTCAGGATTGCTGTACCTTTGAATCCGAGCAGACAGGAGTCGGCATGGAAGTATTAAAGGAACAGAAAAGAGCCTGGGTACTTTCTGCATGGCAGGTGATCGTGAAGCGATATCCGAAGCTTGGTGAAAATATAAAAGTAACAACAATTCCTTATGGATTCCGTGGATTTATCGGAATGCGTAATTTTATTCTTGAGACAATGGATGGTGAGAAGCTGGCATGGGCCAATTCCTACTGGTCCTTTATCAATACAGAAACCGGTCTTCCGGAAAAGCTAACACCGGCAGATACAGATCCCTATGATCTGGGCGAAAAAATAGAGATGGATTATGCACCAAGAAAGATTGCGCTTCCGAAGGAACGGGAAGTGCAGAATGCTTTTTCCGTACAGAAGCATCATCTGGACACCAATCATCATGTGAACAACTGTCAGTATATCCGGATGGCAGCGGATCATCTGCCTGAGGATTTTAAAGTTGGTCAGCTTCGTGCTGAATATAAACGTCAGGCAGTACTGGATAATGTTATCATTCCGGAAGTATATATGACAGAAAATAAAGAAGCTGTAGTTCTCAACGCGGAGGATAAAGAACCTTACGCAGTAGTTGAGTTTACAAAATAAATACAGGCGGTAGAGATTAGTACATCGTTTTTGAAACAACTATACCGTAAAAGGAGGGCGCGCTATGCTTGAAAAATTAAAAGAAGAAGTTTACAGAGCAAATATGGATCTGCCAAAATATGGTCTTGTTACCTTTACATGGGGAAATGTCAGCGGGATCGACAGGGAGCAGGAACTTTTTGTGATTAAGCCAAGCGGTGTGGATTATGGCAAGCTGACACCGGAAGACATGGTAGTGGTAGATCTTGATGGAAATAAAGTAGAAGGAAGATACAATCCATCCTCTGATACACCGACACATGCAGTTCTTTACAGAGCGTTTCCGAATATCGGCGGTATCGTACATACCCACTCATCCTGGGCAACAAGCTGGGCGCAGGCAGGCAGATCGATTCCGTGTTATGGAACCACACATGCAGATTACATTTACGGAGAAGTACCATGTGTGCGTAATCTGACCAAAAGAGAGATCGAAGAGGCATATGAGAAGAACACGGGAGTTCTTATTGCTGATTATTTCAAAAACAAAGATTATGAAGCAGTACCGGCTGTGCTGTGTAAGAACCACGGACCTTTTACCTGGGGTAAGGATGCTCATGAGGCAGTTCATAACGCAGTTGTTCTTGAGGAGGTTGCCAAGATGGCATCTCGCTGCGAGCTGATCAATCCGGATGTAAAACCGGCACCGCAGGAGCTTCAGGATAAGCATTACTACAGAAAACATGGTGCAAATGCATATTATGGTCAGGTAGGACAGGAAGACTGATCAGAAGAAAAAACAGTTTGACCCGATGGTGGATCGTCAATATCCGCCTGAGTGGAAATGCCGCGGAACAGTACCGCGGCATTTTTTGTCGAAAAATGCAGAAAATGTCAGATTTGCTGACCTTTAACACAGGTGCCGCCGAAATATATGCTAATGTCAAGAAAAATGCAGAACATTAACACATTTATTAAAATAGGTGGCAGGATGAAAATATACACTTATCAGGGAAAAAAGAACGTTTCCGGAGAAAAAATACGCCAGATGAGGAATATGAAACGGATGTCGCAATCTGCGCTGGCAGCAAAAATGCAGGTGGAAGGAGTGATGCTGGAGCGTGACAGTATCAGCCGGATCGAAGGAGGAGAACGTTTTGTGGCAGATTATGAACTGCGGGTGTTTGCAAAGGTGCTGGGAGTGGATGTGAAGTGGCTGCTGAATGAGCAGTAAATAAGGCAATATTGGATTACAGTTCGCTGGTAATATTCCGCGAAGCGTGTTACTGAAAACGGAGTGAAAAGTAACAATATTGGTCTGAATGGCAGGAATCTGTGTAAACTACTTGATATTTATGTCGGAAACTGCTACAGTATAAAGAAAAAAAGATGGCCGGGAAGTCCTGCGGAGGGCAAACGGTCACGGATAAGAAGATAGAGGCGCGGATTTTATCAGTATTTATGGACGAGAGGCCCTGGCAGGCTGT
>OLQU01001699.1_pt1 | contig 14069 bp, 13 predicted proteins | sample 1672271 | NCBI WGS metagenome assembly OLQU01 (sample SAMEA3136666, study PRJEB25190) | human gut metagenome | biome: human gut; feature: human-associated habitat; material: faeces | place: Austria | collected 2013 | reverse complement strand
GACAGGGACTTTCCGCGGCTATCGGCATGGCGCTTGCAGGAAAAGTAGACAAGAAGGACTACCGTGTGTATGCCGCGCTGGGCGACGGGGAGATCCAGGAGGGACAGATCTGGGAGGCGGCCATGGCCGCCGGCAACTACGGACTGGACAACCTGACTGTATTTGTGGATAACAACAATCTTCAGATCGACGGAACCATTGAGGAGGTTATGTCTCCTTATCCCATCGATGAGAAATTCCGGGCTTTCAAATGGAATGTGATCACCATTGACGGCCATGATTACGCGCAGATCGCGGATGCCATCGACGCAGCGAAAGAAGCCAAGGGCAGACCCACGATGATCGTGGCTAAGACAGTGAAGGGCAAAGGCGTGTCCTTTATGGAAAACAATGTGAAATTCCACGGAAGTACTCCAACGGCAGAACAGTTTGAACAGGCATTTAAAGAGTTGGATGCGCAGATCGCATCACTGGAGGTGTAATCATGGGAAAAGTAATCGCTACAAGAGAGGCATATGGAAGAGCTCTGTGTGAATTCGGAGCAGACGAGAGGATCATGGTATTCGACGCAGACCTTACGATCTGTACCATGTCCTGCTATTTCGCGGAAAAATACCCGGAGCGGTTCTTCAACGCAGGGATCGCAGAGTGCAATATGGCAGGGATGGCGGCCGGAGCCGCAACGGCAGGAAAGATTTCCTTCTGCCACACTTTCGCCATGTTCGCGGCGGGAAGGATCTACGACCAGGTGCGCAACTCCATCGCATATCCGGGCCTGAATGTGAAGGTGGTAGGAACCCACGCAGGACTGTCTGTGGGCGAGGACGGAGCTACCCATCAGTGCATCGAGGACCTGAGTCTGATGCGCACCATCCCCGGCATGACGGTGATCTGCCCCTGCGACGCCAATGAGACCAGAGAGGCAGTAAAGGCCATGATCGACTATGACGGTCCCTGCTATCTCCGTCTGGGACGTTCTGGTGTGGAGACCATCACGGATGAGATCCCGGGTTATAAATTTGAACTTGGCAAAGGCGTGCAGCTTGCGGACGGCAAGGATGTGACCATTATCGCCACCGGCCTGATGGTACAGGAAGCCATGAAGGCGGCGAAGCTTCTGGAAGGAGAAGGGATCAGCGCCCGTGTGATCGACCTGCACACCATTAAGCCTATCGACAAAGAGATCATCGTGAAGGCTGCAAAAGAGACAGGCGCCATTGTGACCACCGAGGAGCACAATGTGATCGGCGGGCTTGGAGCGGCGGTTTCTGAAGTGGTAGGCGAGACCTGCCCGGTTCCGGTGGTAAAACACGGCGTGGAAGATGTATTCGGCCATTCCGGAACTGCGGAAGCGCTGATGATCAAATACGGCCTGACGCCGGAGAAGATCGCGGCAAAGGCAAAAGAAGCAATCGCTTTGAAAAAATAGGAAAGGAGCGATGATACAATGGAAATGATGCGTGCAAATGTATATGACAAACCAGGTCATTGCGAGATCACTCAGGTGCCGGTGCCGGAGATCGGACCGCACCAGGTGCTGATCAAGGTAATGTCCTGCGGCATCTGCAAAGGAGCGGATGTGGCCCTTGCCCAGGGCGGATTCCTGGCAAGATTCCCACTGCTGAACGGCCATGAGTTTGCCGGTTATGTGTGCAAGGTGGGAGAGCATGTGGACACCTTCAAGGTAGGGGACCGGGTGACAGCGGATAATACGGTGCTGTGCGGAGACTGTTATTACTGCCGCAAGGATCAGCCTCTCTACTGCGAGAATTTCTATTCTCTTGGCTGCAACGGCCCGGGAGGATTCGCGGAGTATGTGGCGGTAAATGCAGACAAGGTATTCCCCATCAGCGATCATCTGTCCTTCAATGAGGCGATCTTCGCGGAACCGACCGCCTGCGCCGTTCACTCCATGGACCGGATCCAGGTACAGTTCGGCGATGATGTGCTGGTTTACGGCTGCGGCCCCACTGGCATCATTATGATCCAGCTTCTGATGCACTCCAACGCCAACCGGGTGGTTGTATGCGGACCCAGCCAGGACAAGCTGGATATCCTGAAGAAATACGGCTGCAAAGAGACCATTCTGATGGACCGCAATGATCCCAGCGTCCATGAGGCGAAGCTGAGAGAGATCGCGCCCAAAGGATTTGATATTCTTGTGGATACCACGGCAAATGTGGATGTGATGGAGAGCATGATCAAGTTTGGCAAGATGGGAGCCAAGTTCATGATGTTCGCCATGCCTCACGCAGGCGCGAAATGGGCCATCGATCCGGAGTACTGGTATCTCCATGAGATCCAGCTGATCCCCACCTGGGCACAGACCCACTGCTTTGGAAGAGCGCTGGAGTATCTGGAGTCCGGCAAGGTACAGGTGAAAGAACTGATCACCCATGAGATGGATCTGGCGGACTACGATAAGGGAATCGCCCTTGCTGCCAAGGGCGGTCCGGGGACGCTGAAGGTAGTCCTTCATCCCAATTACGAGGAATAGGTATGAAAGCAGTCGGCATAGATATCGGAACAACAACGATCTGTGGAGTGCTGCTTGACGGGGGTACGGGAGAACTTTTGGACTCCCGTACCCTTTCCAATGATACGGCAGTGCGTACAGAGAACGACTGGGAACATCTTCAGGATCCGGAGAAGATCCTGGAGAAATGCAGGAGGATCCTGGAAGCCTTCCGGGACGGTGAGGAAGACATTGTCAGCGTGGGGGTGACCGGGCAGATGCACGGGATCCTCTATACCGACGCGGAGGGCAGGGCGGTAAGCCCTCTCTACACCTGGCAGGACCGGCGGGGAGACCTTCCCTGCAAAGAGAGCCGCGACGGAAAAGAAGAGACCTGGGCGGGAGAACTTTCCCGGAAGACCGGGTATCCGGCGGCCTCCGGATTCGGTCTTGTGACTCACTATTATCACGTGAAAAACGGGACGGTTCCCAGAGAAGCAGTATCCCTGTGCACCATCCCGGATTATATCGCCATGTCCCTGGCCGGGGAGAAGCGGCCGCTGATGCACCAGAGCATGGCTGCAAGCCTGGGGCTTTATGATCTGAAGGGAGCCTGTTTTGACCAAAGGGCAATACAGGCGGCAGGCATGGATCCTGGCATCCTGCCGGAAGTGACGCGGGAACATCAGATCGTGGGACGGCTGAAAGAAAGCGCCGGAGAGGAAAACCAGCCGGGAACCTGTGTGGTCAGCGTCGCGCTGGGGGATAACCAGGCCAGTTTCCTGGGATCGGTAGGACCGGAAGAAAGGCTGCTGTTGAATGTGGGGACCGGAAGCCAGGTTTCTGCTTATACAGACCGGCTGATTGAGACCGGGGAGGCAGAATGCAGGCCCTATCTGGGGGAAACCTGGCTGATCGCAGGGTCTCCGCTGTGCGGCGGGTATGCCTACTCCCTCTTAAAGCGGTTTGTAGAAGAGATTTTTGAAATGGAGGGGACCGCTCCCGTTCATTCTGTCTATGAACTTTTGAATCGATGGGCCGGGGATGTATATGAACAGAAGAAGAGAGAAGTACAGGTGGACACCCGGTTCAACGGAAGCCGGAAAGACCCGGGCCTGACAGGCGGGATCTTCGGCCTGACAGAGGAATCCTTCCACCTGGGGCAGTTTGCCCTGGGGACACTGAAAGGCATCTGCGAGGATCTGTACCGTTATTACCGGGAATTTCCCCGGGAGGTCAGAGAATCAACAGGAATCGTGGGAAGTGGAAACGGGATCCGCATGAATCCGCTTCTGCAGAAGATCTGCAGCGAGCGGTTTGGGAAAGAGATGAAGATCCCCCGGTATTCCGAGGAAGCCGGATATGGAACGGCGCTTTTCTCTCTCCTGGCAGGCGGATATTACAGGAGCCTAGAAGAGGTGCAGACACGGATCCGGTATGAATAGATCATGCCACAACAAGGGGGATCTTCAGTTCTTTGGCGATCTCCACATTTTCGCGGGCCACGTGGCTGTCGGTGATGATCTTATGGACCTGATTGATGGGACAGATCACAGACAGGTATCCGCCGCCGAATTTGCTGCTGTCCGCCAGCACATAGACTTCTTTGGAAGCCTTCAGGATCGCCCGCTTGATCTGCATCTGAGGGGTGGCGATAGAAGTAAGGCCGGCTTCAAAATTAATGCCGTGTACGCCGATGAAGCCTTTGTCCACGTGGAAGCTTTCCATATTTTCCAGGGCGGCCTCCCCCATGGTGGCGGACAGATGACCGCCCACATAGCCGCCGATCATGTAGAGCTCTACATGGCTGACCCCGGCCAGTTCATTGCCGGTGAGGAGAGAATTGGTGACTACGGCGATGCGTTTCTCGGGGTGGGCCTTGATGTGAAGGGCCAGGTAGAAGCTGGTGGAGGCATCGTCGATGATGATGGTGTCTCCGTCTTCGATATACTCGTAGGCCTTGCGGGCAATGTCCTCCTTGCGGTCCGCGTTGCGGTAAATGCTCTCCACATTATATTTTCTGGCCAGGACAGATTCCAGGCGGATCGCCCCGCCGTGGATCCGCTTCAGAAGGCCTTCTTCCTGCATGGCTTTGATGTCGCTGCGGATGGTGACTTCCGAGCAGTGCAGAGATTTGCTTAAGTCCGTAACCCGGACTCTTCCTTTTTCTTCCAGTTCCTGCAGGATTTTCTGCCTGCGCTCTTCCATAACGGTAACCTCCCCCGTTGATGATCTACTGTGTCAGCCGCACATTGTTGAGACCGATGTGCTGTACCACCATCTGCATGATGGGTACGAAGTGGGTGCCAAATGCTTCCTTTGGAATGATGAAGGCCAGGTCCTTCCCGTAATAAATGCCGATGGTCTTGGGAGTGGTCACGGTGCGCTGGATCTGGCTCCAGTCATAGACTGTCTCCTGTCCGTTCTGGACCACGCGGATGCCTTCTTCTTCTGAGAAAATGTATTCTCTGGGATCCCGGTATTCGGGATTGATCTTGATCTGCTTATTGGCCCGAAGTTTCAGAAGGATGGGCGTGTAAGCAAGGAAGATGACGCCGGCGATCACATACAGGAGAAAATGGGTGAAATCCGTCCGCCCCATAAACTGCATGACCGCGCCTACCACGATCACGCCCATTCCCAGCATGTTGACCAGAAAGCCGGAGGCCTTTGAAAAGGTATGGTATAAAAGGAAGTCAAACAAGTGCTCCTTTGTCAGCTGAACATTAAGTTTTTCCATAAGTATCTGTCCCCTTCTGGTTTGAAGAAAGTCCTCTTGATATGTACAGGTTTATTGTAACATATCAGAGGACTTTTTTCACTTATTGTTTCGATTTACTTTTGTTTTCTTTTGTTTTTTACTCTGCAGCCATTGGAGCCGGTACGCTTGGATCAACTTTGTAGCGTGCCCAGCCTTCCGGTGAGTAGATACCCAGCTGCTTCTTCTGCATCAGCTTGTCGAAGAAAGCGGTGATGAACGGGCAGAGGAACAGGGTTACAACAGAGGCTGTCGCGCACTGTGCGGTAGCCATGTCCACATACTGCATCATGGTGGGGTCTGCTTCGCCGACTGCCGCCGGTGTCATGGCAGAGTTGAGGGCTGTGGTACCGATGGCAGCGCCCATGGCGTTCCGCTCTTTCTTGGGCAGCAGCAGGTTGTTGGTGAAGAAGAAGATCACTGCTGTAGCTGCGGATACCAGGCCAAGGATGATTCCGGCCGCGCCTGCGGTAATGATGGTGTTGATGTCGGTCTTGGCTCCGATGGAGATCGTCATGAAGAAGGTGACGATGGGCTGAGCCGTTGCACATGCCTTGCGGAAGCCTGCGTCCAGGTTACCCCAGATGAAACCGATCAGCAGCGGAACAAGTACTGCGATCAGAGAATCCAGCGGGATGGAGGCAAGTCCGGTTGCTCCCAGGGCGATCAGGGTAAAGAACGGTCCGTCGTTCAGGGACAGGATGGAGATGGCTCCGGTATCTGTCGCGTTACCAAACTGAGCAGACAGGGAGATGTACAGGGATCCGTTGGAGTTGGTGATGGTCGCGATCCATACGAATGGAGCGATCCCAAGGAATCCGGCCGGTCCGCACAGAGCGCTGATGGCAAAACCGATCAGCACACCCAGAAGGAACTTGGTGGCGGTAAGGGTTACACCTTTGTAGAGAGGCATACCTACCTGTTTGATGTTGATGGCGGAACCGCAGACGATGAGGAAGAATCCCATCATACAGGAGTTTCCTTCATAGAACAGGGCGGTTACGTATCCGCCGATCTGATAAGCCTGCGGGAAAAATGTGGCGATCAGCACCGCCAGCACCAGCGGGATGATAACCAGTCCGCCGGGGAGTTTCTTCATTTTGTTCAAAAGATCAAGGTCTTTTGGCTTGTTTGCTTCATTAATCTGTTCGCTCATTCCTATTTCCTCCTATTACTCTTTAATTTTTTCTGGTTGCTTCCCGGAAAAGCCGGTCCACAATATCACACGCTGTATGATCGTTTCCGGTGAGTCCCCCTTTTCCTACGACGGGAAGTCCGTCATAGCTGCCCACCAGTCTTCCGATATCGGTCTGTGGGATCACATAATCCAGTAATTCGATACACTGGGCTCCAAGCTGATAGCATACATTTACCATGGTGTCTCCGCCGGTGGTGTAGAGCCCGGCGATCCGGTCCTGTCCGCAGTGCTCCAGTACCTGGGCGATGATGGAGCCAAGTCCTGCGTTGATGCGGTTGGCGCTCATGCCGCCTGCATAGTGCCGCTTGTTGTCCTCTTCATCCAGGTTGAGAAGTTCTCCGTGAAGAGCTGTCTCAAACAGGATGGCCCGGGGCGGATTGGCGGAATCCAGAAGCTCGTTGGCCATATGTACTGCCCGCTCTACTTCTGCTGTTGCAGTGTCTCCTCCCTCTACCAGGGGGATAGGCTCTACGCTGATGCGCACGTGCCGGGGATCCTGACAGAGGATCTCCATCTGCTTCTTTGTAACGGGCGTGGCGCTTCCGGCAGCGATCAGGACGGTCTTCCCGCTCTCATCAACGGCGTCCGGAACATTGGGAGCCTCCTCCTGGATCAGATCCCGGTAGTAGGCCAGCTTGGAAGTGAAGGGGCCGGGATCAACGGCAACCACATTCCATTTCAGTTCGATGCAGGCCTTGGCGATCTCTTCTACATCCTCCAGGGTGATGGCGTCCACTACGATCACCTCACAGCCTTCCTGCCGCTGCTCCTTCAGGGCGTCCCGGATGGCCTCCTGGCCTTCTAAGACGTGGCTTAAGGTGACAAGGCCGATCTTGCGGCGGGTCTGTCCGGAGAGCAGTTTGGGAATGTAGTTCTCCGTAACCGGGGTACGCACATCATGTGCCACCGGGGTGTTGATAAGGGCAACCCCGTCGATGACAGAGTACCCGCCTACCAGGATCCGGCGGGACTGGGGCATGGCCGGAACCACAACGGCTACCGCGTCTTCATCCACATGATCCAGCATGGCGTCGATCTCTACGCCCACACCGCCCCGCAGGGTGGTGTCGATCCGCTTGGAGAAATATTTTACGCCCATGCGCTTCAGGGCCAGGGTTGCGGAAGTTACCTTGTCATAGGCCTCGTTGGCCGGAAGGGGACGGCTGTTGCTGCTGATGAGGATCGCGTCCAGTTGATCCACACCCTCTGCCTTTTCCGCCGCTTCTTCATTAAAAAATACAGCAGTCCTTGCCTTGGATCTGGCCAGGAGCACACCGGTGGTGGTGGCGCCGGTCAGGTCGTCGGCTACAGCTCCGATCAATGGCATTATTTCTCGCTCCTTTCATGCTGCTTCGCCGCATACTCAGCGACAACCTTTGTGGACTCGATAAGACTGATGGATCCGGCAATGCCTTTTCCTGCAATGTCAAAGGCGGTTCCATGGTCTACAGAACTGCGGATAAAGGGAAGTCCGAAGGTCAGGGTGACGGATTTCTCAAAATCCAGTGTCTTGCAGGCGATATGGCCCTGGTCGTGGTACAGGGACAGGATGGCGTCGTATTTGCCGGATTTGCCGATGTGGAAGACAGAGTCTGCCGGGCAGGGGCCTACACAGTTGATACCCCGCTCCTTGGCGGCTTCCACGGCAGGTCCGATGTCTGTGATCTCCTCGGTTCCAAAGAGGCCGTTGTCCCCGTTGTGGGGGTTCAGCCCTGCAACAGCGATCAGCGGATTCTCGATGCCCACCTTGCGAAGTTCCTTGTCAATGTTGATCACGTTGTCCAGGATCACGTCCTTGGTGGCGTAGTGGCAGGCGTCTACCAGGGACATATGCCGGCTGACGAAGAAGACTCTCAGCTTATGGCAGGAAAACATGGTCAGCGCATAGGGAGAGTTGGTGGCGTGCTGATAGATCTCAGTGTGCCCCGGTTCCTTTACGCCGATCAGCTTGATGGCTCCCTTGTGGATGGGAGAGGTGGACACAGCGTCGATCTTGCCTGCCATTCCCAGTTCGATGGATTTCATGATCCAGTCGATGGCCATCTGTCCGGCCAGCTTCTGAACCTTGCCCCATTCGATGGAATCGGTGTCGTAGTCGCCGGTCTCCATAATATCGATAACGCCGTATTCATATTTTGCTTCTGAAGGATCACTGATCTGGTTATACTTCAGTTCTTTGCCCAGAACCTTCGCGGCTTTCTCCATGATGGCCTGGCTGCCGATCACAAAGGGGCGGCAGCATTCATGAATCCCTTCATCCAGCATGGTGCCTACAACGATCTCGGGGCCGATCCCGGCAGGATCTCCCATTGTGATCGCTGTGACTGGTCTGAATGTTTCACTCATTTTTCATTCTCCTTCCTTTTTGCTTTCGAATTACTTTTGATTGTAAATAAATTCTAAAACTTTTGCTTTCGGATTTCAATATTATTTTATAAATTCGGCAGAAGCGGCAATAATGAAAGGGAGAAATTGTGCAGATTTACAATGGGATAAGTGAGAAATTTACGATTTCTTTCGAATTCAGAAAAAAGAAAGGCGGGAGATCAGACTCCCGCCGCGATATCCTGCAGAACTTCCACTACAGAATCTGTGACATAAGTAGAATAGTAAGCAATCCCAGGAGCTGCGCCTGACATGGCGTAACTTGTGCCTGCAAGCTGCAGCATCTCCACATCATTGTACTGGTCGCCAAAGGCGATCCCGTCTTCAGGGGAGAGGCCAAGATGGTCAAGGAGCCGGGCAAGACCGGTTCCCTTATTGGCGCCCGGGGCGATAAAATCCACCCACAGGTTCCCGGAAGTGACGACTTTGATCTGGGAAGCGAAGCGGTTCTGGAAGAAGTGCTCCATCTCTTTCGTGCCCCGAAAATCACACATGGCCATCTTAAGGAAGGGTTCCTGGATGTCGCGGAGATCTGGGACCACCTCCATGTCATAACGGACCACGTTTTTCATATGATCGATGAACCTGGGGTTCCGGGAATCCGTGTAGCACCGGGACTCGCAGGACAGAAGGCAGTCGCACCAGGGGAATTCCCGGACTGCGTCCAGGATGCGAAGCCCCAGTTCCCGCGGGATCAGTCCCCGGGAGATCACCTGGTGATCGTGGATACACAGAGAACCGTTTTCTGCAATATAGGAGATCTGATCCGCCACGGGGCGGAAGAGATTTCTCAGGCTGTAATACTGGCGTCCGCTGGCGGCGATGAAATGGATCCCCTTTTCCTTCAGGCGAAGGATCAGGGAGAAAACTTCCGGGTCAAGCTCCTGGGCGCCGTTTAGCAGAAGAGTGCCGTCCAGGTCGCTGGCGATATAGCGTATCATAGGGAATCTCCTTTTTTAAAGTGAAATGATTGCGAATCGAAACAACAAAGATTATAATATAAACACAACTTAAATGGAAGACGAGGTTAGATAAAAATGAAAATCGGAATTGGAAACGACCATGCGGCAGTAGAGATGAAACAGGAGATCGCGGAGTACCTGAAGGAAAAGGGATATGAAGTGGTCAATTACGGGACGGACACCCATGAGAGCTGCAACTACCCGGAATACGGCGAGAAGGTAGGACGCGCCGTGGCTTCCGGGGAAGTGGACCTGGGGATCCTGATCTGCGGGACCGGCGTGGGGATCTCCCTGGCGGCCAACAAGGTGAAGGGGATCCGGGCAGTGGTGTGCTCCGAGCCTTACTCGGCAAAGCTGTCCAGACAGCACAATAACACCAACATCCTTGCCTTCGGGGCGCGGGTGATCGGCATTGAGATGGCCAAGATGATCGTGGATGAGTGGCTGAACGCGGAATTCCTGGGGGGACGCCATCAGACCCGGGTGGACATGATCATGGATATCGAGAACCGGTAGAATGAGAAAAAGCTGGCGCAAAAGCCAGCTTTTTTATTGCATAAATTGTCTGATCACATGGAGGACTCCGTCCTCATCGTTGGATCTGGTCACATAGTCCGCCCGCTCTTTTACCAGAGGCTGTGCGTTGGCCATGGCCACGCCCAGGCCTGCCGTCTCGATCATGGTGAGATCGTTGTAGCCGTCCCCGCAGCAGATCATCTGATCCGCAGTCAGGCCGAGGCTGGTGAGAAGGCGAAGGAGCGAGTGGGCCTTGTCGATCCTGGGAGGCATGATCTCCAGGAAGAAGGGATCCGAACAATAGATAGAGAGATAGGAACGGAAATATTCGGTCACTTCTTTTTTCGCTGTCTGGATCAGGTCCGGATCACCGGTAACCAGAAATTTATTGGGCTGGTCCGGGATCTGGGCGGTGAAATCGTCCGCCTGGATAATAGGCATATGGTTGATGAAAGATTCCAGCTGACTGTACTGGTTGGGGCAGAAAGCGGAAAGCAGGTTGCGCTCCAGGTAAGCCAGGATGTCAAGGCCGGGATAGTTCCCGATGATCCGGGTGAGCGGTTCTGCCACTCCGGAGGGCAGGGATCTGTTGTATACCGCCTGTCCGGTCCGGCAGTCGATGATGCGTCCTCCGTTGAAGGACAGCACATAGCCGCCGTATTCTTCCAGATGGAGCTGTCTGGCCAGAGGAAGCACTCCCTGGGTGGGGCGTCCGCTTGCCAGGACCACTTTCTTTCCCTTTTGCTGTATTTCGATCAGCGCCTCCAGTGTGGGGGCGCTGATCTCTTTCTTGGAATTGGTCAGTGTGCCGTCAAGATCCAGCGCAAGAATCTGATAATCCATTTTGAGGTTCCTTTTCTGTCTTTTCGCGTTTTAACGTTCTTTCAAAGCCTCGATGACAACAGGAAGCTTCATGTACTTGGAAGCCTTCACAAGAACATTGTCGCCGTTTTTGATCAGGTCGTCCATGGCGGCAAGGAAATCTTCCTTGGTGGCGAACCACAGTCCTTTGGTGGAGGTCCCGGCGTCGTTCACGCCGCGGATCAGGGATTCTGACATGGGGCCGATGCCGCAGACAAGATCGATGCCTTTTCCCGCAGCATAGGCGCCTACCTGGTAATGAAGGTCCAGTTCATTTTCACCCAACTCTCCCATATCTCCAAGGACTGCCACTTTCCGGCCTTCTGACAGGGCCAGTACGTCCAGGGCGGCATTGGTGGAAACCGGGTTGGCGTTGTAGCAGTCGTCCAGAATGGTCAGGGAATCCGTCTGGATCAGATGGTTCCGTCCGGGGATGGTGGTGTAGTTTTCAATCCCCGCTTTGATCTCTTCCGGGGTAAGTCCCAGGGTGTAGCCTACCGCCGCGCCTGCCAGGGCGTTGGATACCATGTGGGATCCTGCCACCGGGATCACACAGGTAAATTCATCCCCGGAGGGCAGGCAGATGGTACACTGAGTGCCCTTAAGTCCCAGAGGCTTAATATGGTCAGCGCGGAACTGGCTGTTTTCTCCCAGGCCGAAGAAGACGGGAGTGCTGCCTTTTACCGGACCCATCTGGGAGAGAAGATCGTCGTCCCCGTTTAAGATGATGGTCCCGCCGTTTTTCATATCCTGGATCATAGAGGATTTCTCCTGCAGGATCCCTTCCCGGGTTTTGAAGAACTCCAGGTGGGCTACGCCAATGTTGGTGATGACGCAGATATCAGGGGTGGCCACTGCAGAGAGCCGGCGCATCTCGCCAAAATGGTTGACGCCAAGCTCCAGGACGGCTACCTCATGGGTCTCGTTCATCTGGAAGATGCTTAAGGGAAGTCCCCATTCATTGTTGAAGTTGCCCAGAGTCTTGTGCACGTGGTATTTCTGGGCGACTACGGAGGCAATCATCTCTTTTGTGCTGGTCTTGCCCACGCTTCCGGTGATGCCCACAACCTTTACATCAAAGGAATCCCGGTAGAGCTTGGCGATGTCCAGAAGAGCCTGGCCGGTGGATTCCACCAGGATATAGGGATAATCCGTATCGCCCAGATCCTCGTGGGAAACCACGCACAGCGCGCCCTTTTCAATGGTGTCGGGGATGAATTTGTGAGCGTTTACATTTTCACCGTCGATGGCCACAAAAAGATTCCCCTTCTCTACCTTCCGGCTGTCGATCACCACATCGGTGACCTCCTGGGAGAGCAGGGCCTCTGGCCCGTGGTAAGTTCCTTTACAGGTGTTGGTGATGTTTTCCAAAGTCAGGTTTTTCAATGTTACTTTCTCCTTTCGCATTTATTTGCGATAGCGTATGTTGATAGATTCTTCGATGATCTGTTCGCACAGTTCTCCGTAGGAGAGTCCGGCGGTCCTGGCGGCCAGGGGGAGGAGGCTTTGAGGCGTCATCCCGGGCAGGCCGTTCATCTCCAGGCAGTAGAATCTGCCGTCGGTCTCGTCCACGATAAAATCTGCCCTTCCGTAGACGTCCATACGGAGTACCTGGAAGGCTTTTTCCCCGGCCCGGCGCATTTTCTTCTGAGTCTTTTCATCCAGGGAGACGGGAGGGCACAGCTCGGTAGCTCCCCCTGCCTGATATTTGTTCTCGTAATTGAAGATCCCGTCCCGGGGGATGATCTCTACCAGGGGAAGGGCTTTGCCCGCAAGGATGCCGCAGGCGTATTCCCGCCCTCTGATATAGGGTTCGATCACCACTTCGTCCTGATGGTCTTCCTCAAAGGAGCGGCGGACCGCTTCCTTATATTCCTCTTCAGTGTGGACGATGTACACGCCGATGCTGGATCCGCTGGAACAGGGTTTGACCACCAGAGGCAGATAGTAGCCCAGCTCTTCAAGAGGGGTGTCTTTGGTCTCGGGGACCAGAGAGGTTCCCCTGGGAGTGGGGACCCGGGACATCTTGAAGATCTGCTTGGCGGCCAGCTTGTTCATGGCAAGAGAACAGCCAAGAGAATTGGGGCCGGTATAGCGGATCCCCAGGACATCAAAGGTGGCCTGCAGTTTGCCGTTCTCCCCCACAGAGCCGTGGAGTCCCATGAAGGTGATATCCGCCATGCGGCACAGCTGGATCACGTTGGGGCCCAGATAACAGTCGGACTGATCCGGACGGGAGAAGCGCAGAGCTTCAAGGTCGGGCGTGGTGGTCTTGATGCCTTCCGCGATCTTAAGACCGCCGTCGGGAAGGTCGAAGACCTTCTCCAGATCTTCCGGGTTACATGGGTAGCCAAAGAATACATCCAGAAGGAAGGCGCGGTGCCCCCGTTCTCTTAAGGTCCGGCAGATGCCCGCTCCGGAGATCAGGGATACGTCCCGCTCCGGGCTTAAGCCTCCGGCCAATACAATAATTTTCATAATAAAATAGTCTCCTCGATTATTCGGAATCTGTCATCTCATCCAGGAGTGCTTTCTTTACGTCATAGAGGGACTGGGAGAGGTCCACATGTACTTCGTGGGGGTAGAAGAGCCGCTTGGTCTCATCCCACAGGGTGTCCTTCTCCTGCCGGCAGTATTCGGCGATCTCTTTCACAGAAGGAGACTGGTAGACGCATTCGCCGTTGCGGAAGACAGGAACAAGGATCTCCCGCATGGTGTAGGAGCCTCCCGGCAGCTTTGTCTTCTTCCAGGTCTCGATTGGGTCGAAGAGAAGAAGGTCTTTGTCTGTGTCGTAGGTTTCTCCCACAAAGCAGATCAGGTCAGCCTTGATCTTGCCTGTTGCTTTATCATAGATCCGATAGATTGTCTTGTTTCCAGGATTGGTGATCTTTTCTGTATTTTCTGAGATCTTGATCTTGGGGATGAAGTTGCCAT
>OLQU01001698.1_pt1 | contig 14074 bp, 6 predicted proteins | sample 1672271 | NCBI WGS metagenome assembly OLQU01 (sample SAMEA3136666, study PRJEB25190) | human gut metagenome | biome: human gut; feature: human-associated habitat; material: faeces | place: Austria | collected 2013 | reverse complement strand
AAGTATGACCAGCGGCTTACTCCGACGCACCGGGTCCCGACCATGCAGCCGCCCCGCTGGCAGACTGTCCGTTCTGTTTTTTGGGGGTGTGAGGGAGTGGTGGTTTGCCGGAAGGGGATGAGCCATCAGCGCTGCGCTGGATGGCTGCAAAGGCTGAGTTTCCTTGTGGTTTGCCGGGAGGTGGTGTGGCATCGGCGCTGCGCTGGATGTGGGTGGGGTGAGTTTTTTTTGGGGGGTGTCGTGAGGGGATTGGGGATAGAGGCTGTTTTGGATAGGGTGTGGTGTTTTTGTGTAATATTTAAATTTATTTTTGGAGTATTTTGGATTATAATTATGGAAAAAGATGGTTGGCCTGATTGGTTGAGGTTGACTGATTGACTGGTTGATTGATATCCGGAGTTTTGGTGACTGTTTTGTGGGACTTGAGAGATGAGCTTCGGATGTGTGCTGATGTGGCTTGAGAGATGGGCTTCGGATGTGTGTTGATGAGGGGTGTGTGATGGGCTTCGGAGGTTTGTTGGTTTGGTTTTGAGGGTGGTCTTTTTTTGGAGGGCTGCCTGGGTTTTGGAGGGAGTGGGTTGTATGTGTGATTATGTGGTTTTGCCGCTTTTGAATTCGTCTTTTGAGCCTGGGAGGGCTCGGGAGGTTGTTGAGGGGTTTGTGGATGTGGATTTGAGGAATATTGCGCGGGCTGAGCTTTTTTATTTTACGGGGCAGGCGGAGGAGTGTTGTGAGATCACGAGGGGGTATCTGTCCAGCAGGGTTATTGAGCTGAAGCTTTCGGCGTGTATTTTGTATGGGTATTCTAATCTGTCGCTGGGGAATGTGGCGGCGGCTAAGCGGGGGATGGAGGGGATCCAGTCCTGTGTGAAGATTGCTATGAAGAAGAAGGTTCCTAAGGATGTTTATGCGTCCTGTCTTCTGGCGGGGTATGTGGGGGCGGTTTTGCTTCATTTGCCTACGGATGGGATGCCTGCTTTTGGGGAGTACAGCAGGATGCTTCCTGAGGGGCTGAGGCTTTTTGCCACGTATGTGATGGCGCACCATACTTATCTTAACGGGGAGATATGGAGTGCTTATGGGATGGGGAAGGCTGCTTTGTTTATGGCGGAGAGGTCGTATCCGATCAGTATGACGTATATCCACTGTATGATGGCGGTGTGTGCGATCAACCGAAAGCATAAGCAGGAGGCACAGGAGGAGATGCTCCGGAGCTGGGAGCTGGCGAAGATGGATGGGTTTCTGGAGCCTTTTATTGAGCATCATGGGCTTTTGCGGGGGCTGATCGAGGCCTGTATCCGGAACCGGGATCCGGAGGCGTATCAGCGGATCACGGAGGGTGTGATTTCTTTCAGCAGGGGCTGGATGGCGCTTCATAATCCGGAAAACCGGAGAAAGGTTACGGGGGAGCTGTCGACGATGGAGTTTTCTATTGCCATGCTGGCAAGTGGGGGATGGACCAATAAGGAGATCGGAGAGCATCTGGGGATTTCCATTAATACTGTCAAGCATTACCTTACGGATATCTTTTGCAAGCTGAATGTCAAGAAGCGGGATGAGCTGAAGAAATTCATGTTAAAATAGTGACAGAGGCACTTTTTTTTGAAAAAACGGGCCTTACAAAACAACTGGTAGTGTTGTATAATAAATACCACAAATAGTCAGATTTTATTGGGAAATCAGACGAAAAGAACCAGTGAACGAGTAAGTTAAGAAGGAGGAGTTGAAGACTGATTCTCGATAGCATCTGATAATGTCAATATCCTTACCAAAAATGCCTGGTATATTGACACTACAATCACATAAGGGTAAAATATTGAAAAGGTGTAACCTGTTTACTCACCGGCTAAAAACATGAAGCTTTTTTAAGAGAAAGGAATATAAACAGAAGTAAAGTAATAAGAAATACAGTACACGTTAATGCACACATAGGAAAGCGGGAAAGGTATGAAAAAATTAAGGAATAATAAGATCAGAAAACTCCTGGCATTTATGGTGGCTTTGGCGTTGATGGTATCCTGTATGCCGAGTGCATATACGATCTCCGCGAGTGAGGCGTTCGGAGATGGAACGGAGGATATATTTACAGATGGCGAAATTACATCTGAACCAGCGGCCGAAGAATCGACACCGGATGTAAGCAGCGCTGACCAGGAGGAAACGGAACAGGCGCAGCAATCGACGCTTACATATGAAAATGATTCTGTTAAAGTAACAGCAGAGGCACTGGAGGACGGAGCTCTTCCGCAGAATACAGCATTGAAGGCTGACGGCGTAAACGAGAATTCATCCGTATCTTATGATACAGTTTCTCAGAAGCTTTCAGCAGCAGCTACAGACAAGGGCAGCAGCCTGAGAGGTTTTTTTGCGTATGATGTGTATTTTGCTGATGGCGACGGAAACAGAGTCGAGCCGAACGGCAGAGTCAGAGTAACTTTTGAGTACAAGACACCGGCAGCACCGGAGCTTACCGATGCAGCCAGCACGAGTGTAACCGTTGAGAAGCTTCATTATAACAGCAGTACCGGTGATACTGATGTTAACACCTTACAGGCCAACGAGGATCTGAAGGTTCTGAATGTCAACGAGGGCAAACAGATCCAGACACTTCAGGTTGAGACTGGCAACGCAGCTGTTTTTGCCGTTATGTGGGATTCTCCTGAGACACCGGCAGCAGAGAATCCGGAGGTAACTCCTGAGGCAGAGCCTTCTGAGGAGCCGGCGGAGAATCCGGATGCTGAACCTACCGAAGCGCCGGCAGAGAATCCGGATGTGGTGGAAGAACCGGCAGAGGATATTGCGAGCCCGGATGAGGTTCCGGCAGCAGATGAGAATGGTGAGACAAGCCTGATCGAGGTTCTGGGAGACGATACGAATCTTCGTGTCAGCCCATCTATCGAGGCAGAGGTTCTGGCAACTGTAAACGCAGGAACACAGCTCACACTTCTGGATACCGTAACAGCAGAGGACGGAGCAACCTGGTACAAGGTTTCCTGGGAAGGAACCGAGGCTTACATAAGAAGTGATATGGCACAGGTTGTTGACAGCAGTGATGAGGCAGAAGAGCCTGAGGATGTTCAGGAAGAAGAAATTCAGCCTGAGATCACCAGATATGATTACAAGAGTGACGAAGTCAATGTCAAGGTTACTCTTACCAATCCGGCAGACCTTCCGGACAATGCAGAGCTTTCCGTAACACCGGTAGAGCTCAGCCAGAAAGCCGAAGACCAGATCACCGAAGAAGCGATCAAAGAAAAGAAAGCCATCGAGAAGATCCACGCCTACGATATCAAATTCCTGGTAGACGGCGAAGAGATTCAGCCAGGTGCTTCAGTGAAGGTATCTGTATCTCTGAATGATGAGAGGAAGATCAAGGATGCAGACGTATACCATGTAGACGCAGAAGACAACGTTGAGAACATGGACGGAAGCGTTGATAAGAATGGTAATGTTGAGTTTGAAACTACGCATTTTTCTACGTATGTAATTGTGCAGAGAGGCGGAGAAAATGTTAAAGTAATAATTCGGCATCTGGATAATACGACTAGTAAGGAGATTTATTCAGCTGATGAGAGAACAATCTTAGTTGGCGGAAAGATAAATGATTATACCAAGGCAAAGAACTGGGAGGTTTCAAAAGTAAAAGTAAACGATGCTGAAGTTGATAAGGACAAAAAGATTGAAGTTGCACAGGATAGTACGATAGAAGTGTATTATACACCAAAGCATAATGATAACTTCCAGGGACCGACATCTTTCTATGATTATACAGTTAAGGCTGGTGAAGGTTACGACGAGAATACTGGAAAGTGGACACAGTATTCATTTAATATGTTAGGAGATGCTGCAAAGGGTGATAATGGTAATCAGAAAATAACATCAGGTAAAATGGATCACAATTATGATTCTTATAAATATAATTTTACAGTTGATTCTGGTTATGATGAACACGAAAACAAAATTGAAGCCGAAGTAAATAATTATAAGGAAAATGTCAAAAGGATAGGAGGATTATTAAAAGAGGTAGAGGACAATGGAAAGGGAGCAGTAAAATTCAATTACCCCGAGCCAGGATTTTTTGTAGATCAAGATGCAACTGCCACGATTAATAATAATGAAACTTATTTAAGAAGAGTCATTAAGGATTACAAACTAGTTTTTGATCAGAACGGAGATTCTTATAAACTTACAAAAGTAATTGATAAGAATGGAGATCAGCGTGCAACAGCAGGAAGTAATTTCTTCCCATTGGACGGAGTACCCAGAAGTGAAAAGAGTGATGATGGTAATCACAATTACTTTTTTGGAATGAGATATGATGTAACTTTTAAAATTGGAGATTACGTAGGTCCATTAAATTATACCTTTACAGGTGATGATGATTTATGGGTTGTTTTGGATGGAAAAAAAATTGTAATCGATTTAGGTGGAATTCATCAGGCAGCTAAAAAGGAAGTAAATCTATGGGATTATGTTAAACATAAGGATGAAAACGAGCATACCCTGACTATTCTGTATATGGAACGAGGTGCGTATGAATCAAACTGCCAGATGGAATTTACCCTTCCTTCCGCGCGTATTTCTGAAGTTACGAATGTACCTACAACAGATCTTGTATTAAAAAAAGTAAATAAAAGCCAGGATGCGTTAAGTGGTGCTCGATTTACTCTTGTAAATTCAGAAACCAATGAATCACAGACTGCTACATCCGTAGATGAAACAGGACTTGTTAATTTTACAAGATTAAGACCTGGAACATATACATTAACAGAGGATATTGCACCTGAGGGCTATGAAGCATCAAATGAATCTTGGATTGTAAAGGTTACGTTATCTGAGGATAATAAAGCAGTGGCAACTCTTTATAAAGCAGATGGCAAGACAAAGATAGAAAAAAATACAGATTCGTTGTATCATATTATGAATTACACACAGGAGGAGATTATTAAAGCCAGTATGGATTACAGTAAGACTGCAACTGTAAACGACTGGGATAAGAGAACTTATGACATCAATATTACGGCAGCATCTACAAGTACAAGTACAATAACCACTACTGAAAAAGCAGTAGCGGATATTATGTTGGTATTGGATGTATCTGGTTCTATGGATAAAACAACTGTTTCATATAGTTATGTTGCAGAAAATACAACTGATGGTAGAGCTGGATTAAATACAGGCACACTTTACTATGTGAAAAAAGATGAATCCTATGTGAAATTGCAATATTATAATAACTACTACGGGAGAACGGGTTGGTATATTGGTGATGATTGGTGGTCGCAAACTAAAGCAGATGATTCAACTTATAATGGATGCAAAATATATCTGAAAAAAACAGAAAAGAAACTTACAGCATTACAAAATGCGGTAAAACAGTTTATAACAGATACAGCGAATAAATCACCAGATAGTAAAATTGGTATTACAGCATTTAGTAGTGCTGGATATGGTAGCCATGGAAAAACTGAAGATTTACAGAAAGCGGGAGATAATAAAGAAAACCTGACAAGGTTTGTAGATTCTTTAGTAGCAAATGGAGGAACAGATCCATATGTAGGTCTTAAAAATGCAAAAAGTAAATTGGATGCAGCTACAATGAGCGGGGATACAAAACCTAAGTATGTATTATTGTTTACTGATGGTGAACCAACAGGATCTGGTAATAGTTGGGACACTACTGCGCAGCAGAATGCAGAAAACATTACAAATGGTACTGAAAGTATAAAAGGTATAAAGCAAGAAGGATATACTGTATATACAATTGGGTTTGGACTTCGAGATAAAGCAAAGGCATTTCTTGAAGGTGGAACATATGGCAGTACTACTTATCCAGGAATTGCATCTAAAAACTGTGCATTTAATGCTGAAAATGCAACGCAGCTGGGAGACATATTCAAAGATATTCAGAATACGATCACTCAGGACATTTCCATTACAGGAGCAACAATCACAGATATTATTGATCCGAGGTTTGAACTTCTGAAAGATGATGGAACGTTATATACACAGGATGACTTGAATAATGGTGTTGAAGTAAATGGTGGTACGGTATCTCTGGTAAAAGGAAATTATCAGATCCAGTGGACAGATCAGACAATACCAAACAAGAAAAATGGCGAATGGAACAAAACAATTAAAGTAAAAGCCAAAGACAATTTCGTTGGTGGAAACAATGTCACAACCAACGTATCTCCGGGATCCAAGATTTCTACAGGATATGGTGATGTTGAGTTGCCACAGCCGACAGTTAATGTTAAAGTTAACTTAGTAGTCAAGGACAAAGACGTTTGGATTTACAAAGGTGATACAGTACCGACAGATGAGACAATTCTGAATCAGTTGTTTAATGAGTCAGAAACATCTTATTCAAAAGGTACAATAAGTGCCGCCGATGCGAAAGATCATATTACTCTGCAGTGGAAAGATGGAACTCAAACCAATATCAGTAAAGAGAATATGGCAACAACACCGGATGATGATACAGAGTATTATCTGGAAGTAACTTATGATCCAAAGACGACATCAACGGATGAGAGTAAAACGAACACCACCACAAGTGATGGGGAACAGCATGTCGTAGGAGCTGCTGAGAAGGCTTATAATCCAGATAATAGCAACAATCCATATGGTATTTATAAGATTCATGTCATCAAAGGTCAGATTCAGATCACAAAGAATGTAACGGAAACATCTGACACAGATAGAACATTTACATTTAATGTGAATGCGAAGAATGGTCAGAATGTTTCAGACAGCCAGGTAAATGTAATAGTTCCGGCTGGTGAAACAAGCGGAACAGTTACGCTGCCGGATCTTCCAAGAGGAGAGTATACGGTAACAGAAGACAATGCAGATGGATATTTCATTCAGGCATTCGATATTGTTACAGGTGATGGCCAGACAGATTGTGAAAACGTTAAATCAGATGCAGATAAATCACTTAAGTTTACACTTGGTAATGATGTAAAAAAAGCAAATGTTATTACAACAGATTACACGTATACATCTGGTGGTGTAAAAGGTGTTGCATCTTACACAAACGAAGCAGTAATCAGTCTGGATCTGAAGAAAACAGATACAGATAATCATTCTTTAACAGGTGCTAAATTCAAATTAGAGATGAAAGATGGTGACATCTGGAAATCTCTTGAGAATGACATAGAAGTAAAGAATGATACTTCAGAGATTGAACTGAATAATCTGAAGGCAGGTATCTACAAGCTGACAGAGACAACTGCTCCGAAAGGATATTCATTATTAGGCAGCAGTATCTGCTTCAAAGTTGCAACAGGAAGTGTAACACTTGTTGACGAAAATGGCGATCCGGCACAGAAAAGTAATATGTGGTCACTGGAGAATAAAGTTTTAACAATCAAAAATGCTAAACTTTATTCCTTACCAGAATCCGGTGGACCGGGAATCTATGGATTTACGATCAGTGGTGTAGCGATTCTTGCAACTGCACTCCTGCTGTTTATAAATAATAAACGAAGGGAGGAAGAAGCAAAGAGATCGTAACACATTAATTGTAAATGGCCGATGAAGGGCGAAAAAGAAAAATGCAGAGAAAGAAAGGAGCAAACCTTATGAAAAATTTATTTAAAAAGATTGGTGCATTATTAGTGGCAGCGATTATGGTGCTGGCAATGGCATCTACCGCGTTCGCGGATGGACCTACTGCAACAATTACAGTGAATAATGCCGACAATGCAACTTTAACTTATGCACAGGTTATTAAAGCAGATCAGACAACGAGAACAGGTTGGGCTTTTGTAAATGATGATGTGAAAAATGCATATATTGAGGCATATGGAGTGGCTGCTGATGATGCACAGGCAGCAATTGAGGCATTAATTGCAAATACGGATGCTGAGAAATTAGGAAAAGCTCAGGCATTAGCAGCAGGAAAAGTTACTTTTGTAGAGATGAGTAATCCACAGACAGTCAGTGAAGCAGGTGTGTACTTAGTAAAGGCAACAGAAGTAGGATATACCTATAATATTATGTCAGCATATGTTGGATTTGGTGAAGTTCCGAATTTAACAAATGCAATTGTAAACGCAAAGAAAACACCTATTCAGGTAAACAAGAAAGTTCTTGATACTGACAATGTAACAAAAACAGGAGATGTCCTTACTTACACAGTAAGCACAAATGTACCATACATCAATCCTACAGATAAAGATAAATCTTTCTGGGCATATGATAAACTGACAGGTGCTGAATATGTAAATACAGACCAGGCAACAATCACATTAAATGGAGAGGATGTAACAGAGTCTTATCCAATTAGCTTTGATAGCGTAAATAATAAATTCAGCGTTGATTTAAGTGCCATGATTAATGATGCAAACAGCCATGCTGGAGAACAGGTAGTAATTACTTATCAGGTAAAAGTTACATCAGAAAATGACACCATCACCAATACAGCAACAGCCGGACATGAAAATGGTAATGAGTATGGAAGCAAAGAAAGTAAAACTTATGAAGGTAACATCACATTAACAAAATATGGTGAGAACAATGTTACACTTGCAAACGCAGGATTTGAAGTAAGAAAAGATGGTGCAGCAGATGCATTAACATTTGTAAAACTTTCTAATGGCGCATATAAATATGTTCCAGCTGATACTGAAGGTGCTGTGACAGAAGTTGTAACAGATGCAAATGGTAAGGTTAAAGTACAGGGACTTGATGTTGGAACATATAAATTTAAAGAGGTTACAGCACCACAGGGATATTCTGTAAATACAACTGACGTTAGTGCAACACTGGAAGTTGCTGAGGATGATAATGGAATTGCAAGTGACGTTCTTACACAGACAACTAGTATGAATGATACCAAGCTTGGATCTCTTCCATCCACAGGTGGAATGGGAACATACCTCTTCACTATCATCGGTGTTGTAGTTATGGCTGGTGCTGCTGGCGCATTCTTCATGAGCCGCAGAAGAGGATCTGAGGAGTAATCCTTCACAGATCGATTGGTCGAGTTTTTTCAAAATATTTATAAACAACAGAACCAAAGTAATCATTAAGTAAATCAGTTACCGCCCGGCCTCTTCGGAGGCCGGGACTGGTAATACAACAGTATGGAGAAACCTATGAGAAAGAATAAAAAGAAAAATTATATTGGACTTGGGTTGCTGTTTCTGATAGGATTGTCCATACTGCTGTATCCGATGGTCAGCGATGTCTGGAATAAGCACAGGGATAATCTTCTGATCAGTAAATATAGCAGCAGTGTTTCTTCGAATAATAATTCGGAGGAACTTGACAGCATGTGGAAGGCAGCAGAGGAATATAACGAGCAGATCAAACAGGAAAGCGTGCCGGATGCTTTTTCTGTGAGGGATGGAGAGACAGACAGTACATATGAGTCACTTCTGAATCTGAATGGTGATGGAATGATGGGATATATAGAGATCCCTGTGATCGATGTAAAGATCCCGATCTATCATTACACAACAGATGAAACACTGGAGAAGGGCGCGGGACATTTGTTTGGCAGCAGTCTTCCAGTTGGCGGTGAAAGTACACATGCGATTCTTTCCGCACACAGGGGACTTCCCAGTGCAAAGCTGTTTACAGATCTGAATCTTGTTGAAAAGGGAGATGTTTTTTACCTGCATATTCTGGATAAGACGCTTGCTTATGAGGTGGATCAGATCCAGACGGTTCTTCCGGAGGAGACCGATTCGCTGGCAATCACAGAAGGTAAGGATTATGTGACACTTGTTACGTGTACACCATATGCGGTAAACACGCACAGAATCCTTGTAAGAGGACACAGAACAACTGTAAAAGCTGCGAAAGAAGCGCAGAAGACAGAGAAGAAAGCTACCGGAGTTTCCAATCCGACACTTCCGATGCTGATCCTTTGTGTTGTGATCGGTTTTGCGATCGCAGGTGTGCTGGTAGCAGTTGTCAATTTTGTTCAGAACAAAAAACGACGCAGGAAATAATTTATGGCTAAAAAGAAAAAAAAGAAAAAGAGCAATGTCGTCCTGAATGCTTTTATTGCAGTAGCTTTTTTGGCAGGGGCAGGAATTTTTCTTTATCCTACGATCAGTGATATGTGGAACCAGTACAGAAACGCGCAGCTGATCAGTGATTATGATCAGGCAGTCACAGGACTTTCTGATGATAATTATGAGAAGCTTTGGAAAGAAGCAGAAGAGTACAATGCGGAGCATACGGTAAATGCGATTGTAGATGCTTTTGACGATGAGGAGGATTATGAACCGACCCATCCTTATGATGAGGTTCTGGATCCAAATGGCGATGGATTGATGGGAAGTATTGAGATTCCGAAGATCCAGGCGAAGCTGGCAATCTATCACGGACTGAGTAAAAACGTTCTGGAAAAAGGTGTGGGCCATGTGGAGGGCACCAGTCTTCCGATTGGAGGCGAGAGCACACATGCCGTGCTGGCGGCACACCGTGGACTTCCTAATGCAAAGCTTTTTACAGATCTTGACCAGATGGAGATCGGAGATATTTTTATCCTGCACATTCTGGGAAAGAATCTGGCATATAAAGTAGATCAGATCAAAACGGTTCTTCCGGAAGAGACCAGCGAGCTGGATATCGTGGAGGGCGAGGATCTGGTGACTCTTGTAACCTGTACTCCTTACGGAGTAAATACACACAGACTTCTTGTGCGGGGAAGCCGTACAGAGTATGTGGAGGAAGAAGAAAGTAATGAGACAATTCCGCAGAAGCTTGCAAAAACAGATCCGAAGAAGGTTCTGGCTGCGGGAGGCATCGTGCTTGTTATCTTGATACTGCTGGTTTATTTGATCGTCCGCCGCAGTGGAAAGAAGCGGGTATCAGGAGAAAAAGAGGAGGCGGAAAAAAGTGGAAAAGAGAACTAAGCGGAAAAATTTTTTAAGCAGCTTTCTGGCAATTCTGGTAATGGCTGTGATGCTGATCGGCAGTATGGCGCAGGCAGTTTTTGCAGATGATTATGTAGCCGGGAAAACCGGAAATATCAATCTGACGATCCAGGAGACCGGAGAGGACGGAACCGTGAAACCGATTCCTAACGTGAATCTGACCCTTTATAAAGTGGGAAGTGTGACGTTTGACAGGAATGTGCATTTTGTGGTTGACAGCGCACTGCAGTTTACGGGAATTGATTTTGAAAATCTGAAAACAGCAGATGAGTGGTATAAAACAGCAGATACGCTTTCCGCGGCAGTGAAGAAGGCCGGACTTAGCGGAAGCGAGATGCAGTCAGACGCAAACGGAAAGATCGTCTACAGCAATATGGCTGAGGGCGTATATCTGATCGTACAGAGCAACCCGGATGACCCGAATGTATCGGTTTCTCCGATGGTCCTGACCGTTCCTTTTGTGGAAGAGGGTACGGGCTGGACTTATGATGTGCAGGCTTATCCCAAGGCTGTAACCCGTGACGGTGATAAGGAAACAAAGATCCAGGTTACAAAACGACTGTACTATATTAATCAGGATACTTTCGATGTTATCGAAATGGAAGCAGATGATGCAACCTATAAAGTTGGTCTTTTCCTGGATGATAAGGGAACAATCCCGTTCAGAAGTGACTACATGAAAGATATCCGCCTTGTAAAAGCAAGCAGCGGAACGGCTACCTGGGCAAATGTACCAGATGGAAAATATTATGTATTTGAGCTGGACGAGAATGGCGATCCGATGACTATTAATGATTCGATCATTATAGATGAAGGAAAGTCCTATTACTATGATGTAACTGATTCCAATGAAAATGCGACCAATGAGGCAGAGATCAGCCAGAATGGTTCTACAGAATCGGTATCATATGTAAATAACTATTATTCTTTCATTCCGACTGGATTTGCGTTGAAAGGACATATTACGATCAATAAGAAGGTTCTTGTTGACGGACAGAAGACAACGGTACCGGATACTTTCTATGCAGCTGTATTTGAGACAGGAGCAGATGACTCTCTGAATCTTGTTGAGGGTACGATCAGAGAACTGAATCAGAACGGTTCTGTCGATATAGAGGTTTCTTTCCCGGAGAATACAGAACCTGAGTCAGTTACCTATACAGTTATGGAGACTGATAAGGATGGAAATCCGGTTGATCATGATTCTTTCGCATATGAGATCGACGGTGAAGGTGATATCATTCTGAACGAAAGTGAGAGTTATGAAAACTCCATGGATATCACTAACAGTAAGAATACAACACCGGAGCCGACGGTAACGAATACACCGGTACCGAGCGGACAGCCAACAGTAACACCTTCTGAGAGAACAAGTACACCAGTACCTGGAGGTTCTACATCAACCAATAATGATGGAGGCGGAACAACAGGACGTACTTCTGTAAAGACCGGCGATAATACACCGATCGGTGTATGGGTTGGCATCCTTGCAGCAGCGATCGTAGTTGGCGGTGCAGCAGGTTTTGCAGTAAAAAGAAAAAAGAAAAAATAATAAAATGAATCATTGTAAAGAATGATCATCAGAAAGGCCAGACAGAGATGTCTGGTCTTTCGCTGGATATGGAGAACCGTTTTACGAATATTTTTACTGTAACGGCGGATGAGAGATAAACAACAGGGAATGGGAATATTGTCTTTTTTTTATCAAAAGAGAGTTTTACATAAAAAATTTCTTGACATTTGGTAAGGAGAAGTATATTGTATGTGTTGCAGTAATTTCATAAAAGATAGCCTTTTATTCAGAGTGGTGGAGATACAAAGGATCTGAGAAGCCACGGCAACCCCGGAAATCCAGGAAGGTGCCAACCTGAGCGAGCAATCGAACAATAAGAGGATTGTTTACAGAATTTAAACAGTCCGATTGTACGGGCTGTTTTTTATGTGATTTATAACCGTTGTATAAGTACAAAAGGAGAAAAACATGGAGAAAATTTTATTTACTTCTGAATCTGTAACTGAAGGACATCCTGACAAGGTTTGCGACTCTATTTCCGATGCCATCCTTGACGCTATGATGGAGCAGGACCCAATGAGCCGTGTTGCATGCGAGACTGCTACTACTACAGGTCTTGTACTTGTTATGGGTGAGATCACAACCAAGGCTAACGTTGATATCCAGAAGATCGTTCGTGATACGATCCGTGAGATTGGATATGACAATGCTGATTATGGTTTTGATGCAGATACCTGTGCAGTTATCACAGCTCTTGACAAACAGTCCACAGATATCGCTATGGGTGTTGACAAGGCGCTTGAGCAGAAAGAGGATAACATGAACGAGGATGAGCTGGATTCCATCGGTGCCGGTGACCAGGGTCTTCAGTTTGGTTATGCTTCCAATGAGACTGAGGAGTATATGCCATATGCCATCAACATGGCTCACAAGCTTGCTCAGCAGCTGACAAAGGTTCGTAAGGACGGCACTCTGAAATATTTAAGACCAGATGGAAAGACTCAGGTTACTGTTGAGTATGATGAGGCCGGCAAGCCGAAGAGAATCGATGCTGTTGTATGCTCTACACAGCATGATCCGGATGTTACTCAGGAGCAGATCCATGAGGATATTAAGAAGTATGTTTTTGATGCGATCATTCCGGCTGATATGGTTGATGCGGATACGAAGTATTTCATCAATCCGACAGGTCGTTTTGTTATCGGTGGACCTCACGGTGACAGTGGTCTGACAGGTCGTAAGATCATCGTTGATACCTACGGCGGAACAGGACGTCACGGCGGCGGTGCTTTCTCCGGTAAGGACTGCACAAAGGTTGACCGTTCTGCTGCTTATGCTGCACGTTATGTTGCAAAGAACATTGTTGCAGCCGGTCTTGCTGACAAGTGTGAGATCCAGCTTTCCTATGCAATCGGTGTTGCGCATCCGACTTCTGTCAGTGTGAATACCTTCGGAACAGGTAAGCTTTCTGAGACTAAGCTTGTTGAGATCGTTCGTGAGAATTTTGATCTTCGTCCGGCTGGTATCATCAAGATGCTTGACCTTCGCCGTCCGATCTACAAGCAGACTGCTGCTTATGGTCATTTCGGCCGTACAGATGTTGATCTTCCATGGGAGCATCTGGACAAGGTTGAGACTCTGAAGAAGTATCTTTGCAACA
>OLQU01001690.1_pt1 | contig 14126 bp, 9 predicted proteins | sample 1672271 | NCBI WGS metagenome assembly OLQU01 (sample SAMEA3136666, study PRJEB25190) | human gut metagenome | biome: human gut; feature: human-associated habitat; material: faeces | place: Austria | collected 2013 | reverse complement strand
AATGGAATTATCCGAAAAATGGGCTGGAAGATCCAGAGCAGACAAGATCCGGGAAATCCGCAGCAAACTGAAAGAAAAAGACGCAGATCTCTTTGTCCTCACGTCACTGGATGATATTGCGTGGCTTTTGAACATTCGCGGAAATGATATCCACTGCTGCCCGGTAGTGCTTTCCTATCTTGTAATGGATGAGAAAGAAATCCGGTTTTTTGCCAATGAGAGGGCTTTTCCGGATTCTGTAAAAGAAGCTCTGGCCATAGATGGCGTTACCATCTATCCATATGATGATATTTACACTTATGTGCAGACGATCCCTGAATCGAAAAGGGTTTATCTTTCAAAAAGTAATGTAAACAGCCGTCTGGTCAGCAGCATTCCGGATGGAGTAACAATCCTGAATGGAGAAAACCTGTCCCTTCTTCCAAAAGCCATCAAAAATGAGATCGAAGTCCAGAATGAAAAAACAGCCCACATCAAAGACGGCGTGGCAATGGTAAAATTTATCCACTGGCTGAAAAAGAATGTGGGAAAGCAGGAGATCACCGAGCTTTCCGCAGCGGACAAACTCTATGAGTTCCGCTCCGGACAGGAGAACTTCCAGGGGAACAGCTTTGATCCCATTATTGCCTACGGTGCACATGGAGCTATTGTTCATTACAGTGCCACAGAAGAAACCAGTATTCCTCTGAAACCAGAGGGACTGGTTCTGATGGATACCGGCGGCCATTATCTGGAGGGAACCACAGACATCACCCGCACCGTTGTACTTGGCCCGGTTACCCAAAAAGAAAAGAAATATTTCACAGCAGTACTTCGTGGGCACCTGAACCTTGCAGCCGCAAAATTCCGCTATGGCTGTACCGGACTGAATCTGGATGCCCTGGCAAGAGGACCACTCTGGGCTATGGGAGAGGATTACAATCACGGAACCGGTCATGGCGTAGGATATCTTCTCAATGTACACGAAGGTCCTCAGAGCTTCCGCTGGAAAAATCTCGTGGATCGTCCGGCTCCTGTTCTGGAAGAAGGAATGATCACCTCCGATGAACCAGGATACTATGCGGAAAATGAATTTGGTATCCGCCATGAAAACCTTGTGGTCTGCAAAAAGGCCGAAAAAACAGCCTACGGTCAGTTTATGAAATTTGAACCTCTGACGCTGGTACCCTTTGACCTGGAAGGTATAGATCCCGAACAGATGGAAACCGGAGAGCGCACACTGCTCAACCAGTATCATGCCTTTGTATATGAGAAAATTTCTCCGTATCTGGATGAGGATGAAAAAGGCTGGTTAAAAGAAGCCACACAGGCAATATAAACCGGAATGAAATTTTATAGTCTGGAATTAACCTTTATATTTAACAAAAAATCCTTGACCTGAACCTGAGTTTAGGTTGTATCATAAAAGCAGTGAGATTTTTTATGAATATAACACAGGAGGGATTACAAATGGTACACAAAAAAATCGTACCTGGAACAGGTGGAGAACATTACATTCCTTATAAGGACCGTTCCGGAGAAAAATCCACCGTATATTTTACAGAGGATCTTTCCGCAGAGGGACTGAAGAAGATTTTTGAGCGTGTAAGCGGCAGCCTTAAGGGTAAGATTGCAGTCAAGCTTCACACAGGAGAGCAGCATGGACCGAATATCATCCCTGCACCGTGGGTAAAAGAACTGATCGCAGATAAGATCCCGGAAGCCCATATCGTAGAGACAAACACCTACTACGAGGGAGACCGTTACACAACGGAGAAGCATCGTGAAACTCTGAAGGTAAATGGCTGGACATTCTGCCCGGTAGATATCCTGGATGAGGACGGAACTGCCAAGTTCCCGGTAAAAGGCGTATTGTATTTATCAACGTTCTTCGAAATATGTCTGTTTCCTGCGACTGTGAGGGTGTTGGAGCAGCACCTGTCGTAACACCGAATATCGGAATCGTGGCATCTACAGATATCCTTGCAGCAGACCAGGCTTCTGTAGATCTTGTGTATGCACTGAAGGATTCTGATCATAAAGATCTGGTAGAGAGGATCGAGACACGTCACGGACTTCGCCAGCTCAGCTATATGAAAGAAATGCACATGGGAAATGACAGATATCATCTTATCAACATTGATGAGGATGATAAAGAGATCCTCCCTGCAGATGCCGTAAAGAATGTAAAACCATTTCAGGGATAAGAATATTTCATAAAATGTGAAGAAGCAGTCAAGCGGATATTCGCAATCCGCTTCGCTACTTGCTTGATTTGGTTAAAACAGAAAAGGGCGCATGTATCCATAAAATGTGGAATTTCATGCGCTCATTTTTGTGTTATAATATAGAAAAATACAAACAGCGAGGTACTTAATGCCTATGAAAACAGAAAACAAAACCAATCACTACATCGATCTACATGCACATCTGGATGGCTGTATTACCGTGGATATTGCAAAAAAACTTGCCGCATTGCAGCAGATCACGCTTCCGGCTGCAACAGACGAGGAACTTCTTTCCCTTCTTTCCGTTCCGGATACCTGCGAAAATCTCAATGATTTTCTGAAATGCTTTGACCTGCCTCTTTCCCTTCTTCAGACAGAAGAAGCACTGGAAGAAGCCGTTTATCTTATCCTTTCTGAAATGAGAAAAGACGGTGTGATCTACGCAGAACTTCGTTTTGCACCACAGTTCCATACACAAAAAGGAATGACCCAGGAAACGGCGATCCAGTCTGCATTACGTGGCCTGAAAAAATCTCCGATTCCAGGCAATCTGATCTTATGCTGCATGCGTGGAAGCTCCAATCAGCAGGAAAATATGGAAACTCTGGACTTGGCTCGCAGATATCTCACAGAGGATGGAGGAGTAGTTGCCGTGGATCTTGCAGGTGCAGAAGCACTTTTTCCAACAGAAAGCTATAAGAATCTTTTTGCGAAAGCAAAAGAGTACAACGTTCCATTTACGATCCATGCAGGTGAAGCCGGCGATGCCGAGGATGTCAAAACAGCCATCCGTATGGGAGCATCCAGGATCGGGCATGGAGTGCGTATCGCAGGAAATGAAGAGGTGATCCAACTTGTAAAAAACAGCGGGATTTTTCTGGAAATGTGTCCCACAAGCAACCGGCAGACCAGGGCAGTGGAAGATATGTTTTCCTATCCGTTGAAAAATTTTCTGGAACAGGGACTTAAGGTAACACTAAATACAGATGATCCTGCCATTGAAAGAACAACCCTTTCCCATGAGTTTCAGTATATGGATTCCCTGTTAAACCTTACAGAGGAACAGAAAAAACAGTTGCTCCTGAATTCCGTGGAAGCAGCATTTACTTCCGGTAAACGAAAAAGGGAGCTGAAAGAACAGTTTCTCTTTTAAAACGGATAAAAACCTTACGCAGAAGAAAGGACGATCATGGACACCAATTTTGAGCATTATAAAGTATTTTATTACGTAGCCAAATATGGAAATCTCACAAAAGCGGCAGCAGTTTTAAAAACCAGTCAGCCTGCGGTTACAAGAACGATCCACAACCTTGAAAACATCCTGGGCTGCAGATTATTCATACGCAGCAAAAGCGGAATGAAGCTGACACCGAAATATTTTTTATGAATATATAGCTGCCGGATGTGCTCAGTTTTTTAAGGGAGAAAACAATCTCAGTAACCTGATCAGCCTGGAAAACGGAACCATCTATATCAGTGCAACTGAAACGGCTCTTCACTGTTATCTGTTTGAGGCGGTCCGGGATTTCAATATCCTGTACCCGAACGTACATTTTAAAATTCTGAATAACAGTACGACAGATCCGTGGAATGCAAAGATCACAGGTTTGTCTTTTGTGAAGATTGCATCGTACTCTGATTGAAAAAACCGCGCATGGAATTACAGCTCGATACGAAAGTATCATTGGTTTTGGAGAATGTAGCTTTGTCACAGAACAGGAAGAGATCATTCATGGAATGAAATTGATCACAGAGCATTATGGATATGATGAATATCCTATTGAACGTTGTGCAGGATTGAGTCATTTATTTGTGGGGAAAATTGTGCTTAATGAAATTTACGGAAAGAAAAATCTTCCAGGTTCATGAACTCCTGCGGATAACCTCTTTTCAAAATAGCAGAAATATTGTATTATGGTAACAATTCGGGTTTTTATCCGATATTATCGTATGATAAAAAATTCTGTTACGAGGAGGATTTATGTTCGAAACGATCATTGACGCAATCAACACGTTTCTCTACAGCAAATTACTGATTGTAATATTGATTGGTTCCGGCATCTACTTTACTGTCCGGACCAGATTTCCACAGGTACGTTTATTCAAAAACGCCTGCAGCGCTGTAATGGAGAAACCAGAGGGAGACGAAAGTGTATCATCCTTTCAGGCACTGATGGTCTCCACGGCATCTCGTGTAGGGACAGGCAACATTGTAGGAGTATCTTCTGCCATCTGTATCGGTGGTGTGGGCTCCGTATTCTGGATGTGGATCATTGCCATTCTTGGAAGCGCATCAGCTCTGGCAGAGAGCACACTGGCGCAGATATATAAGAAAAAAGGAAAAGACGGCCAGTGCTACGGCGGCCCGGCGTATTACATAGAGGCGGCATTGCACAGCAGAGGACTGGCAGTGGTTTTCTGTATAGCCATGATCCTGACTTACGCGTTTGGATTTAATATGCTGGCCTCCTATAATCTGCAGTCTACATTTTCCGGTCAGCCATTTTATAATGCAGAGATCACGCCATGGATCATTGGAGGAATTCTGGCGCTGGTAACGGGATGGTGTCTGCTGGGTGGCGGTAACAGAATTGTGAAAGTAACTTCTACTTTAGTGCCATTTATGGGCATTGTATATATTCTGATATCCCTGCTGGTAGTGGTACTAAATATCGGACAGCTTCCATCGGTACTGGCACAGATCTTTGAAGAAGCATTTGATTTTAAAGCAATTTTTGCCGGATTTGCCGGATCAGCTATGATGCAGGGAATACGAAGAGGTCTGTATTCCAATGAAGCAGGTATCGGTTCTGCCCCCAATGCGGCGGCGTCTGCAATGGTCAGTCATCCGGTTAAACAGGGACTGGTACAGATGCTGTCTGTGTTTATTGATACATTATTATTGTGCACTGCAACTGCCATGATGTGTCTGGTATCTGGTGTGACACCGGCAAAAGAGCTTCAGGGAGCACCGTGGGTGCAGGCAGCACTTCACAAGACTCTTGGTTCTTTTGGACCATATTTTATTATGATCGCAATGGTATTATTTGCTTTCACTACATTGCTGGGAAATTGCTTCTATTGTGATAATCTGCTGACTTATATCCTTAAAAAGCAGCCGGGTAAGAAATTCATGACGGGATTTCGCCTTGTATCAGCACTGGTGGTGTTTTTGGGAGCGGGAATGGAGATGACATTACTGTGGCACATCTCTGATGTACTGATGGGAGTAATGGCACTGATCAACATTCCGGTGATCCTGCTATTGTCCAACACCGTATTGAAAGCATTAAAGGATTACGAAGGACAGATCCGGCAGAAAAAAAATCCTGTATTCTTCAGTAAAAATATTGATCTGAAGCAAAAAACAGATTACTGGAATTAAAGCACCTGTGAATAGCAGTAAAATGTAATATAACAGTAAAAATAGCAGATAACATACCACTATATTATATGCGGAGAATACCTTGCTGTGTTCTCCGTTTTTTCACATAATTAAAGATAACTATTTCACATAAATTATACTTGAGGTAACACTACTGAAATAAGGAGTGGAAAACTATGATCTATACATGCAAATATAAATCACCGTTAGGAGAAATTTTACTGGCAGCAGATGAAATTGGACTTACAGGCTTATGGTTTGAAGGACAGAAATACTTTGCGAATACACTTCCGGACGAGAGGATTTCACAGGAAACGGAGATTCTTTCAGAAGCAAAAAAATGGCTGGATATCTATTTCTCCGGTGAAAAGCCAACATTTACACCTCCTCTTCATCCTGCGGGATCAACATTCAGACAAGCTGTGTGGCAGATTTTATCAGAGATTCCTTACGGACAAACGATCACATATGGAGAAATTGCCAGTAAAATAGCTGAAAGAGAAAATATTTCCCATATGTCCGCCCAGGCTGTTGGTGGTGCAGTTGGACATAATGAAATTTCTATTATCATTCCATGCCATCGTGTAGTAGGCACAAATGGCAGTCTCACAGGATATGCAGGAGGAATTGATAGAAAAATTTCACTGCTTAAGCTGGAACATGCAGATATGAGCCGTTTCTTTGTACCAAAGAATGGCACTGCACTGTAACATATACTTGAAAAATCTGCATAAAAAATAGAAAAGTGATGTCATATGGGAAGATAAAACTATATGGTATCGCTTTTTTTATGTTATACTGTTTTTATTAAAAATAATATCTATCGAATAAATTGACAGCAAAGGAGCAAGCATGAAGGGGAACATCATTTACAAAAAAACAATCCCTGCCAGATCTCCGGAATATGCAGAGTTTCCCAAAAGCCTGCATCCGGATATCCAGGATTTTCTGTCCGGCCAGAATATAAAGTCTCTCTATACCCACCAGGCAGAAGCTTTTTCCCATGCTATGGCTGGAGAAAATATCGTGATCACCACACCTACCGCCAGTGGTAAATCCCTGTGCTTTTATCTGCCGGTGGTTCAGGAAATCCTGAAAGATCCTGTGACCCGTGCGATCTTTATTTATCCCACGAAGGCCCTGGCAGCTGATCAGTACCGTGCGCTGATCCCCTGGATGGAAGCACTTGGGGAACATCGTTTATCTGTCGGCGTATATGACGGAGATACACCGCCTGCTGAGCGAAAAAGGATCCGGGAACGTGCCAATATCATCCTTACCAATCCGGATATGTTAAACGGCTCCATGCTTCCAAATCACAGCAAATATGGATTCGACTTTATTTTTTCCAATCTGAAATACATTATTCTGGATGAACTGCATGTATACAGAGGAGCTTTTGGTTCTCATCTGGCCAATGTATTTCGCCGTTTATCCAGGACCTGCAGATATTACCACTCAGATCCTCAGTTTTTATGCAGTTCCGCCACCATTGCCAATCCCCTGGAACTTGCGGAAAAGATCTGCGGAAGATCTTTTATCAATATCGCCAGAAGCGGTGCAGGAATATCAGAGCGGATCTATTGCCTGGTCCAGCCAGAAGAGAAACTGAATAAAGATGGCATCCCCTACGGAAAAGAATCTGTTATAAATGTTGCAGCGGACCTTCTTCCTCAGCTGATGGAACGAAGGGAGAGCTTTCTGGCATTTGCCAGATCCAGAAAAAATGTGGAGATCCTGGTGAAAGAAACCAGAGACCATCTGGATGCGGCAGGGTTCTTAGGGACAGCCAAAAAAGAAGAAATCTCCGGGTACCGTGGCGGTTACACTCCTCTGGAGAGAAAAAGCATCGAACAGCGTATGATCTCAGGGGATCTTCTTGGCCTTGTATCCACCAATGCATTAGAACTGGGAATCGATATCGGAAAGATCAGTACAACGGTACTGGCCGGTTATCCGGGAACAAGAGCATCTTTCTGGCAGCAGACAGGCCGTGCAGGACGAGGAAGTGGAAAATGCACCAATTATCTGATTCTTGCCAACCTTCCCATGGATCAGTATATCGCTCTGGAACCGGAATGGCTTTTTGAACACAGCAGTGAAAATGCCATCGTTGATCCAGACAATCTTCTGATCCAGCTTGCACATATCCGGGCTGCGGCAGCGGAACTTCCGTTAACCCTGGATGATGGTGCATTATTCCCGGATCTTGGGGAGACGATCCCTGTACTTATGAAAGTAGATGAAGTCCGGAATATGGGAGGCCGCTTCGCCTGGTCAGGAGGACTTTATCCTGCAGGAGAATTTTCCCTCCGGAATATTGATCAGAACAAGTATCAGCTCATTAACAAGGAAACCGGAAAAAATATCACGGAGATGGATGAGGAACAGGCTTTTCATGAGATCCATGAAGGTGCCGTTTACATGCACGACGGAGATTTTTACCAGGTTGTAAAAATGAACCTGGAAAGCAAGATCGTGGAAGCTGTGCCATTTCATGGAAACTATTACACAGTACCTGGAAGCGAGACCAATATCCGTATCATACACAGACATAAAAAGCAGCAGTGGGAGAGAAGTGAACTTTCTTTTGGAGATGTAAATATTGCAGATTTTGTATACATGTATAAAAAAATGCAGTTCCATAATCATCAGAACCTGGGTTTTGAACAGCTCACGAAACCACTTTCCAAGAATTACGACACAGAAGCTACCTGGCTCAGACTTCCTGAAAATGTGGTCAGACAGTACCGCAATCTCTTACAGCCGGACAGAAACGGTTATTATGTAAGAAATAACCACTTTGAAGGTCTGATGTTTGCGTTGAAAAATGCAGCTCTGATGGTGACAATGACAGAAGGTTCCGATCTTGGGGTGGCAATGTCCACCAATGCACTGGAACTTTCCGGAAGCACTTCTGAGGAGGTTTCTCTCTATTTTTACGACCGTTATGTAGGAGGCCTTGGATTTGCAGAAAAGATCTATGATCTGATCCCCAAAGTGACAGAACAGGCTATCCGAATGGTTTCCGACTGCAGGTGCAAAAACGGCTGTGCAGTCTGTATTGGAAATGACAGGCTTGACCGGAACGTGATCCTGTGGGGGCTGAAAAATTTATCTGAAGAATCGGAACTGACCGTGCAGAAAACGAGGAATATTTCTTATCCGGATGAAAAGAATACAGAATGGAATCGATCAGGACAACGGGAATTCACATTATCTGATCTGCAGGAGAAGTGGGTTTTATTCTGCAATCGGGTCAAAGAAAATAATAATACATTTGCAGGATTTTTCTCAATGGTATCCGGACTGGAAGTCAAAGACTCCTCTCTGATTCTCTATCTGAGAGATCCGTTTTATGCAGAATGGGCCAATATGCAGGAGAACCGAACAGGAATCTCCAATGTGCTCAGTACTTACGTCTTTCTTCCGGTTGATTTCCGCTTTGCGATCCTTACAGATACAGAGAAACCGGAAGATATGCTAAAACGTGAAAAAATGATGCGCAGATATCACACTCTGAAAAAGGATGAAACATATGGAACTGAATGATTATCAGAAAACAGCGGTTCTGGATGAACATAATGCCTGCCTGGTCCGCGCAAACGTAGGAAGCGGAAAAACAACGGTTCTTATCGAAAAGATCCGTTATCTTCACCAGCAGAAAAAAATCCCCCTGGAAAATATGATCGTTCTGACCTTTACAAATAAAGCAGCAGGCGAGATCAAAAACAGGCTGAAGATCCAAAATATAGAAGAAAACCCCTCGTCTCTTTTCTATGGAACATTCCACGGCATTGCCCTAAAGCTCCTTCAGGAAGTGCTTCCATTAGAAGAACTTGGCTACACAAAAGATTTCCAGGTCTGTCTGCCTGAAGAAGAACTGGAACTTGCCAATCAGCTGATCCACCAGCATACTCTCAGGATCAAATATAAAAACCGTCTTCGAAAAAGACTGGATCATAAATACAGGTCAGCCACATCCAGACAGCCCGGATACCAGGACGATTTTCCGAAACTGGTAACTCTCCTTACAGAAGAAAAACGGAAACAGAACAAAATGAGCTACGAAGACCTGTTGCAGTGTGCCACGAAACTTCTGAAAGATCATCCACAGCAACTTTTGCAGCTGAAATGGATCATCATTGATGAAGTGCAGGACTGCGATGAACTTCAGTTTGAACTGATTCGTCAATTAAAAAGACCGGAAGTCGGGCTTTTTGCAGTGGGCGATCCCAATCAGGTGATCTACAGCTGGCGTGGAAGTATGTTCAATATTTTTTATAAATTCCGTGAATTGTATCACGCAGAAGAACTATCCCTTCCTGTAAATTACCGTTCTTCCCAGACAATCCTGGCAGTTTCCAGAAGATTTCAGGAATCCGGGGATTCTCTTACCGGCGTACAGGAAGAAGGAGAAAAAATCTCTGTCAAAAATCATTACGATCCTTTTCAGGAAGCAGAATATCTGGCAGAAAAGATCCTTGCTCTTCATGAAAGAGGCGTTCCACTTGAGGAGGTCGCAGTGTTTTACAGGCTTCAGAGCCAGTCAGAGATCCTTTCAAAAGTTCTGGAAAAACATCAGATCCCATATGAAATCTCTCAGAAGAAAATCATTCAGGATATTCCGGTTCTTGCCTGGTTTCTTCATATACTGCGTTTTTTAAGCAATCATGAGGATCTTACCAGCGGAACTTATGTCCTTTGCGACAAAACTTTCGGGGAAGGATGGACCTCAAAAAAAGCCCGGACAGAGATTCTGAATTTTACACAAGGGAGTGTATTTCTCTCGAAATCCTTACTTTTTCAGGCCATGTGGGAGTATCGGGACACAGGCTCCGGCTACATAAATCTGTGGGAACAGCTTTCTCTGGAAAAATATCTCCGACCGTCTTCCAGCGACTATAAAGAAAACAGGAGGCAAATCCTTTCCCTGTTAAAGAAAATGGAATCCTATCACAGTATCAGGGATTTTCTTAATGATCTTGTACTGAATGGCATGGAACCGGAAAAAGATGCGGTTTCCGGAGAATCTGTAAAACTGATGACGCTCCATGCCTCCAAAGGGCTGGAATTCGATTACGTATTTATCATTGGTGTAAATGATGGGCTGATTCCCTTAAATAGCCGTGATGCTTCTACAGAAGAGGAAGAGAGGAGACTGTTTTATGTGGGAATGACAAGAGCAAGGAAATTCCTGGAATTATCTTTTTACATCAATCCCGGAACTGCGCGGGTATTTCCAGGTCCAGGTCGCTACCTTTCCAGTCTTCCGGAGAAATATCTTGCCCATCCGGCAGATGCCACAAGAGATACAAAAGAAGCTGCCCGGCACCTTCAGGACCTGAAAAAGATGATCCTGGAAGAAAAACTTCGAAAATTGGAAACACCGAAAGAATATGCCAGATCCCAGGAACAGGAAACTTCTTTATCCCCAGATGAAAAGACAGCATTGCCGGAAAACATCCCACCAGAAACACCAAAACAACTTGTAGAACATCCCAAATACGGCCGCGGGTCCATTATCTCCGAAACCGAAGATACCATTGTGATACAATTTGATGATTACGGCGAAAAAGAAATGCTAAAAGCCTTTTCACAGTTGAAAAAAATTCCAAACAATAATTGACAAATTTTCCGTATAAATATACACTAAAATTGTTAAAAAAACAAACACGGGCAAAGCAGCCGAAAGACTGTGGCGCAAAGCTATAGGGCCTGTAAAATGGCAGCCAGTTGCATAATTCAAAAGCACTATAGTTCTCTCTGTCTGAACATGGTGCTTTTTTTATTTTACCCCGTGGAGAGGAAATGGTGATGCAGATGGTGCACTTCTGATGCCCTATACGGCTCAGAAGCTGGCATGAACGGATATATACCAAAACCGGTAAGTATCAAGGATATCACAAGGACATTAAACGGAAATATCGTGTAAAAAACAACGAAGAACTGGATGGCGCAATTTACGAAATGCTGCAACTGCTTGGAAAATGCAGTGGTGCCGATCGAGTATATATTTTTGTTAAAAAAGAAAAGAACCGAAAAGAATACTTCTGTCTTCAGTATGAATGGAAAAATGAGGACGACATATTAGAAAAAGAACAGTTATTTTCAGAAATCACGGTAGAGGATATTCCGCATTGGACAGACGAACTGAAAAAAGGATTGACGATCCAGGTTACAGATTGTGAAGAACTTTCTCCTATGGAACAGGAATACAACCTGATGAAGAAACATCACGCATATTCCCGCGTCCTCGCACCTATTTTCAGCAGAGACCATTTAAGCGGATTTATCGGAATGGATCATTTTTATAAAGGAATCTCAGAACTGTTTATTCATCAGCTTGCGTTCGTAGGTGCTCATCTGAATACAGCCAGGGAAAATCTCCGCATGTTTACGCTTCTGGGAAAAAATCTTGAAAGCATGGAAAAAGAACGTCAGATCCTGAATGTTCTCTGTGAGGACTGTACTTCTGTATATAAAGTCAATCTTCTGGATGATACTGCCGAAGTTGTAAAACTGGAACAGGGTGCCAACGCTCCGAAGATTCTGAAAAGCAGAGAAAAAATCATACTTTGTTACTCAAAAGAACTGAAATACTATTATGATCATTTTGTCATAAAAGAATCCGCGCCGGATTTTTTGGAGACATTTGACTGTCAGAATCTGATAGGCGAGCTTAAAACCAGGGATAAGATCAGCCGCAGATATCAGTCCCGGGAAAATGCCAACAGGCATCAGTATTTTGAAAGCAGAGCCACCAGACTTCCTTCTTCAACGGATTTTCCGGTTCTGATCGCTTTTCGTCATGTAGATGAGATCATAAAGGAGGAGCGAAATCATCAGAGAGAGCTGGAAGATTCTCTGGCAGAAGTGAAAATGAACAATGAGATCATATCCGCCATCAGTAAGATCTACTACATGATCTACCGGATCGACCTTCAGGATTTTTATTATGAGGAGATTACCGGCGGCAGTGAAAATCACCGTTTTACAGGAATGAAGGGAACCGCAGCTGCCCATATCACCAGTGATAGCAGCGAAAAAGTCGCGTCCAAATACAGGGCCATGGTAAAACAGTTTTATGACCTCTCCACTCTGAAAAAACGTCTGGAAAAAGAGGAGTCCATTGCAGTTGACTACCTTGCCACAGATAACAACTGGCATCTGGCCAGGTTTATTGTCCAGTCAAGAGCGGAAGATGGAACAGCCAGACAGGTTCTGCTTGTGATCCGCGTGATCAGTGAGGAAAAAAGGCGGGAAAAATATCTCATAGATGCGGTAGAAGAGGCCAACCGTGCCAATGAGGCAAAATCAGAGTTCCTTTCCAGAATGTCCCATGACATCCGGACTCCTATGAATGCCATTATGGGATTTACCAGAGTTGCAAGAAACCATCTCCATGAACCGGACAAAATACTGGACTGTCTGGATAAGATCAACTTAAGTGGAAGTAATCTGCAGCAGCTGATCAATGATGTCCTGGATATCTCCAGGATCGAAAGTGGGGAATTTCGCATTGATTCTGAGCCAGTAAAACTGTCTGAATTATGTGAACTTTACGAACAGAATATCCGTGGAACAGCAGAAGATAAGAACCAGAAATTTATCTGTAACCGACATGACATTATTTATGATACCGTGCTGTCTGACCGTCTGCGGATCGGTCAGATTTACATGAACCTGTTATCCAATGCAGTGAAGTATACTCCTGAGGGAGGAACGGTTGAACTGGAAGTTTATGAGGAACCATTTCCGGATAAAGATAAGATCCGCCTGGTTTCCATTGTCCGGGATAACGGGATTGGAATGAGCGAAAAATTCATGAAAGAAATGTATTCTCAGTTTTCCAGAGCAATTGATACAAGAGTGAATAAAGTACAGGGAAGCGGCCTGGGCCTTGCTATTGTAAAAAAGATCGTCGACCAGATGAACGGAACCATTGAAGCAACAAGCAGACTCCACGAGGGAACCACTTTCCGTGTGACTCTGGATGTACCTTTTATCAGGGAGCAGGAAGTATCAGAGACAACCGCGGAAATTCCGTTCTTCAAACTCAGGCCATCCAGGATCATAAAAACGCTTCTGATCGCAGAAGATAATGACCTGAATTATGAGATTCTGGAAGAACAGTTGGAAATGTACGGCATTCACTGTGTCCGGGCAGTAAATGGGAAAGAATGTGTACAGCTTTTTGAAATCGATTCCTCCGGAACATACGATGCCATTCTCATGGATATGCAGATGCCTGTGATGAATGGTCTTGATGCAACCAGGGCGATCCGCCGTCTTCCATCCCCGGAATCAAAACAGATCCCGATCATCGCACTGACTGCCAACGCCTATCTGGAAGACGTCCAGAAATGCAAAGAAGCAGGAATGAACGATCACATGTCCAAACCTGTACAGATAGAACAGATCATCCGAACTGTGGAGAGATGGATGAAATAATCGATATAGCAAATTCCAAATGCGCACGACAAACGCATGAGTAAATAAATTGTGAACACACCCCTTTTCTAGTAAAATAA
>OLQU01001684.1_pt1 | contig 14159 bp, 12 predicted proteins | sample 1672271 | NCBI WGS metagenome assembly OLQU01 (sample SAMEA3136666, study PRJEB25190) | human gut metagenome | biome: human gut; feature: human-associated habitat; material: faeces | place: Austria | collected 2013 | reverse complement strand
CCGGGGGCTCCGGCAGCAGAAGAGACCTGCTGGCCGCCGGCCTGGTCTGCGGCGCATTGCTGGCCGTTGCCAGCAGCCTGCAGCAGATCGGGCTTGTGTATACCACCGCCGGGAAATCCGGGTTTATCACGGCCTTTTATATTGTGATCGTTCCGGTGCTTGGCATCTTCCTGCGCCAGAAGGTGGGATGGAAGATCTGGACGGCAGTGGGCATCGCTCTTGTGGGCCTTTATTTCCTGTGTATTACGGAAGGGTTCTCTGTGAACATGGGGGATTTCTACGTGTTTTTGTGCGCCCTGCTGTTTTCCCTGCATATCCTGGTGATCGATCATTTCGCGCCCAGGGTGGACGGAGTGAAGATGTCCTGTATCCAGTTCTTTGTATGCGGACTGATCTCCCTGATCCCCATGTTCGCCCTGGAGACGCCCACCATCTCCGGCCTTCTGGCCGGGTGGTTCCCGCTGTTCTATGCGGGAGTACTTTCCTGCGGCGTAGGGTATACCCTGCAGATCGTGGGACAGAAAAATGTAAATCCAACGGTAGCATCCCTGCTTCTTAGCCTGGAGTCCTGCTTTTCCGTCCTGGCCGGATGGATCATCCTGGGAGAACGGCTGTCTGTCAGGGAGGGGATGGGCTGTGTGCTGATGTTCGCGGCCATTATCCTGGCGCAGCTGCCGGAGAAGAAAAAGGAGGAATAGATCATGGTAAGAGAGATCAGAAAAGAAGATTATCAGCTTTATATGGACCTGAGCAGAGAATTCTATGATTCCGAGGCAGTGCTGCATACGATCCCGGAATCTTACCGGGAGGCGACCTGGAAGGAAATGATGCGCTCGCCGGAGTTTGTCCGGGGATACATCCTGGAAAAGGACGGAGCGCCGGCAGGCTACGGCCTTACAAGCCGTACTTTCTCCCAGGAAGCCGGTGGGAAAGTGGTGTGGCTGGAGGAACTTTACATCCGGCCGGAGTACCGCTGCCACGGCCTGGGCAAAGAATTCTTCCGCTATGTGGATGAGGAGATCGCCCCGGAGGTAAAACGGCTCCGCCTGGAGATCGAGCCGGAGAATCTGCGGGCGAAGAAACTGTATCTGTCGCTGGGCTATGAAGACCTGCCCTATGTGCAGATGATGAAGGACGTATAAGGAGGACAAAGGACATGAGATTTGTGATCCAGAGAGTAACGGAAAGCGAAGTAAGGGTGGATAATGAAGTGATCGGCAAGATCGGGAAAGGCTTCATGGTCCTGGTGGGTGTCAGCGACAGCGACACCAAAGAGATCGCCGATAAGATGATCCGGAAAATGCTGGCGCTGCGGATCTTCGAGGATGAACAGGGGAAGACCAACTTGTCCCTGGATACGGTGGGGGGAGAACTGCTTTTGATCTCCCAGTTTACCCTTTACGCCAACTGTAAGAAGGGGAACCGGCCAAGCTTTATCGAAGCCGGGGCTCCGGACATGGCGGAGGCGATGTACGAGTACATCATTGAGAAATGCAAAGAGCAGGTGGAAGTGGTAGAGCGCGGCAGATTTGGCGCGGACATGAAGGTAAGCCTGGTCAACGACGGGCCTTTCACCCTGATCCTGGATTCCGATACACTGTAGAAGAAAAAAGACCGGGCGCCGGAGAACTTTTGGGAGAGATCCGGCGCCCAAAAAAGAGAATTAAGAAAGTATCTGTGCGAAGAAACGCACAGGGACATAGATTCAGGATCAAAACAAAATGGAGACAACTTACAGAACTATCGAGAAACCAAAGAAAATCTGATAAATTAAAATATAAGAGCATAAAAACAAATAACTTGTGAAAACATAGTAGCATAATCTGAAAAACATGTAAAGAATAATTTGTCGAATTATGTCGCATGAACGAAGAATCGAAATAATGCAAGCATTTCTTCTTTTTCAGGCATACATTCCGGATGCCACTGGACGCCTGCGGTAAATACTGGGCGGTCCCCTTCTATGGCTTCAATGACCCCGTCGGAGGCTGCGGCGGTGATCCGAAGTCCTTTTCCCAGATCTTTGACACACTGATGGTGAAAACTATTTACAGTACAGGATTTTCCCAGGATATCATATAGTATACTATCTTTAGAGACAGTGATCCTGTGAGAGGGGTCGGAGCGGCTGACAGAGACCTGCATATGCTGCAGCGTGGGGCCGGGGCGCAGGGAGAGGTCCTGCCAGATGGTCCCGCCGAGAGCCAGGTTCAGGATCTGCATGCCCCGGCAGATGCCAAGCACCGGAAGGCCGGCCTTCAATACCTGTCTCATGAAGTTTAAATGGAACCAGTCGGTGTTCCAGTCTGTCCTGCCCTGTCCGGTGAGCGGCTCTTCCCCGAAGAGAAGAGGGGAGACGTCATCGCCGCCGCAGAAGAGAAAGCCCTGGCACAGCCGGGTGAAGGTTGGGCAACAGGCCTCCTGGCAGCAGGGGATCACAAGAGGGATCCCGCCGGCGGTTTCCATCGCCCGGATATAGGTGTCTGTTACAAACTGGCGTCCCCCGTCCAGTCCGCAGGAGACAATGCCGATCACTGAATTCATAAAAATCCCTTTCATAAAGTAAATTGATGGAGTATACTGATATATAGGATGTTATGTTAGGAAGTGACAGAATATGAAACTGATCGATATGCATTGTGATACACTTTGGAAGGTGATGGATCTGGACCGCCAGGGCGACTTCATGGAAAACCAGGGCAGTATCAGTATCCCGGGAATGCAAAAAGCCGGGACCATGGCTCAGTTTTTCGCCTGCTTTACCCATCTGGAAGACTATCAGGCAAAGGGCGCCTATGACAAAGGGTATGCCCGCATTCAGGAGATGATCCGCTTCCTTGATGAGCAGGTGGAGACCTATGGGGATGTGCTGGCCCATGGATATTCCAGGCGGGAAATCCTGGAGAATAAAGAAAAGGGAAAGATCTCTGCAGTCCTTACGGTAGAGGACGGCGGAGTATTAAACGGCGATATGGACCGCCTGGATACCCTGTATCATAGCGGCGTCCGTCTGATGACTCTGATGTGGAACCATGAGAACTGCCTGGGACATCCCAACAGTCCGAAAGCCAGCGATATGTGGCAGGGGTTGAAGCCCTTCGGGAGACAGGTGGTAGAGCGGATGGGTGAACTGCGCATGATCGTGGATATCTCCCACGCTTCGGACGGCACGGCCCGGGACGCCCTGGAATGCGCCCGTGGACCGGTGGTGGCTTCTCATTCCAACTGCCGGGCTCTCTGTCCCCATCCCAGGAACCTTACGGATGAGATGCTGCGGGCCCTGGCCAACCGGGGCGGCGTGGCGGGCCTTAATTTCTACGGCCCCTTCCTGGGTAGCAAGACAGAATCCAGGGTCCAGGAGATGGTCCAGCATGTGCTTCATATGATTGATGTGGGAGGCAGCAGTCTTCCTGCCATCGGCACGGATCTGGACGGTTTCGATGTGATGGAAGCTATGGATATCCCGGATGTGAGCGGTATGGAACGGCTGTGGGACGCCCTGAAGAAGAAGGGGCTGTCCGAGCGGCAGCTGGATAAGATCTGGAGCGGCAATGCGCTGCGGGTGATTCCTTAAAAGAGCCAGCCTGGAGGGAAGAATTTTCATTTTTTCGTAATTTCCTCTTTTCCAAACGGAAAACTTATGCTATAATGACGGAGTTCGCAGATGTAGTTCATCGGTAGAACACCAGCTTCCCAAGCTGGGGAGGCGGGTTCGACTCCCGTCATCTGCTTAAGAAGAGCCGGAAACGTTGAGGATTCAGCGTTCCCGGCTTATTTTGAAATAAGAACGGATGAGGAGGGACAGCATGAAGATTGTATTTCTGGACGCAAAAACCATCGGCGATGATATCGACCTGTCCGGTTTCGACCGGCTTGGCGAAGTGGTAAAATACGGATTCTCCACTTCAGAGCAGGTCCCGGAGCGGATCCGGGACGCGGATGTGATCATTGTTAATAAAGTACAGGTCAATGAATCCACCATCGGCGGCGCCGGGGATCTGAAGCTGGTATGCGTGACCGCTACCGGTACCAATAACCTGGACAAAGAATACCTGGACAGGCGGGGCATCGCCTGGAGAAATGTGGCGGGCTACTCTACGCAGTCGGTTGCCCAGCACACCTTCGCCATGCTGTTCTATCTGTTGGAGAAGCTGCGCTATTATGACGATTATGTGAAGGAAGGCCGGTATGTGAACGACACGGTTTTCACCCATTTCGAGGAGCGGTTCTTCGAACTTGCAGGGAAGCGCTGGGGGATCATCGGCCTGGGGGATATCGGGAGGCAGGTGGCTTCCATCGCGGAGGCCTTCGGGGCGGAAGTGGTGTACGCTTCGCCTTCCGGGGGAAAGCCGCAGGAAGGATACCATCAGGTGGATCTTGAGACGCTTCTTGCCACCTCGGACATTATTTCCGTCCATACGCCGCTGAACCAGTATACCCAGGGGCTGATCGACGGGGAAGCGCTTGGCAGGATGAAGAAGAGCTGTATCCTTCTGAATCTGGCCCGGGGGCCCATCGTGGTGGAAGAGGATCTGGCCCGGGCGCTGGAAGAGGGGACGATCCGGGCGGCAGGTCTGGACGTGCTCTCGGTGGAGCCTATGAGTCCGGAGAATCCGCTGCTTAGGATCAAAGACAGCCGGAAGCTTTTTATCACGCCTCACATTGGCTGGGCCAGCGTGGAGGCCAGGACCCGGCTGATGGAGATCATCCTTATGCAGGTGAAGGAATTCTTTCAGATGTAACAGGATCGGAATAAAGAGAGAACGCGGGCCAGTCAGATCTGGCCCGCGTTTTTGATAAATTCTTCCATTGCCCGGGTGACGAACCGGGTCTGCTTGTAATAGAAGAAGATGCTGCGTCTGGTCTGGGGATTATCCAGCTTATAGAAGCAGCACTCCCGGGCGTCCGGGATATGCTTAAGGAGGGTGTCCCCCACGAAGGTGACCCCCATGCCGTAGCGGCAGATGTTGAAGGCGGTTACCTGCTGGTCCAGCTTCAGGATCACATTGGGAGTGACGCCCTCGATCTGGCAGATCTTCTCTGCCCGGGAGCGGGTGTCGTTGCCGGAGCGCAGGAAGATAAAAGGTTCCCCGGCGAAATCCTGCAGCGAGATGCAGGGGAAATCCGTCTCCAGGTGCCGGTTTTGACGGATGTCCTCAAGGGTCAGCTGACAGGCCTGGTTCTTCTGGTTGGAGGAAAACGACCTGGGTACCGCCAGAAGAAGGGTTTCCTCCGCCAGAAAATGAGGATGGTAGACGGCTTCCGGGAACTGGCAGTTGTCGATCACCAGATCCAGGGAACCCCGGAACAGCTGATCCATAAGCTGTGGGGTGTCCGCCTCTACCAGATGGATCTTCACCAGAGGGTACTTCCGGGTAAACCGGGCGATCATAGGCGGCAGGATATAAGAAGCGAAAAGATTACTCCCGCCGATGGCGATCTGGCCGGTCTTCAGTTCATTGAGATCGTTAAGATAATTTTCAAACCGGTGCTGGATCTCCATGATCTCTTCCACAGAGCGGATATAATGTTCCCCGCACTCTGTAAGCTGGATGGGGCTTACGCTGCGGTCAAAGATGGGCGCGCCGATTTTCTCCTCCACCTTTTTGACGGCGGCGCTCAGAGAAGGCTGGCTGATATAAAGATTTGCCGCAGCTTTGGAAAAGCTTCGCTCTTTGTAGACTTCATAAATGTATTGCATGGAATGGAACATGGTTTTCGCCTCCCGGTAGGTTTCTATACAGTTCCATTATAAGCGGTGGAAAGGAAGAAGGCAATCAAGTTTAAGAGTATCTTAAGTTGCCTCCCGGGGGAGGCGTATTGTATAATGGAGTTCCGATAAGGAGAGATCCAGATGACGAAAGAGAAGAAATATTCCAGGCGAAAGCAGCAGGTAAAGCGGCAGATCCTTTTGATCGTGGTTGTGGCAGTCCTTGCGGTGGGATCCCTGGGTACTTATATAGTTCGGTCTTCTGCGGGAAAGCAGGAGACGACAGAAGCGGCAGGGAGTCCGGGTGCAAAGACCGATACAGGCGCGCCGGAGGATCCTTCAGGAGGGGAGACACAAGAGGAGCGGCTTGCCCGGGTGAAAAGGACTGCGGTGGAGGAAAACTACCCGGAAGAAGTGGTGGAACTGCTGGACAAGAATGAAGAAACGGTGGAGTTCGTGGAAGCATATCCCAACAAAAAGGATTGCGCGCCTGCCAGGACCATCGGGACAGATCTGACGAAGGGGGAGATCCCGGAACTGATCCAGTGGGACGGACGGTGGGGGTATACATCCTATGGGACCAGCGTGGTGGCTGCCAGCGGCTGCGGCCCTACCTGTCTTGCCATGGTGGCGGCAGGGCTGACCGGCGACCCTTCTGTCACACCTGCCAGGGTGGCGGCTTACAGTGACAAGCACGGATATGTGGATGAGAATAACAATACCTACTGGCGGCTGATGAGCGAGGGCTGCAGGGATTTTGGGCTTTCCTGCTATGAAGGGGAGATCCGGGAGTCTGCGGTGGTCAGCGAGCTGAAGGCGGGGCACCCTGTTATCTGCAGTGTGGGGCCGGGGGATTTCACGGACAAGGGACATTTTATCGTACTGGCCGGCTGTGAGGACGGGAAGATCAAGGTGAACGATCCCTTCAGCCTGGCCAATACACAGAAACTGTGGGATTTTAAGCGCCTGAAGGGACAGATCAAGGCGCTTTGGGTATTCTCATTGAAGAAATAGCAGGGTTTCAGCCTTTTGCATTTCCATGGGAAAGTAGTATAATGGAAATGCGAAAGGAATGATAGGATTGAATCGAGAAAGGAAGTATGTGCTCAGACGCTATCTTCTTCTTATGGCCGGTCTTTCGGTCATGGCGTTTGGGGTTGCCTTTTCCATCAAGGCAGATCTTGGGACTTCTCCCATCTCCAGTGTCCCTTACGTGGTCAGTTTATTCGCGCCTCTGACGGTAGGAACTGCGACGATTGTGATGCATTGTGTGTTCATCCTGCTGCAGATCCTGATCCTGAGGAAGGATTACCATCCCATTCAGCTGATGCAGCTTCCGGTGGCTTTTTTCTTTGGCTATCTGACGGATTTTGGCGTGTGGGCGGTACAGGGGATCTCGTATGACAACTACTGGCAGCAGTGGATCCTCTGCCTGATCGGGATCTTGCTGGTGGCAGTTGGCGTTAGTATGGAAGTAAAGGCCGGAGTGGTGGTGCTGGCAGGCTTCAGGGCGTGCGGGAAGGAACGGTGGCGGCGGCTCTTCTGGTGGGGCAGATCGCGAAACGGATGGGAAAGCTTATGGAGAGATGGAACCTGGAAGAGGTAGAAATGGATGTGAAGACGAAATGACAACAGATATGACTGAAGGGAAGATTGTCCCTCAGCTTACAGGATTTGCGATCCCGCTGGTACTGGGCAATCTGTTCCAGCTTACCTACAATGCGGCGGACTCGGTGATCGTGGGAAAATTTGTAGGTGAGGAAGCTCTGGCGGCGGTGGGGACCGCCGGCCCCATCATGAATATGATCATTCTCTTTATCAGCGGGATGTGTATGGGCGCAGGGATCCTGATGAGCACGCAGTACGGAGCCAGAAGATATGACCGTCTGCGGCGGCAGATCAGTACTACGCTGCTGGGAGGACTTGCATTTTCCGCAGTGGCCGCCCTGGTCCTGATCCTGGCTGCCAGGCCGTTGCTTGCTCTTTTGCAGGTGCCGGCGGATATCCTGGAGGCCTCGGTTTTGTACCTGCGGATCATATTCACAGGTCTTTTGTTCACCTTTGTGTATAACTTTTTCTCCAACACATTGCGGGCGCTGGGGGACAGCGTGGCGCCGCTTTATTTTCTGATCATCAGCGCGCTGTTCAATATCGGGCTGGATCTTCTGTTTATCGTGGTCTTCGGATGGGGCGTGGCAGGAGGCGCTGCGGCTACGGTACTGAGTCAGGGGATCTGTTGCCTTTTCAGTGTGATCTATATTAAGAAGAAAGTACCGCTTCTGTGCCTGGGGAAGGAGTGGAGGGTTTTTGATCCGTCTGTCCTGTGGCGGACCTTTACCTATGGGATCACCAGCGCGCTGCAGCAGATGTGTATCCAGCTGGGGAAGATCTGCGTGCAGACGGTGGTGAATGTACAGGGGGTAGCCTTTATCGCTGCGTTTACCGCCATCAATCGGGTGGATGATTTTGCCATGACCCCGCAGGGAAATATCGCCCATGCGGCTACCACTTTTATGGCCCAGAACAAGGGGGCGGGAAAGGTCCGGCGGATGAAGCAGGGCTTCTTAAGCTCCATCCTGCTGCAGACCATCTATACCCTGGCGGTGGCGCTGGCGGTTTTCTTCCTGGCGGAACCGATCATGAGGCTGTTTGTAAGCGACAGCTCAGAGAAAGTCATCAGCCTTGGCGTCTCGTATCTTCATCTTATTGCCTTCATGTATTTTATGTCGGCGACCACCAATACCATCCAGGGATTCTTCCGGGGACTGGGAGACCTGAAGGTGACCTTGATCAGCACTGTGATCAATTTTTCCGTGCGGTTTCTGTCCGTGTGGATCATGATCCATGTGCTGGGCGGAGGCTTTGCCTGTCTTGCCTGGTCCAACTGTCTGGGATGGATCGCCATGCTGGCGCTTCAGATCCCGATGATTCTTGTGAGATGGAGGAAAGAAAAAATTTAAAAGAATTAGCACTCACCTCTTGGCTCGTTTGGGGTGGTTTTGTCCTGTGGCGTCAGAGCCCGTAAAGCTTTATTTTACAAGGTTTTTGCGGGCTCTTACTTTTTGTCTGGGAGCGTCAAAAATCGTCATTTTTTGCGAAAATGGTGTAGTAAATGGTGTAGTAGAAATAGACAAGGGGATGGAAATAAGAGACAGAGAAAAGTAGAGGGATTTGATCAAATTAAAATAGTTACGGCTTGCCAATTTGTGAACCTTAAAATATTTACGATTTATCTGTTCTTTTCTCCATATTTGAACAAAAATAAAAGTTAATTTAGATAAAAATATAGTTTTAACTCATTTTTACATTGAATTTATATAGGAGAGTGCTATACTTTATATCAGAGTAACTTTACAGACAGAAAGTTCACATGAAAGGATTGGTGGAGCAATGGCTGTCAGCTATAAAAAACTTTGGAAATTGCTGATTGATAGAGATATGAAGAAAAAAGAATTAGCAGAGAAGGCAAATCTCAGCAATTATACAATAAATAAAATGAATCGTGGAGACAATGTGACTACTGACACACTTGTGAAAATTTGTAGCGTCCTGAATTGTACGTTTGACGACATTATGGAAATGGTTCCTGATGAAAACAAATAAGAGTTCGTTTTTTGGACGTGATTTGAAGTATTATTATACTGAATAAAATTTTTTAAGGAGGCTGCCGATGCAGATTTTAGATAACATCAATAATACTGTCCGTGATGATTTGAAAAAGATAGTTCATCGAGGAAGCAAGATGTCAATTGCTGCTGCTTGCTTTTCCATTTATGCTTATCAAGAACTCAGAAAGCAGCTCGAGGAAATTGAAGATCTAGAATTCATTTTTACATCACCGACATTTATTACGGAGAAAACTCCGAAAGCAAAAAGAGAGTTTTATATTCCACGTTTATCCAGAGAACGTAGTTTATATGGAACCGAGTTCGAAGTAAAGCTTAGAAATGAACTAACGCAAAAGGCCATCGCAAAGGAATGTGCCGAGTGGATTCGTCAAAAAGTTACGTTCAAATCAAATGTGACCCAAGAGCAGATGATGGGATTTATGACCGTAGATCAGAGTACCTATATGCCTATCAACGGATTTACAACGGTTGACCTTGGGTGTGAGCGTGGAAATAATGCATATTATCCAGTCCAGAAAACAGAGTGTTTTGAAAATGCAAATTATTTTATCAAGCTCTTTAATGAACTTTGGAACGACCCCAAAAAGTTACAAGATGTCACAGATATTGTAGTAGAAAATATAAGTGCCGCTTACAAAGAAAACTCACCGGATTTCATTTACTTCTTTACCCTTTACAATATCTTCAATGAATTTCTGGATGATGTTTCGGAAGATGAACTTCCTAATGAGGCGACCGGGTTTAAGCAGAGTAAAATCTGGAATATGCTTTATAACTTCCAGAAAGATGCCGTACTTGCTATCATTAGCAAGTTAGAAAAATACAACGGATGTATCCTTGCTGACAGTGTTGGTCTTGGTAAGACTTTCACTGCCTTGGCCGTTGTGAAGTATTACGAGAACAGAAATAAATCCGTTCTGGTTCTCTGCCCGAAGAAGCTTTCTGAGAACTGGAATACATATAAAGGCAACTATGTCAATAACCCCATAGCGGCAGACAGACTTCGTTATGATGTTCTGTACCATACCGATCTTTCCCGTGAACGCGGACAGTCAAATGGAATAGATCTTGACCGTTTAAATTGGGGCAACTATGACCTTGTTGTTATTGACGAAAGTCATAATTTTCGTAACGGCGGTGAAGTATCTGGCGAGGGCGATAAAGAAAATCGTTATCTTCGTTTATTGAATAAAGTCGTTCGGGCAGGTGTTAGAACGAAAGTCCTTATGCTTTCTGCAACGCCTGTCAACAACAAATTCATTGATCTGAAGAACCAGCTTGCTCTTGCCTATGAGGGCGATGCAAGTCAAATCAATGAGAAGCTGGACACCACGAAAAGTATTGATGAAATTTTCCGTCAGGCACAAAAAGCATTTAATGCCTGGAGCAAGCTGCCCGTAGAAGAGCGCACTACAGACGCACTTCTCAGGACACTGGATTTTGATTTCTTTGAAATGCTGGACAGTGTAACGATTGCTCGCTCCAGACGCCATATTGAGAAGTATTATAGCACCGCAGACATTGGCAAATTCCCGAAAAGACTTGCTCCAATTTCTCTGAGACCATGTTTGACAGATCTCAGTGGCACCATCAACTACAACGAAATTTACAGTACATTGATGTCTTTGAATTTAACGATTTATACTCCGTCGAATTATATTATGCCATCTAAAATGGCAAAGTATATCGACATGACCCACAATAAAGGGACTAGCCTGACACAGAGAGGTCGTGAAGAAGGCATTCGTCGTCTGATGAGTATCAATCTTTTGAAGCGACTGGAAAGTTCTGTATATTCTTTCCGTCTTACGCTGGAAAGGATTACTGACTTGATTAACTCTACGATTAAAACAATCAAAGAGTATCAAAACGGCAGATGTGTTCTGAATCTTACCGATATGTCAGATGTAAATGATCTTGATTTGGACGACCAGAACACAGATTTCTTCTCTGTAGGCAAGAAAGTAAAAATTGATTTGGCTGACATGGATTATATCTCTTGGCTGTGGGAGCTGGAAAAAGATGCAGAGAATTTGGAGCTGTTGACGCTAATGATTTCCGATATAACCCCGGAACACGACAAAAAATTGCTGACCCTTTACGATTTGATTCGCAAGAAAATGAAGAACCCTATCAATGAGGGCAATCGTAAGATTATTATCTTTACTGCGTTCTCCGACACCGCGGATTATTTGTACGATCATATAAGTAAGTTCGCAAAGAAAGAGTTTGGACTGGAGACTGCGGAGATTACTGGTTCCGTTGATGGGAAAACCACCATCCCCCGGTTACGTTCTGACTTGAATACTGTGCTTACCTGTTTCTCACCGAGATCCAAGGGGAAAGATGTCCTTATGCCGGATAGTAAAGATGAACTTGATATTCTTATTGCGACGGACTGTATATCTGAAGGTCAGAACTTACAGGACTGTGACTATCTTGTAAACTATGATATTCACTGGAATCCGGTTCGTATTATCCAGCGTTTCGGACGAATTGACCGTATCGGCAGTACCAACGATTACATTCAGTTGGTAAACTTCTGGCCTGATATGGATTTGGACGAATACATTAACCTGAAAAGCCGAGTTGAGACTCGTATGCGTATATCTATTATGACTTCTACCGGCGATGATGACCTTATCAATCCTGAAGAAAAAGGTGATTTGGAATATCGTAAAGCGCAGTTGAAACGTTTGCAGGAGGAAGTAGTAGATATTGAGGAAATGTCTACTGGTATCTCTATTATGGATTTAGGGCTGAATGAGTTTCGTCTTGACCTGCTTGAGTATATGAAGCATAATCACGAAGTCGAAACAGCTCCAAGCGGTATGCACGCTGTTGTTCCGAAATGTGAAGATGCGCCCGCTGGTGTGATCTTCGTGCTGAAGAACATCAATAACAGTGTGAATATAGATAACAGGAACCGCATTCATCCGTTTTATATGGTTTTCATTAGTGAAGACGGAGAAATCATCTGTGACTACTTGAACCCCAAGAAAATGTTGGACACAATCCGTCTCCTGTGTCGTGGAAAGGACGAGCCTATCGTTTTTCTTTGTAAGAAGTTCAATGAGGAAACAAAAGATGGACGAGATATGGCAGAAATATCTGAACTGCTAAGTGAAGCAATCAATTCTATCATTGATGTGAAAGAAGAAAATGACATTGACAGTCTATTTAAGAGCGGCGGTACATCTGCTCTCATGTCAGCGGTGTCCGGGCTGGATGACTTTGAACTAATTTGTTTCTTAGTGGTTAAGTAGAATAGGAGAAAATGTATGAAATATGGATTTTTATTTGGTGCAGGTGCAGAAGCAGGATATGGTTTACCATCTGGCGGTAAATTTGCACTTGATATATTTAGACATGATGTATCTCAAAGTAAAAAAATGTTTAAAGAAATGAGAGATAGTGTAGATGGAACTACCAGATATGCAAATATGTGGCTTCCAGAAGGATTTAAAGATAAGAATATAAGTTCATTCGGTAAAACTGTATTTCAAAATATTATTAAGGATACAGTTGAACATAACAGAGAAAGCATTATCAAAAGAATTAATCAGTTTGATGAAGTGGCTAAAAATGAAGTGAAAGCAATGAAGGCGATGAGTATCGATATGGATTCATTGTTAGAGTCTCTTCTTGGAAGAGAATTAGACAATATCCATATGGGACAGACAATATCTTTTATTGATGAGTTTAAGCAGGGAAACGACTTGTTTAACAGTTCTTATTTTTCAGCATTATTGATGGTTTATAAAGACAAAAATATAATGAGCGGAGATCAAAGAATAGAATTTGGTAAGATACTATTGTCTATTATTCAGCTTCATGTTGGTGCATTAAGTGAGTCGTTAAGTCGTAAAATCAATGATGGTTTATTTGCTAAGAAAGATGATGAAATAGATATTTTTGATGATATTGGAGAAATTATTCAATTAAACTACTCATCTTCAGGTTTGTCAGGTATGGAATATTTGCTTGACCAACGAGAAGCAGATACAACGACAGATAGTGGCAAATGCCTTCGATTTGCACAGATGATTATAGAATCTATTTATGCTGTTGTTTTAGATTATAAGTCATTGATAGATGCTAATTGGCATTATCTATACAGTCCATCCTCTGACTGGGCAAAGTTTTGTAAAATATGTATTTTCCTTTTAAATGTAAGGTCGTATATTAAGGAAATAGCTCTTAAGGCTAATCCGGAAGGAAAAACAGGATATTATCACATATTGAAACACGCGATAGATGAGAATGTTTTTGAAGTAACTTCAATAGCGACAACGAATTATAATAAGTTTATAAAAGATATTTTATGCACAGAAATAGCGTTCCTTAATGGTTCTACAGAAATTTGGTATGATCCATACTTGAACCGAATGGGAGAAAAAACAGAGTTAACTACGTCAGAAAATCATATTTTGGTTCCTTTGATGTTTACTCAAAGTGGAACTAAGCCAATGACTTCCATAGAAATGTCTATGAAGTATGTAGATACATATAAACGTTGGAAGGAGTCTGATCGAATCGTTGTTGTAGGATTTGGTTTTGGAATCGATGATGAGCATATAAACGGAGTCTTAAGAACGCTTATCGATGTAGATGATAAAAAAATAATTGTTGTTACCTTGAGTAAAAACAAGGCAGACGACGATGTGGCTAAAGATATAGCAAGAAGTTTAAAAGTAATTAAAGCATCAAATATATCGATTGTTCAGGTAGATAAAAGCGGTAAACAAATCCAGGATAATGCACTCTGGACAGAAGCAATTTTAAGAAAATAGGAGTGTGAAGTATGCTTGGTTTACCAA